>ERZ857480.58535-NODE-90606-length-99219-cov-17.9966_pt1 | contig 99219 bp, 86 predicted proteins | sample MGYA00519767_ERZ857480 | MGnify/ENA primary metagenome ERZ857480 (study PRJEB31778, sample SAMEA3449210) | human gut metagenome | biome: human gut; feature: human-associated habitat; material: faeces | place: United Kingdom | collected 2010/2012 ...
CCCGCGGGAGCTCGCTGCAAAGCGAGCTCCCGCGGGGGTGTCTTTTACGCGGTCCCCCGGTTTTTTCTGATTTTGTATCTGCCGTTATCGCGCACGGCCTTTGCGCCCGCACCGCTGCCTGCTTTTCTCCGCCGCCTGTCGGCCGATTTCGACCGTCTGTCGCAAAATAGTGGACGTTTTTTCTCCGATCCCTTATTATATGTCCACGGAAGGAAGGGGATCGGATGAAGATCGAAATCCAAATCGACGAGAGCTGTGACGAGCCAAAGATCGTCGTTATCACACGCAGGGTGACCGAGGAAATCAGCGAAATCCTGAAAAAGCTTTCGGAAGATCCGTCCGAAATGCTGGCGGGCTTCCGGGACGAGCGGGCAAGCGTACTTGAGCCCAACCAGATTTATCGGGTGTATGCCTCGGGCGGCAAGGTTTATGCCGAAGCGGATGGCGGCCCCTATCTTCTCCGGATGCGGCTGTATGAAGCGGAGCAGCGCCTTGCAGGCCGTTCCTTCGTGCGAATATCAAACGGCGAGATCGTCAATCTGAAAAAGGTTCAGGGGTTTGATCTGAGCTTTGCGGGAACCATCTGTGTTTCTCTCGCAAACGGAACGGTTTCTTATGTTTCCAGGCGGTACGTTTCAAAAATCAAACAACTATTGGGATTGTGAGGCGGTAAAAGTGAAAAAGAAAACTATACGGCGCGGGCTGTTCGGATTACCCATAGGAATTACCATTGGATTTGTAATAACGCTGATTATTTCTGCCTGCGTTGGGGACGGATCTTTTTATCCTGTCACGCCGGAGCTCATCGGCGCAATGGGAAACGAGCTGAATGCGGTCATCTTGCAGACCGTACTGTGCGCAATTATGGGTGCAGGCTTTGCGGCGGCGTCGGTTATCTGGGAGCTTGATTCCTGGAGCCTTGCAAAGCAGAGCGGCATATACTTTCTGACCATCAGCATCATCATGCTGCCGGTCGCCTACTTTGCGAACTGGATGAAACACTCGCTTGCCGGTGTCCTCTCCTATGTGGGGATCTTCACGGCGATCTTTGTTGTTGTCTGGATCTCCCAGTACCTTCTCTGGAAGCGGAATATAAAGAGGATGAACGCCTTCGTCAGCGAGGAGGCCAAGCATCGCCGGAAATGAGCGCCTCCGCAAAAAGTAGCCGGCAAGCGTTCGGCCGGATCGCGGAAAACGGTCTCTTTTGCCAAACGTCCGCCGGAGAAAAGCGATCACAAAAAGCTGTGGGAAGCCATCCCTTCACGGATGAGCCTCCCACAGCTTTCTATTGGAATCGATATCAAGCAAAGGTCATTCGCCGTTGCCGCGCACGGCCTTGAGCGCCTGCGCGAGCTGGTCCGGGCAGGACGTCGGCTTCATGCCGCAGCGGATGCCCTCAAGCCGGTCGATGACTTCGTTCACATCCATGCCCTCGCAGAGCTTCGCAACGCCCTGCGTGTTGCCGCTGCAGCCGTTGATGAACTGCACGTTGTGCACCTTTCCGTCTTCCACCTCGAAGAGGATCTTGCGGGAGCAGGTGCCCCGCGTCGTATATTCGTGTGTCATGTCCTTATCTCCTTATCGAAAAACTAATATGCCTCGCAGAGTTTGTGCCCGCAGGCACAAATGAGTTCCCAATCATTTTCTCCGGCGGCGTGTACGTCGGAGAAAACTCCTCTCGGCTCGCAAACGTGTGAGCGCAGCGAGTGCGCTGCGGCGAGCCGCAGCCTTTTCAAACGAACCCCTCAACGAAGTGGGGTTCGTTTGAGAGCGAAGCTCAAAGCAAGGTGCTGCCGTTGTAGCTGACGATGTTGACATCGGACACGCCTTCGTTATCGAGCAGCGCTTCGAGCGAATCCATCTGCTTCTGGCTGAGCTTTGCCTCCACGACGAGCTCGGTCTCGGCGAGATTCATCGTGCGGCTCTTGAGCTTATATTTGCCGAGCGTGCCGAGCTTGGAGCGCACCGCGCTCTCCCCCTCCGGCGTATAGCGCATAACGACAAGATACGAGTTGGTGTGCAGCTTCCCGGAGAGCAGATTGAGCGCCAGGAACAGCGCGCCGAGCAGCAGCGCCGCGAGAATGGCAACCGTGATGTACCCCGCGCCGGTGATGATGCCGATAACGATGCTCCAGAACATGAACACCGTGTCCATCGGGTCCTTGATCGCCGTGCGGAAACGGACGATGGAGAGCGCGCCGACCATGCCGAGCGAGAGCACGACGTTGGAGCGCACCGTCAAAATGGCGAGCGCCGTGACCATCGAGAGCATCACGAGCGAGAGCGCAAAGCTCTTGCTGAAGCTGACGCCGCCGTAGGTCACGCGGTAGATCACCAGCACGAACAGCCCCAGCGCAAAGCTCAGCAGGAGCGTCGTGAGCAGCGTGCCGACGGAGATCGCGGTGAATTCCTCAACGAATTTGTTTTTGATGAGATCGGAAATGCTCATTGGTTTTTACCCCTCTTTATTCCAGAATGTCTAAGCATTTGGTGTACTTGGAAACGGCGCAGCGCTGCTTTGTCACGCCCTCGAGCAGCGCGCGGACCGGTGCGGGGAGGAACGCGTCGTACTTGACCTCCAGCACCGCCTCGCCCTCATCGAGCACCGGCACAGTAAGTGCGCGGTCATCGAAAAGGTTGGTTTTGAACGGCGCGGTGCGAAGCTCCGTGTCGATCGTGACGCGGACGTTGCCCGTCGGATAGACGAACGGATACCGGACGTAATCGACCAGCACTGCGGGCTTCCAGCCGTTCTGCCGCAGCCGGGCAAGCTCTCGTGCGAGCTCTTCGGTATCGCGCAGCGCCTCGCCGCCGGTGAGGAACGCCTCCGCAAGCTCGCGGGAGATACGCACCGATTCCTTGCCGGAGAAGTCGCCGTCCTTGCTCTTCTTTTCGAGCGTGATGCGCGAATCGTCCATGTTGTAAAACCGGATGCGGTACTTGGTGCGTTCCTTCACGCCCGCGATCTTCTCGTGATAGGCGCGGTAGTCGGTATCGTCAAAATAGAGACTGCGGATAAAGTAGCTGCCGTCGGCTCGGACGTGCGGGTCGGGCCGGAGCAGGGCGCGCAGCCGATATTTCAAAAGCTCCGCCTCCCGCAGGGAGATGATGTATTTGATCTCGTGGCGTTTGATTTCTGCCATAGCTCTCCTCCCTTACCCGTTGGCCTTCCCCGGCGTGGGGGAAGCGCATTCGCGCCAGTCGGAGCCGATGCGCGCGAGTGAGGCGTCCGGCCCGGTCTGCGTGAGCTCCACGCGGTCGGCGGTGCTGCCGATCGGCGTTGTCAAAATCACGCTCTCGCCCGCGGAGAGGGCAAAGTCCGTGTGCAGCTCGCCCTGCGTCCGGTTTTTGCCGGAGGCGAAAATGATATAATACTCGCCCGGCGCGAGCGTAATGTCCGGGATCCGCCAGCGTGCCGGCTCCTCCGGATCGTCGGAGAGATACCAGCCGTCGAGCGATACGCTCTCCGTTCCGGCGTTATAAAGCTCGATCCAGTCCGGCGAATCGCCATCGGCGTCCCGCAGACCGGCTTCACTGCGGAGGCAGACCTCGGTGATCTGCACCGCAACGTCCCCGAAGCCGCGCGAGGCGGCAAAGGCGGCGTAGCCCTCTTCGGTGTTCGCAAAGCCCGGCGTCGGCCGGTTCGTGACGCACCACTCGCCCGAAACGCGGGCATACGCCGTGTCGTCCGCGAGGAACGGCGTCTGGATGCGGTCAAGCGCATTGCCGTCGGCGTCGGTCAGAATGACGCTCTCTCCGGCCTTGGCGAGCCGGATGGCGGCGTAGTCTGCGCCCTCCGTCCCGTCGCCGGAGCACCAGACGACCGTGAACGCGCCCGGCGCGAGCAGCGTTCCCTCCGGGAACGTGTAGCGTGCCTCGCCCGCCTTGTCGGTGAGATGCATGCCGGAGAGATCGGCGGTCTCGGAGCCGGTATTTTCGATCTCGACCCAGTCGCAGAGCGCGCCGTTCGGCGCGGTGAAGAGCGTTTCCGCGGCCATGATCTCGCTCAGCCGCAGCGCGCCCGTGCCCTGTCCGGAGGCAGCCAGATACGCGGTGTATCCCTCGTCGGTATTCGCATAGCCCGGCGTCGGCGCAGCGGAGACGGTAAAGCTGCCGTCGGTCTCCCGCACAATGGACGTGTTCTTCCGGCAGCGGAGCGTTTCGATCTCGTCGAGCACCGTGTTGGCGCTGTTCATCAGCAGAAGCGTTTCCCCGCCGAGCCGCCGCAGCGAAAACGGCGCGTACAGCCCGCCGGATGTCTCCGGGTCGCAGTAGACGACGATGTACCCGTCCGCGGGGATCACCGTCCCGACCGGGAAGGCGTATTTGGCCTGCGTCACATCGTCCGAAAGGCGGTAGCCGGAAACGTTGAAGGGCTTATCGGACGTATTGTGTATCTCGATCCAGTCGCAGATGCGCCCGTCAGCGTTCGGATACGCCGTGTTCGCGCTCATATATTCACTGATGCGCAGCGGGTGCTCCCCGCTCTGCACGCGGTCGCTGCCCGCGCCGCGCGAGAGCAGCAGCGCCGCGGCCAGCACCAGCGCGAACACCGCGAGCGAGGCGATGAGGATCGCGATCTTTGTTTTCTTTTTCACCGGAACCATAGCCGTGCTCCATTCAAAGAAAGAACTGTCATGCAAGTTGGATTTTACCCTATTTCTCCGCCGTTTTCAACCCCTCGGCGTTTATACGATCTGGAAGAGATAGAATTTCAGATAATCCGTCTCCGGCACGCCCCAGAGGATCGGGTGGTCGGGACTCTGCTGCCGCGCCTCGATCTGGCGGAGCTGTACGCTCGCGTCGCGCGCCGCGTCCGCAAGCATGGCGCGGAAAAGCGTGTCGGTCATAAAGTGCGAGCACGAGCACGTTGCCAGATACCCGCCCCGCGGCAATATCTGCATGGCGCGGCGGTTGATCTCCCGGTAGCCGCGCCGCGCGTTTTCTACCGTCGCGCCGCTTTTCGTGAAGGCGGGCGGGTCGAGGATGATGTAATCCCAGGGCTTTTCGCCGCTCTTTCCGAGCTCCGTGAGAAGCTCGAACACGTCCGCCTGCCGGAACTCCATGCGCCCTTCGAGCCCGTTTCTCTCGGCATTGCGCCGCGCCTGTTCGAGTGCGGACGCGGACACGTCCACCGCCGTGACGCTCTCCGCGCCGCCGGCCGCACAGTGGAGCGCGAATGCGCCGGTGTGCGTGAAGCAGTCGAGCACGCGCCGCCCATGGGCCAGCCGTCCCGCCGCCGCGCGGTTATATTTCTGGTCGAGGAAATAGCCAGTCTTCTGGCCGTTTATGTAGTCCACGTCGAAATAGATGCCGTTTTCGCAGATCTCCGCGTGGCCGGAGGGGTTTGTCTCCAGACCGGGCGCGGCATACGGCCCCTTGCCGCAGGTCATGCCCTCCTTTTCGCGGATGAGTGATTCGTTGCGCTCATAGATGCACGATACGTTCACGCCGAGCGCCGCGAGCTCCTCGCGCAGCAGCGCATAGAGCATTGCGCGCCGCCGCTCGATGCCGAGCGAGAGCACCTCGCTCACGAGCACATCGCCGTAGCGGTCCACCGTCCAGCCGGGGAAGCCGTCCGCCTCGCCGAAGATAAGGCGGCAGGCGGCAAAGTCCTCGCCCATGACCTGCTGCCGGTAGGCGAGCGCATACCGGATACGGCGGCGGAAAAACGCCTCGTCCATTTTGTCGTTCGTGTTGCGCGAGAGAATCCGCACGCGGATGAGCGAGCGGCCGTTATAGAACCCCGCTCCCTGCCAGCGGCCCTTTTCGGTATATACGTCCACGATTTCCCCGTCCGGGCAGGGGCTTTCTTTTGTGAGTACCTCCCCAGCGAACACCCAGGGATGCCCGCCGCGCAGAGCGCGCGCGGCCTTTTCCGTGACGGTAACGCTTGCAAACGGTCTTTCCATCGTCTGTCCTCCTGTGTGGTAACGGGTCATTATACAATATAATTCCTCGTTTGGCGAGAGAAAGTTGCTGCGTATGAAAGAATAAGCCGCTGGACATCGATCCGATATCCAACGGCTTATCCTTTGTAAAAAAGAGGAGAAAGAGAAGAAGAAAAAGAGAAACATGAAACAGGCGGTTTCTTGCGAAGTTTCCACCAGAGCATTTGTAATTGAACACAATCCCCATTATGTTCTAATAACAAACACAATTTTATTGGTTCGCCCTTTTCGGTTCATATACTACCACGTTTCGTCAAATAACGCAACCATTTCTTTATTAATGTTTTGTGAACTTTCCCGCCGTGCGCCGGAGCTTGACAGCGTTTTTTCCGCGCTTTATTATTATAGTGTATCTTCTCCCCGAAAGGCAGGGCAAAGCATGACGAACATTCTCGTCGTTGAAGACAATGCCGGGCTGCGGCGGCTGATCGGCATCCATCTCCGCCGCGCCGGATATGAGGTATCGGAGGCCGCCGACGGGCAGGCGGCGCTCGATCTTTTGGAGCACAGCCGCGTGCATCTCATCATCACCGACGTGATGATGCCCCGGCTCGACGGCTACGGGCTCATCCGCGAGCTGCGCGAAGCGGGCGACACGACGCCGGTGCTGATGGTAACGGTAAAGAACTCCTTTGACGATATGCGCACCGGCTTTCACGCCGGGGCGGACGACTATCTCACAAAGCCCGTGAATTTTGAGGAGCTGCTGCTGCGCGTGGGGGCGCTGCTGCGCCGCTGCGGCATCCAGCACTCCGGCGAGATCGCCGTGGGCGGGTGTACGCTGCACGCCGACACGCTGCTCGTCACCGGCGAGGGGTTCTCCTATGAGCTGCGCCCGCGGGAGTTTGCGCTGCTGCAAACGCTGCTCGCCGCGCCCACGAAGATCTTCACGCGCCAGATGCTCATGGATGAGCTCTGGGGGTACGACAGCGAGTCTGACCCGCGCACCGTGGATACGCACATCCGCCGTCTGCGCGAAAAGCTCGCCGGCGTGCCGGATTTTGAGATCCAGACCGTCCGCGGTCTCGGCTACCGGGCGGTGATCCGATGAGGCGCGTCCGCTCGCGGCTGACGATCCTGCTGCTGATCCTCGTGATCGTCACGTCGCTTTTCTCTCTCACCTTCGGTGCGCTCGTGCGAAACGGCATCATCTTCCAGCAGCGCGACAACATACGCTATCTTGTTTTCGGCTACGCCGCCAAGGACATACTGCTTCTGCTCGTCGCCGTGGCGGCCGTGGCGGTGCTCATCACGGTCACATCCCGCTCGACGACGAATCCCATCCGCGAGCTCTCCCGCGCCGCGCGCGAGATCGCCGGGGGCAATTACGACGTCACCGTGCCGGAGCGCGACCGCGTGGAGGAATTCGGCGAGCTTGAGCGCAACTTCAATCTTATGACAGCGGAGCTCCGCTCCAACGAATATCTGCGCAAGGACTTCATTTCGAGCGTATCCCACCAGCTCAAAACGCCGCTCTCCATTCTCAACGGCTATGCCCAGCTTCTCGCCGAAGGCGGTCTTTCCGAGACCGAGGAGCGCGAGTACAGCCAGTACATCGCGCAGGAGTCTGACCGGCTCGTCGGGCTCATCGATGACATGCTGCGCCTCTCGCGCATCGACCACCGGGAGATCCATCGAAAGGCGGAGATCTTCCCACTCGGCGAGCAGCTCCGGCGCGCCGTACTGCAGCTCGAGCCGCGCTGGACGGAGGCCGGGCTTTCCGTCTCCGCCGACATTCCGGATCTCGACTACGTCGGCGACAGCGAGCTTCTCTATCAGGTATGGGTGAATCTGCTGGAAAACGCCGTGAAGTTCACGCCCCCCGGCGGGCGCATCGGCATCTGTCTTGCCGCCGCAGCGGATACCGTCACCGTGACGGTGTGGGACACCGGCTGCGGCATGGACGCGGAAACGCTTCCGCGCATTTTTGAGCAGTTCTATCAGGGCGACACCGACCGCCGCGCCGACGGCTGCGGGCTGGGTCTCACGCTCTGCAAGCGCATCGTGGAGCAGCACGGCGGAACGATCTCCGCGGAGAGCCGTCCCGGAGAGGGCAGCCGCTTCAGCGTCGCGCTGCCGGCAAAGGCCGCAAAATTCATGTAAAGAGACTCCATAGCAGGGGAATGTTTAACGTTAAGTTCACATTCCCCTGCTATGTTAATATCCAGATTTTTATATGTTAGCGAGGCAACACCGTGAAAGCTATCAATCCCGGACACTTTCTTCTGACCTGCCGGCTGGACAACTGGGTGCATCTGCTGGAAGAGAACCACTTCCATATCGCCCGCGACCGGCTGCCGCAGGCGCTGTACATTTCCGCAACGGCGCTCGCGCTCGCACCCGCGGCGGCGGCGGAATCGCTCATTTACCGCAAGCGCATCCGTGAAACGAAGATCGAAAAGGACCCGCTCTTCATTCTCGGTCACTGGCGCAGCGGCACAACGTATCTGCAGAACGTCCTCTCGCGTGACGAGCAGTTCGGCTGGTTCGATCCCGTGAACACGATCGGCCTGCCCTACTCGCTGCTGCTCGGCCGGCTCATCCAGCCGCCGATCGAAAAGGGCATCCGGAACGGCCGCCCGCAGGATAACGTGCAGTACTCGCTCGATCTCCCGATGGAGGAGACGTTCGGCGTGCTGACGATCTCGCCGTATTCGATCATCCACATGATCGCGTTCCCGGAAAATTATAAAAAGTACATCGAAGGCGCGTTCGTGAGCGACCTTCCCGTGGAGGAACTGCGCAAATGGGAGCGCAGCTACGATTACGCCGTCCGCAAGCTCACCTACATCAAAAAGGGCAAGCAGCTCATTCTCAAAAGCCCGGACAACACTGCGCGCATCCGCGAGCTGTGGGGCATGTATCCGGACGCGCGGTTCATCAACATCCACCGCGACCCCTACAAGACCGTCCGCTCCACGATCCACATGTTCCGCACCGAAATGGACTCGCTCCGGCTGACCGAAGAGCCGGATAACATCGACGAGCTCATCGAAAACACGGTCATCGATATTTTCGAGCGCATGTACCGCGAGCTTTTCGAGCTTGAGGGCTTTTTCCCGAAGAGCCGGTACGTGGACATCGCGTACACCGATTTCTGCCGCGCCCCGGTCGATACGCTGCGCGATATTTACCGGCGTCTGGGGCTCTCCGGCTTTGAGGCGGCCGTGCCGCGCTTTCAGGCGTATGTCGATTCGCAGCGCGGATACCAGAAGAATAAATTCGACATTTCGCCCCGGCTCGTGCGCAAGATCAACGCGAAGCTGGGCTTCTACATGGAACACTACGGCTACGAAATGCGGGAGGTTGAAGAAGAATGAGAGATCATCTCGATAAACTGGAAAGCAAAAGCGTGCACATCCTGCGCGAGGCTTACGCCGCGTTCGGCAATCTCTGCATGCTCTGGAGCATCGGCAAGGACTCTACGGTCCTTCTCTGGCTCGCGCGCAAGGCGTTTTACGGGCACGTCCCCTTCCCGCTCGTCCACATCGACACACATTATAAAATTCCCGAAATGATCGAGTACCGCGACAAGCTCGCCATGGAGTACGGTCTTTACATGGTCTACGGTGAGAACCGCGAAGCGCTTGAAAACCACGAAACGTTCCCGGACGGGAAGTGCTCTCGCGTCGAGTGCTGCCGCCGGCTCAAAACCGAGGCGCTCACCCACACGCTCGACGGCACCTGGCCGCGCTACCGGCTCAATCTTCAGACCGGGAAATACGAGCGCGACACGAACACCGACGCCTACACCGGTGTCATCGTCGGCGCGCGCGCCGATGAAGAGGGCTCGCGCAGCAAGGAGCGCTATTTTTCCCCGCGCGACAAGCACAACGACTGGGATCTGGACGACCAGCCGCCCGAGTTCTGGAACCAGTTCAAAACCGATTTTGCCCCCGGCACGCATGTGCGCATCCACCCCCTGCTCGACTGGACGGAGCTGAATGTCTGGGAATACATCGAGCGCGAGCACATCCCCACCGTGTCGCTCTACTATAACCAGGGCGACGGCACGCGCTACCGCTCGCTCGGCTGCGCGCCGTGCACAAAGCCGATCCAGTCCGAGAGCCGGAACGTCCGCGAGATCATCGAGGAGCTGCGCACCGGCGCTCTTTCCAACATTGCTGAGCGCAGCGGCCGCGCCCAGGACGCCGAGGACGGCGGCGGGCTCGAAACGCTTCGCCGGGGAGGGTACATGTAATGGAAGAAACAAGAAACGTCTGGGAAAACGAGGAGCTTTTGAATATCGTCACCGTCGGCCACGTCGATCACGGCAAATCCACCGTGATCGGCCGTCTCCTCGCCGACGCCGGAGCGCTGCCGAAGGGCAAGCTCGAATCCATACGGGAAAACTGCCGCCGCAACTCGAAGCCGTTCGAGTACGCCTTCCTGCTCGATGCGCTGCACAACGAGCAGGATCAGGGCATCACGATCGACACGGCGCGCTGCTTCTTCAAGTCTGACAAGCGCCGGTACATCATCATCGACGCGCCCGGCCACATTGAATTTCTCAAAAACATGGTCACCGGCGCTTCCCGCGCCGAGGCCGCGCTCATGGTGATCGACGCCGCGCGCGGCGTGGAGGAAAACACCCGCCGTCACGGGTACTTTCTCTCCATGCTCGGCATCCGCCAGGTGGCGGTGCTCGTGAACAAAATGGATCTCGTCGGCTATTCCGAGGAGGTCTACCGCTCCATCGTCACGGAATTCACCGAATTTCTCGCCAAAATCAACATCTCGCCCGCGGCGTTCATCCCCGTGAGCGGCATGGAGGGCGACAACATCGCCATCCGCAGCGAGCGCACGCCGTGGTACTTCGGCCCCACGGTGCTCGAGCAGATGGACGCCTTCGTCCCCGTGCCGAGCCCGGAAAACCGCCCGCTGCGCATGCCGGTGCAGGGCGTTTATAAATTCACCGAGGGCGGCGACGAGCGCCGCATCGTGGCCGGAACGCTCGAGGCCGGAAGCGTCCGGGCAGGCGATAAAATCGTATTCTACCCCTCCGGGAAGAAAACGACCGTCGCGTCGCTCGAAGTATTTTCCGCGCCCACGCCGGAGAAGTTCATCGCCGGGGACGCCGCCGGCTTTACGATGACCGAGCAGATCTTCGTCCGCCGCGGCGAGATCGCGTGCTTGGAGAGCGAAGAAGCCCCCTTCGTCGGCGTGCGGCTGCGCGCGAACGTGTTCTGGCTCGGCAAGGAGCCGCTGCGCCCTGGCAAGCGCTATTTCTTCAAGTGCGGCACTGCCAAGGTGGAAGCGCGGCTCGAGAGCATCCTCCGCGTCGTGGACGCCTCGGAGCTGGACAGTCTGGAGCGCAGCGAGGTGCAGAAAAACGAAGTCGCCGAGGTGATCCTCCGGCTCGACCGTCCGACGGCGTTCGACACCGCCGACTCCGGCTGCGACGGCACGCGCCGGTTCGTTATCGTGGACGATTACGAGATCGCGGGCGGCGGCATCGTCACTGAGGCGCTGCTCTCCGAGGATTACGATAAGCGCAACATCCGCTGGTCGGCCGAGGCCATGACCGGCGCCGAGCGCGAGCAGCTCACCGGGCGGCGCGGGCTCGTCGTATGGATGACCGGGCTTTCCGGCTCCGGCAAAACGACGATCGCGCAGGAGGTCGAGCGACGGCTCTGCGAAAAGGGCGTTGCCGCCTACATGCTCGACGGCGACAAGCTGCGCCGCGGTCTCTGCGGCGATCTCGGCTTCTCGGACGACGACCGGATCGAAAACATCCGCCGCGCCGCCGAGGTCGCGGGGCTCTTCCGCGACGCGGGGCTCGTGACGCTCTGCACGTTCATCTCCCCGTTCGCCGCCGGGCGCGCCGAGGCGCGCCGCATCGCCGACGGGCGCTTTCTCGAAGTCTGGGTGCGGGCCGGTCTGGAGACCTGCAAAGCTCGTGACCCGAAAAAACTCTATCAGAAAGCTCTCGAGGGAAAGATCCGCTCGTTCACGGGCATAGACTCTCCGTATGAGGAGCCGACCGACGCCGAGCTTGTGCTGGATACCGAGGTTCTCAGCGAAGAGGAATGCGTCAACCGGCTCACCGACGCCGTTTTTGACTATCTGGAAGGCGGAGACACACTGTGAACTGGGGTAAATTTCTTCTTTTCATCGTCATCGGCTTCGCCGCGCAGATCATTGACGGCACGCTCGGCATGGCCTACGGCGTGAGCTGCCGGACGTTTCTCAAAACCGTGGCGGGGCTTCCCTCCGCGCTCGCGAGCGCGGTCGTCCATGTGGCGGAGGTCCCGACGACGCTCGCGTCCGGTCTCTCCCATATCAAGCTCAAGAACGTGGATAAGTCGCTCTTTTTCCATCTGGCCATCCCCGGCGTGATCGGCGGCGTGGTGGGCGCGTGGTTCCTCTCGAGCGCCGGCGACGCGCTCGAGCCGTTCATCGACGCCTATCTCATCATCATGGGCGTTGTTATTCTGCGCAAGGCGTTCCTGAAAAGCCAGAAGGAGCGCCACATCGGAAAGGGCATTTACCCGCTCGGTCTCGCCGGAGGCTTTCTTGACGCCACCGGCGGCGGAGGCTGGGGCCCGGTCGTAACGTCTACGATGCTCGCCGTCGGCCACGACGTGAAAAAGACGATCGGCACGGTGAATACCGCCGAATTTCTCGTTACGGTCGCGGAGACGACCACGTTCGTCGTTCTCATCCGCGATTTTACGTCCTACTGGCAGACGATCCTCGGTCTCATCATCGGCGGGGTGTGCGCAGCTCCCCTCGCGGCGTGGATCTGCAAGAAGATCCCCGTCCGCCCGCTGCTCGCCGTCGTCGGCATCCTCATCATCGTGCTCAATCTTTACAGTCTCCTTCACTATCTGGCTGTATTTTAAAAAGGCGGTATCACCATGACACAGATCTCCGCGCGGCAGCGCTTCGCCTCCGTCCGCGCCCGGCTCATGGAGCTGGAGCTTTGGGACGCTGATTCGCTCGTGATGACCGCGCCCGGCGCCGTATGCAGCGCCGCCGGAGAGCCGGTCGAAGCGGCGCTGTTTTCCGCCGTTTCCGCGCCCATGGCGGTTTTGACCGCCGGGCGATACGCCCGCGAATTTGCCAAAGATCCTCACGCGCTTTGCGCCGAGACCGACGACGCCGCGCAGATGTTCGGCGTGCGCGTGCCGGTAAGAAGAACGCCGCAGCGCGGCGATACCGCATGCATCGTTCCGAACCGCGGCTTTGTCGTGACGGCGCGGTTTGAAAACGAGCTCATCGCCGCGTGTATCCTGCTCGAAAAGCTGTGCATGACGGCGCGGCTCTCCCCTCGCATCGGGACGCCGAAGCCGCTCGCCGCGCCGCTCTGCCTTATAGAGCACGCGGTCTATACGAAAAAATACTCCCGTCCGTCGCTCGCCGCGGCGCAGGGGGAAGAAGCCGCGCCGGTGGCACAGGACGTTTCCGATCTCGCGCTGCGCGAGTCGGTCATTGCCTACGGGAAAAAGCTCGTGGAAAACCGCCTCATTCAGGCGACGTGGGGGAACGTTTCGGCGCGTATCGATGCCGATCGCTTTCTCATCACGCCGTCCGGCGTGGACTATGACCGCATCCGTCCGGAGGATATTGTGGAGATCCGCATTGCCGACGGCAGCTTCGCCGCCGGGCAGCGCCCTTCCAGCGAGCGGGAGATGCACCGGCGCATCTATGCCGCGCGCGGCGACGTGCGCGCCGTGATCCACACGCACTCCGCGGCGCTGCAAACGTTCGCCGCGTGCCGGGAGGACCTGCGCACGCCGGAGATCGACGCCCCCTGCGCCGCCTACGGCGTGAGCGGCTCGAAGAAGCTCGCGGAGAGCGCGTCCGAGGTGCTGCGCTCTCACGATCTCTGCATCATGGCAAATCACGGCTTTACTGCGGTGGCAGCGGACCTTGAAACGGCGCTCTCTCGCGCCGTCGCCGCCGAAGAGGCCGCAAAGCGGATACTGGAATCGGAATAAAAATCGGCAGCACTGCATTCTGCGGCGCTGCCGAAAATATAGGAGGGCGGACTATGGGAGAACATTTTGCGCGGGGCCGGTCGGCGGAGATATTCCGCACGGAGGACGGGAAGATCTTAAAGCTCTTTTTCCCCGACTATCCGAGGGAGTATGCCGAAAAGGAATACAAAAACACGAAGATTGCCGCATCTCTCGGCTGCACGGGGATGCAGGTCTACGATATGGTCGAGCGCGGCGGACGCTTCGGCTTTGTGATGGACTGCATCGACGGCGTTTCGCAAAACGACATGCCGGGGAAAAAGCCGGCGTATCTTTTTGAGGCCGGCAGAGACCTTGCCCGCTGTCACGTCCGCGTGCAGAAGGCGCACACGCGCGAGCTTGACGACGTGCGCGAGGTATGTCTCGGTATTCTTGGCGAGGACTGTATGGCGTTTCTGACACCGGAGGAAAAATCGCGCGCCGCCGGATATCTCCGCTCTCTCCCGGATGACGACACGGTGCTCCATCTCGACTTTCACACCGGCAATGTTCTCGTGGACAAGTCCGGCGAGTGCAAGATCATCGACTGGATGACCGCCGCGCGCGGCAATCGCGCCGTGGAGGAAGCGCTCATGGAGTTCTTCTTCTCGGAGGCCGAGCTGTTCCCGGAGGCAAGCAAAGCAAAAATTGCCCTCTTTTCCGCCATCCGCGGCTCCATCGGGAAGGGCTTTTTCAAGGAGTACCAGAAGCTCTCGCCGCTTTCCGCGGAAGAGATCGACCGCTACCGTCTCGCGGCGCTCATCCTGCGCCGTCACTGGAACATCGCGTTTGAAGAGGCGTATCTCACAAAAACCATCCGCGCGCTGATCGAAAAATACGGCGCGGAAGAAAAGGAGCCGATCGAATGAAAGTCGTATGCATCTGTGACGCCGGTGTGCCGGAAATGCTCATGCAGTACATGAAAAAGCTCCCCGGGTGCGACGTGACGCTCTATACCGAAAAGACGCTCACGGACATCAAGTCCCTCACGACGTGCGAGCGTACCGCCGAGCTTCGCGGCGCGGAGGCGTGCCCTGTGAGCGCGGAAATGCTGGAAGCCGTGCGCGAGGCGGAGATCCTTGTAACGCACGTTGCGCCCGTGAACCGTGCGGTGCTCGACGCCGCGCCGAACGTAAAGATTGTCGGCGTGCTGCGCACCGGCACGGAAAATGTCAATCTTGACCTCTGCCGCGAGCGCGGCATCGCCGTATACAACGCCGAGGGGCGCAACTCCACCGCCGTCGCCGATCTCGTCGTGGCGCTCATGCTCTGCGAAATGCGCAACATTGCCCGCGCCCACGGCGCGCTCGTGCAGGGCAAATGGGTCAAAATGTTCCCGAATATCATGATGAACCGCGATATGTGCCGCTGCACCGTCGGCATCATCGGCGTCGGCAAGATCGGCACGATGGTCGCCGCGCGGCTCAAGGGCTTCGGCTGCCGCATTCTCGGCTGCGACATTTTCCTCTCCCCCGAGGAGATCGAAAAGCGCGGCTGCGAGCCGGTATCAAAGGAAGAGCTGCTGCGGCAGTCTGACTTCATCACCATCCACATGCGCCACGAGGCCGGGCAGAGCGCCCTCATCGGCGCGGACGAGCTTGCCATGATGAAGAAGAACGCCATTCTCGTCAACTGCGCCCGCGCAGGGCTCGTGGACACGGCGGCGCTCGTCGAGGCGCTGCGCGCCCACCGCATCGGCGGCGCGGCAATCGACGTGTTCGACGAAGAGCCGCTCTCGCCGGACTCTCCTCTGCTCACACTCGACAACGTCACGCTCACGCCGCACATTGCCGGCACGACCGTAGACGCCTTTGCCAATTCCGTGGAGATCATGCTCCGCCAGCTCTCACTCATTCTCGCCGGCAAGGACGCGCCCAACCGCGTCGTCTGACCGCCGCCCATACGCAAAACCGCCGAAGGAAAAATCCTTCGGCGGTTTTGCGTATGCGGTTTTCAGCTGTTTATGATACGCTCCGTGGCGGCGCGGGCATGGGCGATGATGTCCTCCGGCGATTCGCCGACGTGGTAAACGCCGTTCTCATAGAGGATCTTGCCGTTTACCATCGTGAGGAGCACGTTCGAGTTCGAGCCGCTGTAAACAAGGTTTTTCACGGTGTTGTGCTCGGGCTGCATGTTTGCCTGGTGCAGGTCGATCACGACGAGATCGGCGAGCTTGCCGGGGGCGATGCAGTCGGCGTCGATGCGCATGGCGCGCGCGCCCGTGGAGCACGCGGCGCGGAGAATTTCGCGTGCGTCGCACGAGGCGGCGTCCTCCTCCCGGAGCTTCTGCAGTACCGCGGCGAGATACATTTCGCGGAACATGTTGAGCGCGTTGTTGCTCGCCGGACCGTCCGTGCCGATGGCAAGGGGGATCTTCCGGCGGAGAAATTCGCTCACCGGCGCGATCCCGCTCGCGAGCTTCGCGTTCGAGGCCGGACACGTCACGGCGTACAGCCCGCGGCGGGCAAAAATGTCCATGTCGGTCTCATCGAGCCACACGCAGTGGAACCCGCCGCCGCCGTGCTCAAAGAGGCCGTTCTCCTCGAAAAGCTGCGTCGGCGTGAGGCCGTGGCGCTCGATGCATTCCTCCACCTCGCGCTTCGTCTCCGAATTGTGGGTGAAAAACGGCATTTTGTACTCGTCCAGGAGCATTTTCATAAACATGAGCAGATCGAGATTGGCCGTATACTCGGCGTGGATGCCGGGGATGTAGGAGATGAGCGGGTGGAGATTGTTGAACTTGATCGTGTCCATCTCGCCGACCGTCCAGTCGTCCCCCGCGGCGAGCGCGCCGCAGAGCACCATGCGGAAGCCGCAGTCAATAGACGCCTGCGCGAAAGCGTCGCGCTTATAGTACATGTCGAACGCGCTCGTGATGCCGCCCTTGAGATATTCGAGAATCGCGAGCTTCGTGAGAGCGTAAATATCGTCCGGCGTGAGCTTGGCCTCCAGCGGGAACACCTTGTCGAAAAGCCAGCTCTGCAGCGGCAGATCGTCGGCGTAGGAGCGCAGGAACGTCATCGCGCTGTGCGCGTGGGCGTTCTTGAAGCCGGGCATCAGGAGGTTTCCCTTGAGGTCGATCTCGCGCTCAAACGGCGGGTGCGCGCCGATGGCAGGCCCGACATAGAGGATCATCGTTTCCTCGACCCAGACCTCCCAGTCGGAGATCTCAAATCCGCCGCTGAGCGAAAGGAGCTTGCCGTTATAAAAGCGGATCATGCCTTCTCCTCCGCATGCATGGCGGCGATGGAATCCCACATGAGCTTTTTGAACTTCGGCGCGGCGGCGTTGGCCGCTTCAATGACCTCGTCGCCGTCAAGCGGGCGGTCGGAGAGACCGGCGGCGAGATTTGCCACGCACGAAACGCCGCACACGCGCATACCGGCGTGGTTGGCCGCGATGACCTCCACGACCGTGGACATGCCCACGGCGTCCGCGCCCATCGCGCGGGAGGCGCGGATATCGGCGGGCGACTCGTAGCTTGGGCCGGTGAACTGGATATACACGCCCTCCTTGAGATCGATGCCGTCCTTCTTCGCCGTTTCGCGCAGAATGGCGCGCAGGCCCTTATCGTAGGCGTTCGACATATCCGGGAAGCGGACGCCGAGCTCGTCGATGTTCGCGCCGATGAGCGGGTTGGGGATGAGCGCGCTGATGTGATCGCTGATGCTCATAAGCGTTCCGGCGGTGAGATCGCCGCGGATGCCGCCCGAGGCGTTCGTGACGAAGAGGATCTTCGCGCCCATGGCCTTCATAAGGCGCACGGGCAGCACAACGTCGTGCGGCGTGTAGCCTTCGTAGAGGTGCACGCGTCCCTGCATGACGACGACGGGCGTTTCCTCCACATAGCCGAACACGAACCGTCCGGCGTGGCCGGGCGCGGTGGACACCGGGAAGCCGGGGATCTCGCTGTACGGCACAACGGCGGTCTGCTTCACCATGTCGGCAAAGCCGCCGAGACCGGAGCCGAGCACAACGGCGACCTCCGGGACAAAGTCGGTGTGGCGCCGCACCGCGGCGAGACAGTTCTGGATGCGTTCCATTTCGGGATGCATAAAAGAGCCTCCTTATGTTGTTATTCTCTGTTGTTTATTCTTCGGTGAGATCGGCGAACTGCGCGCCGATATAGCCTGCCAGAGCTTCGGGATCGATCCCGATCTGCGCGCCGAGCCGTCCGGCGCTGCAGAAAAAGGCGTCCGTCAAAAGCGCCGTTTCGTCGATCCATGCGGGAAACGGTTTTTTCATCCCCACCGGGGAGCAGCCGCCGTGGACATAGCCGGTGAGCGGCAGCAGCTTTTTCTGCGGCAGCATGGCGATGCTCTTCACGCCCGCCGCCTTCGCCGCCTTTTTGAGCGAGAGCGTTTCCGGCGCGGGGATGACGAAGACGAAGTGTTCGCCGGTATTTGCCTCCGCCACAAGCGTTTTGAAAACGCACTCCGCGCTCTGGCCGAGCGCGGCGGCCACCTCCGTGCCGGAGGCGAGCGAGGCGTCGTAATAACGCGGCGTATACGCAATGCCCGCCTGATCGAGCAGACGCATCACGTTCGTTTTTTCGTTTGCCTTATCCGATTTTGCCATGAAAGTATTCCTCGATTTGTTCACGGGAAGCAAGAAGGCTCCCCTGGATCATGCCCGACGCGCCGCCGCCCCGGCCGGAGAGCGCGGCGTTGATGCTTCGCGCCGCGGCGCGAAGGTCGACCGTTTCCGACGCCATCACGTACCGGTATCCCCCGTCCTCCGCGCAGAGCGCGGCGCAGACGCCCGTGCAGCGCGTCTTTCCTCCCTCGGCAAGGGCGCGCAGCGCGGCGGGCGAAAGGCTCTCTTCAAAAAAGAGCAGATTTCCCTCGCGCGGCTCCATTGCGGCGAGCCGCGCCTCGACATACCGCCGCTCCGCGGCGGCACGGGCGTACTTCTCCGCTTCCAGCTCGCCGAGCACGCGCTCGGCGGCGGCGCAAAGGGCGTTCTGCGGCGCGGAAAAGAGACGGGAGAGCGCTTCGGTCTCGGCGGCGCAGAGCGCGGCGTCCTCATAGGCCGCGCGCCCGGCGAGCATCGTAAAGCGCACGCCGCCGCGGTGACGCATCCGGTCTTTCAAGCGGATGAGACCGATCTCGCCGGTGAAGCTCACATGCGGCGCGCAGCACGCGCAAAGATCCACGCCCGGCACCTCCACGATGCGCACCGGCATCGCGAGCGCCTTTTTCTGCCGGAACGGCATCGCCGCAAGCTCTTCCTCCGTTGGCCAGAGGATGTTTATCGGAAGGTTTTTCCACACATCCTCGTTTGCAAGACGCTCGAGCCGCAAAAGCTGCTCCGCGTCAATCTCGCGGTCAAAGTCGATCGTCGCGCCGTGCTCGTCCATGTGGAAGCCGATGTTCTCGCAGCCCCAGAGCGTGTGCGCATGGCCGGACACCAGATGCTCGGCCGAGTGGATCTGCATGCGCGCAAAGCGCGTTTCCCCGTCAAGCTCGCCCGTCACTTCCGCGCCGGGGACGAGCGGAGCGTCGCAGAAATGGACGATCTCGCCCTTTTCCTCGCGCGTATCCGTCACACGCACGCCGCCGAGCGCGCCGGTATCGCCGCCCTGTCCGCCGCCCTCAGGGAAGAAGGCGGTGCGGTCGAGCGTTACGGCAAAGAGGCCGCCGCGCTCTTCGCACGTGAGGACGCGCGCGGTGAATTTTCGCATATGCGCGTCGGCGTAAAACAGTTTTTCGGTCATGGGATCAGAACTTAAAGAGATTCAGCCCGGTCACATCGTCCTTGAAGCGGTCCACCGCGCCGTCGATCACGCGGATGACCATCTCGCACGTCGCGCTCACGCGCGCGGCGTTGAGATGCCCGCCGACGACCGCGCCGGACTCGTTCGCGGCGCTCATGTGCAGATGGCTGTAGTATTCGCCGTTCATCGTGTTCACCGTGCCGGTCAGCGACACGATCTCGTGCGCGCCGGTGAACGTGAGCGCGTGGTACTGATGCTCGTCCACGTTGTACACGCCGACGGTGAACTCGTCCGTCGCGCCGAGCGCCTCAACGCTCGCCAAACGGATATTTTCCTTTTCGCACAGCGCGCGAAGCTGCGCCGTGATCTCCTCGCCGCGGTCGAAGCGCGCAACGATCGTATTTCCAAAACGCCGGTAGTCCATAGTTTGTATCTCCTTTGCATGGGATGTATCTGTATTATAGCCGCTCGGCGAGCGTAAATCAAGGTTGTCAAGGCCCGGTCCTTCGCGTATAATATCCGGAGAAACGAAAGGATCGGCCTATGGAAAACTTTTCCCGTCCGCTGGTGGACTGGTACAAAAAAGAGGCGCGCCCTCTCCCCTGGCGGGAGGAGCCGACGCCGTACCGCGTGTGGGTCTCGGAGATCATGCTGCAGCAGACGCGCATCGAGGCCGCGCGCGAATACTTCAACCGCTTCACGCGCGCGTTCCCGACCGTGGAAGCGCTCGCCGCGGCGGAGCTTGACGATGTGCTCAAGCTCTGGGAAGGGCTGGGGTACTATTCCCGCGCGCGGAATCTCCACAAATGCGCCAAAACCGTGTGCGAGACTTACGGCGGCGTATTTCCCCCGGACGCCGCGGCGCTGCGCGCGCTGCCCGGCATCGGGGACTATACCGCCGGGGCGATCGCCTCGATCGCCTACGGACTGCCGGAACCGGCGGTGGACGGAAATGTGCTGCGCGTGCTCGCGCGCATGGAGTGCTTCGGCGAGAGCATCGGCAGCGACAAGGTGAAAAAGCGCTTCCGCGAAGCGCTCCGGGATATCTACCCGGCGGGCGAATGCGGCGCTTTTACGAGCGCGCTCATGGAGCTGGGCGAGACAGTCTGCACCGTCGGCACGCCAAGCTGCGCGCGCTGCCCGGTCGCGGCGTACTGCGCGGCGCACCGCTGCGGCGAGGAAGCGCTCTACCCCGTGCTGCCGGAGAAAAAACCGCGCCGGATCGAAAACCGGCGGGTGCTGCTTTTGCTCTGCGGCGATGCGTGCGCCGTGCAGCGGCGTGCGGATACGGGGCTTCTCGCCTCAATGTGGGAGCTGCCGAACGACCTTTTGCCGGACGCGCCGGAAACCGGCGAGCCCTGCGGCGAGGCGGTGCACATTTTCAGCCATGTAGAATGGCATATGCGCGGGTACATCGTCCGCTGCAGGGAGAAGCTTCCGGGCTATGTCTGGGTGACGCGAGCCGAGCGCGAAGCGCTCGCCATGCCCACGGCGTTCCGGTATTACCGAAAAAAACTGGAGGAGATGGGATATTGAATATCTGTGTATTCGGCGCGGCGCGCGATGAGATCGGCGAGAACTTTATGGCTCTCGGCACGGCGCTCGGCCGCGAGCTCGCCGCGCGCGGGCATACGCTCGTGTTCGGCGCAGGCGGCCACGGCATGATGGGCGCCGCGGCGCGCGGGGCCTACGAAATGGGCGGGAAGATCATCGGCGTCGTGCCGTACTTTTTCAACACTCCCGGCATTCTCTTTGAGCACTGTACGGAGCTTATCCGCATGGAAACGATGGCGGAGCGCAAAACGATCATGGAAGAGCGCTCGGACGCTTTCATCGCCCTGCCCGGCGGCATCGGCACGATGGAGGAAATTTTTGAGGTCATCACGCTCTCATCCCTTGGGCGGATGCAGAAAAAGAGCGCGTTTCTCGATGCGGAAAGCTATTGGGAACCCGCGGTCGAGCTGCTGCGCGGCGCGGTGGATAAGGGCTTTGCGGGCAAGGAGCTGAATGAGCACTATGCGCGCTTCACGGATGTGAAAACGTGCCTGGATTATCTGGAAAAATAATACAGCGGGCGGAGCAGAGCCCCGCCCTCGCAGAAATTTTCAAAGAACGCCCGTAGGGTTGGGGCTCTGCCCCAACCGCATACAGTTCTCCCTCTTTTTCAGCGCTGCCGCCGATGGAGGAAGGTTTTTTATGCCAGTCTCTGCTGCATATACGCAAGCAGTGTCTGCGCCACGACGGAATTTGTCGTGCGCGCGAACGCCAGCCCGATCGTCCGGCAGCTCGGCGGCGAGAGCGGCCGCGTGACGAGATCGTGCGAAAAGGCGTCCATCACGAGCTGCTGCGATATCGTCACGCCGAGCGAGGCGCGAAAAAAGACCGTCGGCGTGCTCTCGGTCATCTATCTTGCGGCGTCGGCAGTCATCGCGCTTGGCTACAGCGTGTTTTACTGCGAAATTTCGCTGCCGAACGGTTCGGTCGGGCAGCTGCTCGATCTCATGGACTGTGTGAGCAGCAGCGTTATGATGCCGTTCATCGCGCTTCTCTCCGCGCTTCTGATCGGCTGGGTCAAGTCCCCGGACTATGTGATCGAAGAGGTCGAAAGCAGCGGCGCGGCGTTCCGCCGCAAGCGGCTGTACGCGGTCATGGTGCGCTTCGTCGTGCCGGTAATGATGCTCATTCTCTTCCTACAGTCCACCGGCATCATGGGGCATAAAACGCCTCCAAAACATGAACCCCCCGTGTGTGAATGGCTCACACACGGGGGTTACATTATTGCGGGCGGCGCAGAAGATCGATCATATCCACAACGTCGTCCGAGAGGACGGTCTGCCGGCTCCAGACGACGTACGCCTGCGAGGCGATCTCCGGCTGCACGATCTTCCTTTTGGAAAATGTTTCGCAGCCGAGAAGGAGTGTGGATGTATACGGCACGATGGCCACGCCGAGTCCGGCATGCGCCCAGCTGATGAGCGATGTGACCTCTTTGTTCTCAAAGACGATATCCGGCGCGAAATTGAATTTTGCGCACTGGCCGATGAGCATGGGGACATACCGGTTATGGATGACGAGCGGAATGCCCTTGAGCGCCGCGACCGGAACTTCTCTTTCCGCGCCGCGGATGCCGGAGAAAAATGACGCCTTCCCGATGGCGAAAAAGTAATCCTGATCCATGCCGGCGTCCTTGAGTGCCTCATCGTAAAGCGGGGCCATCTCGTAGTCGGTCTTGCTCAGCTCGATCGGCTCGCGGATGATGCAGATGTCCAACTCCCGCTGCTCCAGACGACGGGCAAGCTGCGGCGAGCTCTCCTCATGCACGACTACCGAGGTATGCGGATGCATTTTCTTGAATCGGCTGATGCGGAAGGGCAGAATGCGCGAGGAAATCGCGTTGATCGAGCCGATATGGATCGTGTTGACACGCCCAACCTTATGCGCATAGAGCGCGGCGCGCATTTCTCCCATGTCCGCAGCGACCTTCTGCGCGCCAGAGAGGAATATCTTTCCGGCAACAGTCAGCTCCATGCCCTTTTTCCCCCGGAAGAAAAGCTCCACGCCAAGTTCGTCCTCCAGCTGCGCAAGCGCACGGCTCAGTGGCGGAGCCGATACATGAACGGCATCGGCGGCACGCGTGATGCTGCCTTCCCGGCATACGGCAAGAAAAAATTCAATTTGTCGCAATGTCAAGGCGATCACCCCAATACCATATATGGAATCTAAATGGAATCGAAAGGAAACCCGGCGCATCAGAACGATAAAATCCAATATATATATATGATGTCAAGAAAAATTATCGCTAAATGCTACGGAATATCGAGCCATACCACAAATGCAGGCCAATCATTACCTTTTCGGTAAACTTCCGCAAAAAAGCCGTCGAAAAAGGAAATTGCTTTTCAGCTTCTGACGTATTACACTAAGAAGTGTAGAAAGGGTGCTTGTTTTTGTGCATAATACACAATACTTTTACGCCCAAAAGAAGAAAGAACACTGGAGGAGACAATCAAAATGAAACGTTCCAAGAAAGTTATCAGCCTGTTTCTTGCTACACTGATGCTTCTCTCGCTCTGTGCCTGCGGCAGCACCGGCAGCACGACCGAGAATGGCTCCGGCGACAAGCAGCAGACGACCTACCTCAGCTTTGGCACCGGCACGACCGGCGGCGTGTTCTACACCGCGGGCATCGGCATCGGCACCCTGCTGACCGACAAGACCTACATGAACGTTACGGTCGAGGCGACGAAGGCGTCCGCCGAAAACTGCAACCTTCTCAAGGCCGGCAACATCGAAATCGCCACTATGTCCTTCCCCACAACACTGCAGGCTTATCTCGGCGACATGGCGTTCAAAGACAACAAGATCGACGTTTGCGTCCTCTTCCAGATGTACGCCAACCCCATTCACATGATCGTTATGAAGAACTCCCCGTATCAGAGTGTGGAGGATCTCCGTGGCAAGACTATTTCTGTCGGCCAGGCCGGCTCCGGCAACTATAACGTCGCCGTTGCGTTTCTCGAAGGTCTTTACGGTATGGTCGAGGGTGTGGACTACAAGGCCGAGTATCTGAACTACACTGAATCCGTCGAGGCCTTCAAGAACGGAACGATCGATGCGGCCCTGTTTGATACCGTTTCCCCGCACGCCACCATCATTGACCTCGCTTCTTGGAAGCCTATCCGTCTGCTTCCGTTCGACGCTTCTCTCATTGAGCAGTCCGATAACGTCTATGCCCAGAACTTCATCACCATGACGATCCCCGCCGGCACCTACAATGGTCAGGATGAGGACATCCTCTGCGCCGCCCATGGCAACTACGTGACAACATCCTCCACGCTCGACGAGCAGGTCGGCTACGACATCGTCAAGACCGTTATGGAGAACCTTGACTACATGGCCACCGTGCACGATGCGTTCAAGCGTCTCTCTCTGGAGGAAGGCTGCCAGACCGGCGGTCTGCCCCTGCATGCTGGTGCTCAGAGATATTTTGAGGAGCAGGGTCTGACGTTCTAAAACAGTCTTTCCTTACTATCCCCTTTGGTGCTCCCTTTTGTCCCATGCAGCGGAAGTGCCGTCGGAGACACGCTCCGGCGGCACTTTTCCAAAAACAACCATCTGTTTAAAGTAAAGGAGAGAAAAGATGGCTGAAAAGCTTATTAAAAAAATCAATCTGGTGTACGGCTTCCTCTGTGCGCTGCTGGCCGGATTTGTTTTGTATACCGCTATTTTCGGCGTTCTGACCGCCGTTATTCAGCGCGGTCTCGTTCTCGGCGTTACGCTCGTTCTCACGTTTCTCTCGCTCATCAAGGCTGATCTGGAAAAGAGAAAGAAATTCTCCATCGTCTCGGTGATCTATACGCTTCTCATTCTCGTTTCGATCGCCATGACAATCTACATTGTCGCCACCTTCAAGCTGACGGTTGAACGCGCCGGCGCTTACACTACGATGGATATTGCTGTTTCGATCGCGGTATTCGTCGTAATGATCATTGCCGCGCAGCGCAGTCTCGGCTGGCCGATGGTCATCATCTCGCTTGTGTTCTTTGCCTACACGATCTTCGGCCGCTACATTCCCGGCACGTTCGGCCACAGAGGCTACTCCATTTCCCGCGTCATGCCGTATCTGTCTCTCGGCACTGAAGGCATTTTCGGCACGTCCATGGGCGTTGCCGCCGGCGTTATCGTGACCTACTCCGTGTTCGGCGCAGTCATGGAGCGCTTTGGCATCGGTGACTACTTCATCACCGTGGCCTACGGTCTTGTCGGCCGCAGCAAGGGCGGCTCCGCCAAGGCGTCCATCGTCGCCTCCGGCCTGATGGGCACCGTTTCCGGCAGCGCTGTAGCAAACATCCTCACGACCGGCTCGTTCACTCTCCCGCTGATGACCCGCTCCGGCTACAGCAAGCGCACGGCAGCGGCCATTCTGGCCGTTGCAGCTACCGGCGGTCTGATCATGCCCCCGGTTATGGGCGCGGCGGCGTTCGTTATGTCTGAAATGCGCGGCGTGTCCTACGGCTCCATCTGCATCGCCGCGGCTATCCCCGCCATTCTCTACTATCTCGCGCTCTTTGTTCAGTCCGGTTTGGAAGCCGACCGCGTCGGCATGAAGGTCCTCACGAAGGACGAGCTCCCGGCCAAGAAGGAATGGCTCCCGAAGCTCTATCTCTTCCTCCCGCTCCTCATCCTGCTCTTCCTGCTCGTTGTTCTGCAGTGGCCCGCGGGCAAATCCGCCTGCATCGCCATGGCGGCGATTCTTGTGATCTCCTTCCGTGACCGCGAGTTCTGGCCGACGCCCAAGAAGCTCTATGAAGTGCTCAAGTCCGGCGGCTCCGGCGTCATCTCCACCATCCTCACCTGCGCCACGGCTGGCATCATCGTCGGCTGCCTCTCCATCACCGGCCTCACGGTGAAGATCTCCGCGCTCATCATCTCCCTCTCCGGCGACTCCGTCGTTCTGAGCCTGTTCCTCACGATGCTCATCGCGCTCCTGCTCGGCATGGGCATGCCGCCCGTCGCAGCGTACATCATCCTCGCTTCGATGATCGTTCCTTCACTCGTGAAGATCGGCGTTCCGCAGATCGCCGCGGATATGTTCTGCTTCTACTTCTCCTGCATCGGCAACATCACCCCGACGGTAGCACTTGCGGCGTTTACCTCGGCAGGCCTCGTAAACGAGGACCCGTTCAAGACCGGCTGGCAGGCGTTCAAGTACGCCCTTGTCACGCTGCTCGTTCCCTTCGCCTTCTGCTCCAACACGGCTCTGCTGCTCCAGGGCGGCAACGCGCTGGAAATGATCCGTTGCTGCGTCACCGCGGGCATCGGCGTTTCTGTGTTCGGCGTTGCGATGATCGGCTGGTTCAAGGGAAAGGTGAATCCGGTGTTCCGCATTCTGCTTGGCGTTTCCACCATTCTGCTGGTCATGCCGAGCGCCATCACGGATATCATCGGCATTGCGATCATCGTTATTGTGTTCCTTGCCCTGTTCTTCATCCGTAAAAAGAAACCAGCGTCTGTAGCCTGATAACACTATCGCAGGAAACAGAGAGCTGCCGCCCGCGCTTTGCGGCAGGGCGGCAGCTTTTTTGCGCGAAAAATTCGATGGAAACGAGGGAAAAATGCATGAAAATCGGCTTTATCGGTCTTGGCAGCATGGGCTCGCTCATGTCCGCGCAGCTCGTGCGGAGCGGTTACGAGGTCATCGGTTATGATATTCTGCCTGCAGCGCTCGCCGCGGCGGCGGAACGCGGTGTCGTCCCAGCAGCAAACAGCGCCGAGGTCGCGGCGCAGTGCGACACGATCGTGTGCATGATGCCACAGTCGAGCGACACACGCGTAGCGCTCTTTGGCGAGCATAGCGTGTGTGAACATCTCCGTCCCGGTATGCTGATCCTTGATATGAGCACCGGCGCGCCGACGGACACAAAAGCGATCCATGCTCAGCTCAAGGCGCTGGGTGTCGCGTTTGTTGATGCGCCCGTCAGCGGCGGCGTTGTCCGCGCAGCGGACGGTACGCTGAGCATCATGGCCTCCGGCGACCGGGAGGACTACGAGCGTGCGCTCGAAATATTCAATGCTCTTGGAAAAAGCGTTTTCTATGTCGGCGAGAGCGGCACCGGCCACACGATCAAGCTCATCAACAACATGCTCACCGGCATCAACCTTGCAGGCATCTGCGAGGCGATGATTATGGGCATGAAGGCCGGGATCGACCCCGAGCTTCTGCTAAGTATCATCAACTCCAGCTCCGGCATGAGCTACTCCTCCAAAATGAAAATGGAAAACTTTGTTTTTCCGCGGAAATTCAATAAGGGCTTCAAGGTCCGGCTTCAGCTCAAGGATATGAAGCTGGCCTCCGATCTCGCCATGGATGTCGGCGCACCGACCATACTCGGCAATGTTGCCAAGGAGTATTACACGGCGGCCTACACCGCCGGGCTTGCCGACGAGGATGCCTCGGCGATCGTAAAGCTGCTCGAAAACGTCTGCCATGTGCAAGTTGTCCCGCAGTCGAATGTTGACAAGGAAGGAGAAAACGCGTAATGTTTGAACTGAGAAAAATTGTTACGATCACTGAAGACACCTACCGCGAGGGCGGCCGCTCCTGCCCGAAGATCATCCACAAATGTGCGGTGATGGCCGTTATCAAAAATGACGGCGCAGATCAGTATTTTGAAGATCTTCAAGCCTTCATCGATGAGGGCGATAAGCTCGGCGAAATGCTCACCACCGTCGCCTGCGAGATCCTTGGCCGGGAGAATATCGAAAGTTTCGGCAAGGGAGCCATTGTCGGTCTGGACGGTGAGATCGAGCACGGCGCTGCCATGAACCACGTCAAGTTCGGCAACGCCATGCGCCGTGCGCTCGGCTTTCCGTGCAAAACGATCGTCCCCTCTACCGTGACACGCGGCCCGGCGGGCGCGACGCTCGATGTGCCGCTCGTCCACCGCGAGGCCAATCTTGTCCGCAGTCATTTTGACGCCATGAAGGTGAGTGTTCCTGATGCCCCGCGCAACGACGAGCTTGTGATCGTCGCCGTGTTCGCTACCGACGGCCGTCCGCAGGCGCGGCTCGGCGGACTTACCAAAGACGACATCATCGGTGACGGCCTGCGCTGAGCCGATAAAAAAGAAGGAGGCGTGCCCATGGTGGACAGTTTTCTCTTCAGCGCCAATATCGTTCTTCCGTCGTTCATTCTGATACTGCTTGGACGGCTGGTAACGAAATTCAATCTCGCAACACAAAAGGAAATGGACAAGCTTGCGAAGCTTACCTTTACCTATGTGTTGTCTACAAAGATCTTCATGGACGTGGCGGGCAACGATCCGAGCGCCTTTTCCAATTACAAGATGGTACTCTTCATCTTCGTGATGATCATCGTGCTCTTCTGCCTTATCTGGCTTATTGCAGCGCACACGCTCAAGAAGAAGGAATCGGTCGGCTCGTTCGTGCAAAGCTGCTTCCGGTGCAGCTTCACGGTGCTCGGCATGTCGATGATCGACTCGTTCGCCGGGTCCGAGGGTGTGGCAAAGTGTGCGCTGCTGCTAGCGATGACGGCAGTGGTGTTCAACATTCTTGCAAGTCTTGCCCTCACGCCGCGCAACGGGAACATGCCATTTTCCGTGCGGGCCAAAAAGACGGCAAAGAGCATCGTTACAAACCCGCTCATCATCGCGAGTGTGCTCGGCCTCCTTGCGAGCATCTGCCGGCTCCAGCTGCCGTACATCATTGAAAAGCCGCTCAAGGACATCGGCGGCATGGCAGCACCTCTCTCCCTGCTCTGCATTGGCAGCAGTTTGACGCAAGACCGTGTCAAAGGAAGCTTCAAATATGCCGCGATCGCGGCCTGCGTAAAAACGTTCGGTCAGGCGCTCATCGCCGTTCCGGTCGCTGTGCTCTTTGGTTTCCGCGGCTTTGAGCTGACGGTCATTGCCATTTTCTTCACCGCGGCGAACCCCTCGGCAAACTACGTTATGGCGCTTGCCGCCAAAAACGACAGTGACCTTGCCGCCACCGGCATCGTGCTCTCCACCATTTTGTGCGTCTTTACGAGCATGGGCTTCATCACCGTTCTGCGTGCGCTCGCGCTGATATGATGCGGAAGAAGCCTTGCAAGCCGGGACTACCACCCCATAGAAACAGCCCCCATCTGCTGAGCAAATGGGGGCTGTTTGTCTTTTTTTATTTATACGCCGTGCGGCGGGATTTGGCGAAAAGCGTCGTCAGCACTGCGAGCCAGAGGAATGCCAGCGCCGCTGCCGCGGCGGTGATATAGGAAACGGTTCTCACCGTTTTCCCCTCCTGCGCGCTGAACACCGCGCCCGCCTCCACGCTCTCCCCGTTCGTGAGCGTCACGGTGAGCATGCCGTTTTCCCCCACCTGCACGGAGGAAATGCCGACGCCGGGCGCGCCGTCCTCTCCCGTGATTTTGCCAAGATTCGTTTCCGTTCCGTCCGTGAGGGCGACGATCAGCTCCCCGGAGCCGTTCAGCGATACCCCCCGGATGCCGACGCCGTCTTTTCCGTCTTTCCCGTCTTTGCCGTCCGTGCCGTTTCGTCCGGCGGCGCCGGTCGCGCCTGTGGCTCCGGTCGCACCCGCAGCGCCCGTGGCTCCGGTCGTTCCGGCGGCCCGCACACCGGTGTCTGTATTGCCCAGCCACCAGTTGCCGTTGCCGCCGATGGAGGGCGTCAGGCCGGGCGCGCCCTGCGCGCCGTCCGTGCCGTCTTTTCCGTCAACGCCATCCTTGCCGTCGATGCCGTCTTTTCCGTTTGCTCCGTCCTTCCCATCGACACCGTCTTTACCGTCAGCGCCGTCTCTGCCGTCCGCAGCGGCAGCTTTTACGCCGGTGTCCGTGTCACCGATCCACCAGTTCCCGTTTTCGCCGATGGTCGGCGTCAAGCCGTCCGCGCCATCCTTGCCGTCCGCACCTCCGGCCTTTACGCCGGTGTCGGTATCGCCGATCCACCAGTTCCCGTTTTCACCGATAACGGGCGTCAGACCGTCCGCGCCATTCTTACCGTCGACGCCGTCCCGTCCGTCTGTACCGACCGCTTTCACGCCGGTGTCCATACTGCCGATCCACCAGTTGCCGTTCAGACCGACGGAAGGCGTCCGGCCGTCCCGCCCGTCCTTTCCGTCCTCTCCGGTGGCTTTCACTCCGAGAGATTTCCATGTGGTCCCGCTGTCGTAGGATACCTCCCACTCGTTCGTAGCGGGATTGACGCGCAGCTTTGAACGGAACGGATCGTCCATCTGAACAAGGCTCAGCGGCTTTCCATCCGGATAGGGACACGTCTCAAAGATAGACGGCATATAATCCCTGCTGAGATCTGTTTTCCAGCGGTAGAACTCCACGCCGATATACAGCCCCATCTGCCAGTCAAAACGCTTATTGACAGTAAAGCGCCCGCCGTTAAAATAAAGCCCTCTTCCCTCTGCAGAGGTGCTTGACGGCCGGAGATCGTCGGTGATGAACGTTCCGCTTTCCATCGTCAGTCTGGTGATGTACGCTGTTTCGCCAACCAACGTGAGTGAACCGTTACCGCGAATGGTAATGTTCGGAGCGATGATCGGATAGTACGAGGTGTTCACGCTGAAGCGGTTTTCTCCCGTCAGATCTATAACAAGCGGGATAAAGACCGAGAGTAAAGCGGAGCCCATCGGCTGATTCCCCGTTCCCTTAAGATCGGCGTTTCGCAAAAACAGCGTCGTGCCGTCAAAACGGAAATTGTAATCATCCGCCGTTGCTTCGGAAAAGCCGCGGTTATCCGACGAATCGTTTTTATAGTAGGTACCAACTTCGAGAAACGTGCCGTTGATCTTCGGATCGTTCCAGTTCGCCCGAACACTCGGAACGTTTGCCGCTCCCAGCGGCTGAACCTTCGTTTCCGCGGTCGGCTCTTCGACCGACGCTCCAACCGTCTCTTCCACAGGCTCCCCGACCGGCGCGGGCGTTGTTTCCGCCGGTGCGGGTGTTGCTTCCACGGGCACGGGTGTTTCCGCTTCCGTATCGTCGGCCAACGCCGGAACACAGAGGCTCGTCAGCGCAACGCAGACGCAGATCATGGCGGCAAGAATACGATGCTTCATGGTTTTGTTCCTCCCTGTTTCTGTCTCTCGGACGGGTCTCCCTATATCGGGCGGGTCTCCCTGTATTTACTTTGTATTATGCAGGAACAGCGCACGCTTTGCAAGATATTTTGGCTCATATGCCGAAACAGGCAAAAAAATCGGCTGTTTTTCTTCGAAACAGCCGATTTTCGCGCTTATTCGTTTTCCGCCGGAGGCAGCAGGCGCGTCATGCTCCGGAGACTCACGGTGAGCGTATACGCATTGTGCAGCAGCGCCGAGGTCGCCGGGGGCAGGATGCCCGCCACGCCGAGACAGATCAGCATAAAGTTGAAGCCGATGATGTTTCGGTAATTCGTGTGGATCCGGTCCATGAGCGCGCAGCTGAGCCGCCGCAGTGTCAAAAGCGAATAGAGGTCGTTCGCGCCGATGGTGATGTCCGCCACCTCGCGGGCGATGGCCGCGCCGTCGCGGATGGCGATGCCGGCGTCCGCCTCGGAGAGCGCCGGGGAGTCGTTCACGCCGTCGCCGAGCATGATTACGCGCCGTCCGGCCTCGTGTTCGCGGCGGATGAAGTTGGCCTTATCCTCTGGAAGGACCTCGGAGTAGTACTCGTCCACGCCGACCGCCGCCGCTACGGACTTCGCCGTGCGGTCGCTGTCGCCGGTCATCATAACAAGCTTCGTAAAGCCGAGAGAGCGCAGACCGCGGACAACGTCGGCAGCTTCCGCGCGCAGCGGGTCCTCAATGCAGATGACCGCCGCGAGCACGCCGCCCGCGGCGAGATAGAGATGCGAATACTCTGCCGGGAGCGATTCAAACTTTTCCTCTTCCCCCGCGGGGATGACGCACTTCTCGTCCTCAAACACGAAGTGGTGGCTGCCGATGATGACCTTTTCGCCGTCCACGCTGCTTGCGATGCCGTGCGCGACGATATAGCTCACGCTCGAATGGCGTTCCTCATGGGAGATATGGCGGTTTTCCGCCTCGGCCACGACGGCCTTGGCCATGGAGTGCGGGTAGTGCTCTTCAAGACACGCAGCGAGCGCGAGCATGTCGTTTTCTTCCTTGCCGCCGAACGGCACGACTGCCGCCACGCGCGGAGCGGCATGGGTCAGCGTGCCGGTCTTATCAAAGACGATGGTGTCCGCCTGCGCCACCGCCTCCATGAAGCGGCCGCCTTTGACGGAGATGTGATGGATGCCGGCTTCCTTCATGCCGGAGAGCACCGCGATCGGCATGGAGAGCTTGAGCGCGCACGAGAAATCGACCATCAGCACGGCGAGCGCGCGGTTGACGTTGCGCGTCAGCAGCCAGATAAGCCCCGTCGCGCCGAGACTGTACGGCACGAGCCTGTCCGCCAGATGCGAGGCCTGCGCCTCGGTGTCGGACTTGAGCTTTTCGGATTCCTCGATCATATGGACGATGCGGTCGTAGCGTCCCGAGCCCATGCTCTTATCGACGCGGATCGTGCATTCGCCCTCTTCCACGACCGTCCCGGCATAGACGTAGCTGCCCGCCGTGCGGCGCACGGCCAGCCCCTCGCCGGTGATGGACGCCTGATTCACCATCGCTTCCCCCGCGACGACATGGCCGTCGAGCGGGATCATGCCGCCGGTGCGGACGATGATCCGGTCGCCGGGGCGCACGTCGCCGACCGGCACGGCCACGCTGCCGTCCGTCGTTTCGAGCCAGACCTTGTCCACCTGCAGCGCCATCGTCCCGGCAAGGTCGGCGACGGACTTTTTGTGCGTCCATTCGTCGAGCAGCTCGCCGATGCCGAGCAGGAAGATGACCGAACCCGCCGTTTCAAAGTCTCCGCGCAGGATCGATACGGCAATGGCTGTCGCGTCGAGCACCGGCACTTCGATCTTCCCGTGCAGTAGACAGCGGATGCCGTCGCGCAGGAAACGGAGCGAGCGGATCACGGTACGGATCGCGCGCAATGGCGCGGGCAGGATGAGCTTCAATGTATACCGGCGGACGATGCGGAAAATGAGCTTTCCCTCGTACTCGCGGTTGAGCACGCGGACGCTGTGCTCCGGCGCGAGCGCCGCCGACTTCTCATAGGAAAACGCGGCGAGCGCCGCGACGATGGGCGCGCGCTGACCGGTATAAAGAATCGTAGCGTTGCCGGTGCGGTCGTGGACCGTCACATCGGCAACGCCGGGAGTTTTTCGCAGATACGCCTCCAGAATGTCCGCTTGGAGCAGCGACATGCGCGGCTGCTCCAGATGGACACGGATGCGTCCCGCCGTATCGTGCAGGATCGTGCATTTCATGGCGAATTACTCCGCGGCGTCCTCAATCGTCTCGGGCGCGTCCTCCGCGGCAAACTTCTCGTTGAGCGCCTTCGCGTCGGCGAGAATGTCGTCCGCGCCCTCGCGGATATTCGTCGCGGTTGTCATGACGGCTTCCTTGGCGCGCAGCGCCGCCGCGGTCGTGAAAGCGTAGACCTTCTTCGCGTCGCGGCTGGTGAGGATCTTGATGCCTGCCGTGCCGAACAGCACGCCGCCCGCGAAAAGACCAACTTTACCCCAATTCATGAAAGTATCCTCCTTATCTTTTTGGGATTTCGCCCGCATTTTATCTTTATGTTCCGGCATTGTCAATAGATTTTCTGTTAATATTTGCATTTTTCAGCAAAATATTAGCTCAGGCTTCCTTGAGTTAGTCGTAATTAACTCATTGACTTTGGAATGGCGGACTGCTATCATGCATCGCGGAGGCGATACTATGAAAACGTTACTCAAGGAATTCAAGGACTTCGCCGTAAAGGGGAACGTGGTCGATATGGCGGTCGGCGTCATTGTCGGCGGCGCGTTCGGGAAGATCGTCACATCGCTCGTCAACGACGTCATCATGCCGCTCGTCGGCGTGCTGACCGGCGGGATCGACTTCAGCAATCTTTTTCTCCCGCTCGACGGGAATACCTACGCCACGCTCGCCGAAGCGGAGGCCGCGGGCGCGGCGGTGCTCAAGTACGGCTCGTTCCTCTCGCAGGTGCTCGATTTTCTGATCGTTTCGTTCGTGATCTTTATTTTTGTAAAGAAGATCATGGCGCTCGGCCGGAAGAAGGAAGCTCCCGTGGAGGAAGCGCCGAAAACGAAGGTCTGCCCCTACTGCAAGAGTGAGATCGCCATCGACGCCACACGCTGCCCGCACTGCACGTCCGAGCTTCCGTAAGAAGTTCACCACGATTAACTACAGTTCTGGAGGTGACCCATGCAGACATTTGAAACGGAACACTACCTTCTTCACTATGGTGCAGGCACCCCGGCGGAGCGCGATATTGAGAAGATCGCCGCGCTGCAGGAGAGCTGCTTCTCTCACATCTGCGCCGTGCTTGGCCTGACGCCGGATTTCAAGATCGAATACTTCCTCTGCGATTCCCCGGAGGAGGTGGGGCATATCTACGGCAACGACGTTCCCTGCAACGGCTTTGCCGACCTGCCGAACCGCATCTATGCTGTGTATAACGACGCTGTCCAGTGCGTCGGCTTCCACGAGGACGCGCATCTCATCAGCTTTGTCCGGAACCGTCCGATCTGTCCCGCCGTGACGGAGGGGCTTGCCATGTACTTTGACCGCAAATGGTGGGGCATCCAGAATCTGGACTGGACGGGCTATTATCTCAAGACCGGGCGGTATCTGCCGATGGACAAGCTGCTGGACCGGGAGTTTTTCTTCGCGCACGGCTGCGCCTTCACCTACCCCATCGCGGGCGCTTTCACCGACTGGCTGCTCACGGTCTACGGCAGAGAGCGGTACAGGGAAATGTACTCCCAGCCAAACCCCGCCGCCGTCATGGAACAGGTGTACGGGAAAGCTCCGGCGGAGCTGAACGCGGATTTTGAAGCATACGTCCGCCTGTTCCGCACCGACGAGGCGCTGGAAGCGCGGATGGAAGAGCTGCTGCGGCAGGAGGGCGTTGAAGCCTGACCAAGCAAAATCCTTTGGCTTACAAAAATGGCCGGATGCGTCTGCATCCGGCCATTTTATTGCTCTTTATTACTTTTTCGCCGCCCTGCCGAACCGGCGTTTGACAGCGCCGGAAAGCGTGTAGACGCCCGCCGCAGCGGCCGCACCGCCGGCAGCCCAAAACAGCCCGCTTCCCGCGCCGGACGCCTTGGCCGCAAGGTCCGGCGCCGGCGTTGGAGCCGGTGTCGGAGTGGGGGCAGGCGTTGGTGCGGCTGTCGGCGTCGGGGAAGCCGACGGAGACGGAGACGGCGTACTGTCCGCCTGTCCGCTCCCCGCGAAGGCATGCCCCTGCCGCTCCTCGCCGTCCAGACTCGGCGGACAACACACCTTACAGGCGCGGTAGCCGCGCGCGACGGCGTCCGCAAGCGTTATTTCGATCTTGCTTTTTTTGAGATACCGGCAGGAGCCGGTATGATAGCACTCGCCGGTGCGGGTGATGTAAACGACCGTATTGCCGCCCGCCGCCAGCGCCGGAGAAACCAGGATAAAGACCGCGAGGAAGAAGCCGAGAAGCTTTTTCATAGTTTTTTCACCGCCGGATCCAATATAGCAAAGCCAACGGAATAAAGCAAGCAGCCGCCTGCCGCTAAACCGGATACAGAAAATCGCAGCCTGACGGCGCACTTTTTTCATTTAAATTGACAATTGACTGGTTCGTGAAGTGCGGCTATAATGACGCCAACAAGAAAATACCAACGAAACCTTTGAGAAAGAAGAGTACCCTTGCAAAACCGGGCCTTCAGAGAGCTGCCGATGGTGTGAGTGCAGCGGAACGGCGTAAGGGGAATGGACTTTTGAGGGCGGTCTGAACGCATTCGTATGGATGCAAGTAGGAACCGACGGGTGCCCACCCGTTATCCACCGGGATGCGTATGATGGTGCGCATGAGCGAGCGGACGCGAAAGCGTCAATTTGGGTGGTATCGCAGGAGTACAGCTCTTGTCCCATAGTGGGATAAGGGGCTGTTTTTTTATACTCCAAATTCAGCCGTTGGCAGCGGCTCCTCCATCCGCCACCCGAAAATACCATGGCAAAATGCCAAAAATGGAGGAAATCACCATGAAAAACCTGAACCTGAAAAACCTTGCCGTCCTCGTCCTGGTCTTCGCCCTGCTGCTGATGACAACGGCTTGCGGCGCCGGACAAACCGTATCGGACGCCTCGTCCGATACACAGCCTGCAAAGACTGCGGACGGTGCCTCCGGACCGGCGGCGGAGCCGCAGTCCTTCCGCATCGGCATCTGCAACTATGTAGACGATGCCTCCCTGAACCAGATCGTGGAAAACATTCAGGCGCGGCTGGAGGAGATCAGCGCGGAGAAGGGCGTGCAGTTTGTGATCGACTATGATAACTGCAACGCGGACGCCACCGTGATGGAGCAGATCATCGCAAACTTCCAGAGCAGCGGCGCCGATCTTCTCGTCGGCGTTGCCACGCCTGTCGCCATGCGCATGCAGACGGCCACGGAGGATAGCCAAACGCCCGTTGTTTTCGCCGCTGTTTCCGACCCGGTCGGCGCGGGTCTTGTAGAGTCGCTGGAAGCGCCGGGCAGCAACGTGACCGGGACATCGGACTATCTGGACACTGCCGCCGTCATGAAACTGATTTTCGCGGCTGACCCGGATGCATCGAAAATCGGCCTTTTGTATGACGCGGGACAGGATTCCTCGACGGCTGCCATTGCCAGCGCCAAGGCCTATCTGGACGAGAACGGGATCGAATACGTTGAACACACCGGCAGCACGGCGGACGAAGTCATGCTGGCTGCGCAGGCCATGGTTGCCGACGGCGTTGACGCCGTATTTACCCCGACCGACAACTCCATCATGAAAGCCGAGCTTGCCATTTACGAGACGTTCATCGATGCGGGCATCCCGCAGTATACCGGCGCCGACTCCTTCGCGCTCAACGGCGCGTTCCTCGGTTATGGCGTGGACTACGCAAACCTCGGCCGGGAGACGGCGGACATGATCGCGGACATTCTTTTGAACGGCGCAGATCCTTCCTCCACGCCGGTACGGACCTTTGATAACGGTACCGCCACCATCAACACGGAAACCTGCGCGGGGCTGGGTCTTGACTTTGACGCGCTCTCCCAGGCGTTTGCGCCGTACTGCACCAAGATCGCCACGCTGACGACGGCGGAGAGCTTCTCGTGATCCTGATCTGAAGCCGGATCCGGCAAAACAAACCGATCGCCCGGAGCCGGTCGTATATCCGGCTCCGGGCAAATTTCAAAAAAGCAGAAAGAGGAAAACCACCATGGATCTATCGAGTGTTTTCGGTCTGATACAGACGGCGCTGGAGCTGGGGCTGATCTGCTCCGTGACCGTATTGGCGCTGTATCTGAGCTATTCGATGCTGAACGTCTGTGATCTTTCCACGGACGGCTGCTTCACGCTGGGAGCGGTGACCGGCGCAGTCACCGCGATGGCCGGGCATCCGATACTGGCGATTTTCGCGGCAATGGCCGCGGGGCTGCTGTCCGGGCTGATCGTTTCCGTTTTGCAGACGCGCATGGGCATCAACAGCCTGTTGGCCGGCATCATCGTGAATACGGCGCTGTATTCCATCAACATTGCCATTATGGGCGGCGCGTCGCTGCTGAGTCTCAACAAAACGCAGACGGTGTTCTCTCTGATGAAATCCGTGCTGGCCGGCACTCCGCTGGCCGGGCAGTATAAGCTCCTGACCGCTCTCGCTGCGGCAGCGCTGATCGTCCTGTTTCTGACGCTGTTCCTCCGTACCCGAATGGGGCTTGCGATCCGCGCGACCGGCAACAACCCGGACATGGTGCGCTCATCGTCCATCAACCCGGCGATAACCACAACGATCGGTCTGTGCATTGCGGGCAGTTTCACGGCTTTGTCCGGCTGTCTGCTCGCGCAGTATCAAAAGGCGGCGGATATCAACATCGGGCAGGGTATGGTGACCATCGCGCTGGCCTCGCTCCTGATCGGCAGCACCGTCCTCGGCCGCGGCGGGATCTTTCGGCGCGCGGTGGGCGCGGTTTTGGGCGCGATAATTTTCCGGTTGGTCTATACCATTGCGCTGCGGCTGGATATGCCGGCATTCATGCTGAAGCTCGTTTCGGCTGTCATCGTCGTGCTCGCCATTTCCATTCCCTACCTTAAAACGCAGCTGCCGGTCATCCGGCGCCGAATGCAGAGAAAGGCGGACTGAGACGCATGCTGGAGCTGAAGAGTATTTCCAAAACTTTCAATCCCGGAACGGTCAACGAGAAATGCGCTCTGCACGATCTGTCGCTCAGCGTGCCGGACGGAGATTTTGTCACCATCATCGGCGCGAACGGCGCCGGAAAATCCACGCTGTTCGGAGCGATCGGCGGAAACTTTCTGACGGACAGCGGAGAGATCCTGCTCGACGGCCAAAACGTGACGTTCTGGCCGGAGCACCGGCGCTCCAAAGTCATCGGCCGTCTGTTTCAGGATCCGATGCGCGGCAGCGCGCCGGGCATGACGATCGAAGAAAATCTGGCGCTTGCCGCCGGGCGCGGCGGCTGGCTGGGGCAGATCCGCCGTTGTGACCGCGAATATTTCCGCGAACAGCTGCGCGAGCTGGATATGGGGCTGGAAGGCCGCCTGCGGCAGCCGGTGGGGCTTCTGTCCGGCGGTCAGCGTCAGGCGCTGACGCTCCTGATGGCGACGATAGCCAAGCCCAAGCTCCTTCTGCTCGACGAGCACACGGCAGCGCTCGATCCGGGTGCGGCAGAGAAAATTCTGGCCATGACTACGCGCATCGCGGCCGAGCAGAAGCTGACATGCCTGATGGTAACGCATAATATGCGCGCCGCGCTCGCTCTCGGCAATCGGACGCTGATGATGAATAACGGCCAAATCGTTCTGGATGTCAGCGGGGCGGAGCGCGCTCATATGGAGGTAAACGATCTGCTCGAGCGCTTCAAATCCGGCACGGGCGCCGCGCTCGACAACGACCGCATTCTTCTTTCCTGATGACGACATTCTCTTTGCCGCGAAAAAACCATAGAAAGAAATAAACCCGCATCTTACGATGCGGATATATTTGGTGAGGCAGGTAGATTTGCCATCAAATTGTGCCGAAAAGTGCCCAATTTCCCCTATTTAAGACGCCCGGAAAAAGATGAAAACGGGAATAGAAAAACCCGAAAACCGTTGAATTATCAATGGTTTTCGGGTTTTGGTGGGGGCGGGTGGATTCGAACCACCGTAGGCATTGCCAGCAGATTTACAGTCTGTCCCCTTTGGCCACTCGGGAACACCCCCATATGCACTTGACCCACCGAGAAAAAGTGGAGCTGGTAGACGGATTCGAACCCCCGACCTGCTGATTACAAATCAGCTGCTCTACCGGCTGAGCTATACCAGCAGGAAATCCAGCGAGGGATATAATAGCAAATCCGAGCGCATTTGTCAACACGAAAATAAAAGTTTTCCGGCGGCAGAGAAATTCTCTGCCGCCGGAAACGTTTTTACTCTTCGGTGTGCTCTTCCGGCTGCTCTTCCGCGGTCTCCGCAGCGGGCGCTTCGGGCTCTTCCTCGACAGTGATCTCCACGGAAATGTCCTCGTCGCCGTCGTCCTCGTCCTGTGCGACGACGTTCTCAAAGCTCGCGTCCTCGCTCACGTGGAACGAGCCCTTGAGCGCGTCGATCTCCGCCTGCATCTCGTCGATGCGCGCGTTGACCGCATCCACTTCCTCAACGAGCTGCGCATACAGGCCCTCGGCATCGTTGTGATGCTCTTCGTAGTACGCTTTGCCGAGCTCAATGTACGCCTTCTTCAGCGCGTCCTTCTCCCCCGTCAGCGAAACGGTGAGCTTGGCGAGACGGGCGGCGTCTTTCGTTTTGTCCATGGCAGCGTTAGCGTATTCCGCGCCGCGCTCGCGCAGGTTGGAAATGGTGTCCATAAGAGAATCGAAATTGAAGTTCATATTCTGTTTCCTCCTTTAAGATTTTATTTCCCGGTTATCAGACGGTTTTATCCTCCGATCCGTTCGGTGTTTTTTCCTTTTCTTCCGCCGCGGCGCTCTGCGCGCGGACGCGGTTCACATAGAGATCCTCCGGTCTGTGCGCTCTCCGGCTCTGCACGACGAGGATCACGAGCGCAACGAGGCACATGCCGCCGCCGATCACCTGCGAGGCGCGCAGCGCCGTGCCGGGAATGAGCAGGGGCGAGGTGCGCAGCGGCTCGAGCAGGAAGCGGATGAGGCCGTACCAGACAAAGTACAGAAGCGTCGCCTGACCGTCGTACTGCCGTTTTCCCTTCCGCGTCCATATGGCAAGGAAAATAAAGCCCACGAGATTCCAGAGCGATTCATACAGGAACAGCGGGTGGACATAGTACGTCGTGCCGCCGGTCGTGAGTCCCATGCGGCAGAAGACGTCCGTCACCTCGCCGATGTACTCGCGGTTCATAAAGTTGGACCAGCGCCCGATGATCTGCCCGATGAGCAGTCCGAGCACGACGCAGTCCATGATCGCGCCGAAGGGGATCTTCTTTTTTCGCGCGTACAGCCACACGCAGAACGTGGCGAGCAGCAGTCCGCCGGGGATGGCCGTGCCGCCCTCCCAGATCTTGCACCAGTTCCAGAGCGTCTGCCATACGGTGTCGCCGACATAGTTCGACCAGTGGCAGAAAACGTAATAAAGCCGCGCTCCGATGATCGCCGTGGGAAGGCCAATGAGCACAACGTCGGTCAGCGTGTCCTTGGAAATGCCGAAATCCTTCGGCGCGCGCCGCATGCAGTAGAGCGCGGCAAGGATAAAGCCGAGACCGATGATCGCGCCGTACCAGTAAAACGTATGGCCGAAGAGCGTGTATGTACCGCTCGGGTTGAGAGAAAAGCTCTCACCGAGCATGGGAAACGTGATGATCGCGCCGGGAAATGCTTCGGGCATGGGAAAAACTCCTTTCGCTGCGGGAAAATCAGGCGTTGGGACGGATCACGGAGAGCGCCAGACGCTCACGCGTGAGATTTTCGCAGAGGAACGCCTCGCACTCCGCGAGAGTGATGGATTCAAGCACGGCGAACGCGTCGGGCGCATCCCAGCCGTCGAGCTTGCTCTCGGCGAGCGAGACGGCATAGTCAGCGAAGGAATCGAGCGAGCCGAGAAGTTGGCCGTACTTCGCGCGGCGGCAGCGTTCGAGCGCTTCCTTATCCAGTCCGCGCATCGCAACGCCGGACACGGCCGCGTGCACCGCCTCTGCCACGGCGTCCGGATCGCGGCCCTGCGCGCCGAGGACCAGCATGGCTGTCCCGGCGGAGGAATCGTATTCGACAGAGCAGTCGCCGTTCAGAAGTCCGCCGGCATACAGATCGTTGAAAAAGACCGAGGCCTTGCCGAACAGACACTCGCCGGCAAGCTCCGCAAGAAGCTTCTGCCGCGCTCTCGCCGCGCCGGACGCGGGATACGGCAGCTTCACGCCGAGCAGAAACTGCGGCGCGGAAACGCTCATCGTTTTCTCCGCGCGCATCCGGGCGGGCAGAAGCGTTTCGGGCGCGCCGTAGTCGCGCTCCGGCTTCTCGCCGGGCGTGTCCGGCAGTATCTCGCGCGCCGCCGCCGCGATCGCCTCGGGGTCTACATCACCGACGCAGCAGAGCACCATGTTTGAGGGATGGTAAAAGACGCTGTGGCAGTGGTAGAGCGTTTCGGGCGTGATCTGCGCGATGCTCTCCACGGAACCGGCGATGTTCTCGCGGATGGGGTGGTGGTCGTAGAGTGCGCTCAAAAGCTGGAAATATCCGGCATAGCCGGGGCTGTCCTCGCCCATGCAGATCTCCTGACCGATGATGCCCTGCTCCTTGGCGACGCTCTCCTCGGTATAGTACGGCGTGGAAACGTAGGTGAGCAGCAGCCGGAGATTTTCCATGAAGTTTTCCGAACCCGTGAAATAATACGCCGTGTGGCCGGTGCCGGTGAAGGCGTTGGGGCTCGCGCCAAGCGCGGCGAAGTCCGAAAGGACGTTGCGTCCGTCCGGCATATCAAACATCTTGTGCTCGAGGAAATGGGCTACGCCCGCGGGCGTATCGATCCACTCGCCGTTCACCTTGAAGCGGCGGTCCGCCCCGCCGTAGCGCGTGGCGAAAAAGGCCGCGTTTTTGCGAAAGCCCGGCTTGACCGCGACGAGAACGGAAAGCCCGTTCGGAAGAACTTCCTCATACAGCGTTTCGCCGAGATTGGGATATTCGTGCTTGTTCATTCGGTCTCGGCCTCCTCTCCGCGGAGAAAGTATACGGCGTCCAGCTCCACGCCGCGCGCGATGGCGGCAACATCCTCCGCCGTGACGTTCTCGGCAAGCGCCGCGATATCGTCGGGCGTGGCGTCCGTCCCCTGCACGGTCTCGCGCAGATAGAAATCGGCAAGATAGTACGGACTGTCCGCGCCGGTGCGGAGATCGTTCGCCACGCTGCGCCGCGCCGCGGCGAGCTCGGCCTCCGAGATATCGCCCGCGCGCACCGCGTCGAGCTGAGCGAGGATCTCGCTTAAGGCTTCGTCGTACTTATCGACCTCGATGCCGGAGAGCACCGCCATAATGCCCTTGAGCGTATCGGTGCTCGAAAAGGCATAATAGCAGAGCGAGAGCTTTTCGCGGACATTCTGAAAGAGCTTTGAGGTGACGCCCGCGCCGTACACGGCGTTGAACACGGCGAGCTTCGCCGGGTCGGGATCGTCCATGCACTCGCCAAGCCGGAAGCCGACGGCGAGCACGCCCTGCGAGATCTCGTCCTCCTCGGTAAAGTACCGGGGCTTTTCCTCCACGGCGTTCATACGGATATCGGTACCGAGATCCAGATCGATCTCGCCGCGCGGCAGCAGCGCGAACGCCTCGCGCAGCATAGCCGCCACTTCCTTTCCCGGACGGCTGCCGCAGTAGAAGATCTCCATGGGGGAGACGGCCAGAAGCTCCTTATAGTGCTTCGTGAGCTTCACATAGTTGATGCTCCCGGCCTCGTCCGCGGTGCCGTAAGCGCCGGTCGCATAGTCCTCATAGGCGCACATATTCTCCCGCAGGCGCCGGAAGGCCCAGCTGCGCTTGTCATTTTTCACGCGCTCGATACGCTCGACGAGCTGTTCGCGCTCGGAATCGACGTACGCGGGCAGAAACAGCCCGCCGCGCGTCGCGGGGGATAGCCACAGCTCGCTGAGCAGGGATATGACCTCGCCGAGCACGTCCGTCTCGCCGGGGAGAAAGGCGTCCTCGGCAAAGCCCGCATAGAAGCCGACGGCCTGGATCTCGCCGAGCTTCCGCACCGATGGCTCGATCTCCGCGCCGTAAAGCGCGTTGAGCCGCTCGGAAATGCGGCGCATGTCCGGCAGCGACTTTGTGCCGCGGCGCAGCACATACGGCAGCACGGCATTTTCCGCCGCCGTTTCGCGGTGCAGCTGTGTGAGAAGATAAGCGGTCATACAGCCGGTTTTGAATTTGTCGGTCTGCACCGCCGTCAGCGATACGCAGGGGAACAGCTCTTCGCGGAAGTATTCCATACGGTCACGCCTCTTTTCCTTTGAATATACAAAGACAGTATAGCACGTTTTTCCCCTCGTTCATAGCGCAAATGTGAATTTTTTCCTCAAGGCTCCGTGCCGTACAGCTCACGCAGCAGCCGGAGATACCACCCTGCCGCGCCCGTATACCAGCTCCACCCCGCGCGCCCTTCCTTTCCGGGCGCGTACGCGATATCCGCCGGAAGGACGAACGGCTCCGCGCCGTACTCCGGCGCGGTGAGCGAGAGCGCCATGTCCTCCGCGAGCGCGGCCGCTTCCTCCCGCCGCCCGGCGCGATGCAGCGCCAGCGCGAGCCACACCGCCGCGTGGGTGTACTGCCCGCCGTTTTCCCGAAAGCCCGGCCCGTAGGTCGAAACATACCCCGGCGCGCGCTCCTCCGGCAGAAACGCCGGAGCGTAGATGCGGATAAGCCGTCTCTCCCTGTCCCGGAGCCCGGCGAGCGCTGCGGCGAGGGCCGTCTGCACACGGTCTCTGTCGGCATAGGGCGAAAAGGCGGCGAAGCTCTGCACCACGGAGTCGATGCGGCACGCCGCCGCGCCGGACGCGCCGAGCGGCGTGCCGTCGGCATAATACCCGCGCAGATAGTGATCGGTGTCCCACGCCTCGTTCGCGGCCGCGCCGAGCGCGGCCGCGGCGGTCTCGTAGCGATCCGCGCCCGATTCTCCAAGTTTCGTGAGCAGAGCGGAAAAATCGTGGAACACGCCGGAGGCGAACCACGTGAGCCACACGCTCTCCGCGCTCTCGCCCATGGCGTCAAAGCCGTCGTTCCAGTCGCCGCCGCCCATCCGCAGCAGGCGGTGCTCTCCGATACCGCGCCGGAGCACGAGCGCCGCGGCGCGGTGGCAGTGGTCGAGCACCGTGCCGGTCTCGCCGGAGAGCGAGGGCGTTTCGTACCGGCTGTGCTCGCCTCGCGCGAGCGGCGGCGAAGTAAGATACGGCACGGTTTCCGCGCAGAGGCTCTCGTCGGCGGTCGCGCGCACATATTCGCACACTGCCCACGGCAGCCAGAGAAGATCGTCGCTGCAGTCGGTGCGCACGCCCTTGTCGATCTCGCCGCCGGTCGGATGGTACCAGTGCTGCACGTCGCCCTCCGCGTACTGGCGGGCGCAGCACGCAAGGATGTGCGCTCTCGCGCCCGCGGCGTCGACGGGCAGAAGGTTGATGCGGTCCTGCAGCTGATCCCGGAAGCCGACCGCGCCGCCGCTCTGGTAGAGGCTTCCTCTGCCCAGCACGCGGCAGCAGAGCGCGGCATACGCGCTCCACGGCGCGAGACGGCGCACGCTCCCCGGCATGGCGGCGGAATACTTTTCGCCCCGCACGCGCTGCGCCCACCGCGCCTTTGTCTTTGCCAGCGCTTCTCTGGCCCGCGCAATATCGAGCAGCGTGGGGATATCCGCCGTGCCGAGCAGCATTACCGCCTCTTTTTCCAGCCGGAACGCCCCGGCCAGCGCCGGGAAGCCGCGGCGGAGAGCGCCGGAGTCTTCGCCGCAGAGGAAGCGCGCATCCATTCCGACTGAGACCCACGGCGCGCTGCACCGCAGCGTCACGCGCACATCCTTATACGGGCAGCGCGGGTTTTCCGCGCGAAGGGCGCTCCCGTCGCGCCAGACGGACGCGGAAGCCGCGTCCTCTTTCTCCGGCGCAAGCTGCACGGGTGCAAAATACGCCATATTGCACGGCTCGCCGCTCTCGAGCAGAAGCACACGCACCGGCGTATCGGGCACGATGAACGCCGTGACCGAAATGCGGTTCCCGCCGATAGTTCTCTCCCAGTGGGCATAGCCGAAGCCGAACGTTACGCCGCACGCGCCGCCATCCGAAAAGAGACTCTCCGCGCCGTGCTCCGTTTCGATCCACAGCCGTTCCGCGCCCGCCGCGGCGAGCGCGTCGCCCGACCACGGGACGATGGGGCACTCCCGGGCGTTTTCGTACCAGAGCGCCGTCGGGCCGCAGTCCGCCGCGGCGCAGCCGAGACCGCCGCCATAGAGCATATTTGCCCATGCGCGCGGCGGCAGCGGCGGCGTTTGAAAGCTCACCTCCCCGGTGTCGGCATGGGATACCGGCGGCGTGCCGGTCTCTTTCTCCGCCGCCGGGGGAAGGCGGAGAGCACGCGCCCGCACCGCCGGGAGGGACGTCCCCGCGGCGTCGCCGAAAAGAGCTGCGGCAGCAAGAAGCGCCTCGCTCTCGCCGCGAAAGGCGAAGTACACCCCGCCCGGCAGAGAGAGCGTTTCGGAAAGGCGCATTGCCTCAAGAGCCGTTTCGATCGCCGCGCGCTGCTCGTTCCGGTAATCCCCGGCCGGTGCGGTGAGAAACACGAGATCGTACTCCACGCCGCACGCGCCGAGCAGCGCGTGCCGCCGGAGCTCACGGAGCGCGGCTTCCGTGCCGTTTTCCCCGCCGTCGAACACCATGACGGGAAGGTCGCCGGAGATGCCGAGCCGCCAGAGCGCGTCCCGCGTCCCGCCCGGCAGGGCGCGCCCCTCGGCGCAGAGCTGCGGAAAGGTGAGCGCGCGAAGATATTCCATGGCCGCAGTGCTCTCGCCGCTCTCCATGCCCCAGACCGCGGCAGCCGCGTCCGCCATGGCAAAGCCGGAGGTCTCCCGCAGCATCTCCCGCGCGCCGCGCGCGGCGGTGTCCGCATCCCCCGCAACGCAGAGCGCGAGCGCAATTTCGCATGCGCTCCCCTCCGGCAGAGGTATACGCGCGGCGATATACGGCTCATTCTGCCAGCCCGTATTTTCCCGGAACTCCCCCGCGCCGCCGCGGGCGGGAAACTGCCGGAAGTCGGAGGAAAATACTGTCTCCTCCGAACAGGCGAGCGCAAGATACTGCGCGCTCTGGTTTCCCCGCGGCGCGCGGTATGCGATCAGCACGCCATCCTTTACCGACGTGCAAAGTCCCAGCCGGGCAAACGCCGGGTGCGCGGCATAGTCCCGCGCACCGAGCAGCACCGGCTCAAAGCCGAAGATGACCGCGTCCGGCGCAGTCTTCCCGGAGCGCAGGCGCAGCCGCCGCAGCTCGCCCGGATACGCGCGCGAAACGGTGCAGCGCATCTCCCAGAGAAGTTCCCCACTCTGCCCCGAAAGGAGCGCTTCCCCGGATATGAAGCGCCAGCGCAGCACGCTCTTCTCCCCCGGTTTTGGTAAAAGAGGCTGCCGGACGCCGCCGCTCTCGGCCCAGAGCGCGATGCCGGGCGCGTCCTCCCACGGCGTGCGGGCGCTCCGGTACGGGATGAGCGTGCCGCACGAGGCGCGGGACATACCGTTCGCCGTCACGAGCAGCCGGTACGCGCCGTTCGAGAGCGCCGCGCCGTCCGGGAAGAAGGGGTCCGCCCCCTCGCCGGCCCGGGGCGCGGCACTCCCGGCGCGCTCCGCTCTTCCCGCGCTCCCCGGCACGCGGCGGAAGAGTTTTCCGCCGGCGGGGATCTTCTCCTGCAAAAGCCCCGTGTAGGCGGCCATGGCCGGGTCGCTGAAAAACCACCGGCGCAGCACGCCGCCGCACAGCGCGTTTGCGATCGCGCAAAGGCTCATGCCGAGATGGTGCGCCATCACGCACCGAACGCAGACCGGCCCGCCGCCGGTACGCGAGGAAGTGAAATCGACCGCCTCCCACAGCCCGTAGGGGCCGGAGAGTCCGCTCTCCGCCATGCGCCGGAGGTTTTCCACCGCCGCGTGCGGCGCGGTGCAGAGCGCAAGATAGCTGCTGTAGGGCGAGACGACGTTCTCATCGCCCCGATCGCGGCAGAGTGCGAGCGGGGCGCAGCCGTGCGCCTTGTAGCGGTAATGGTCCGTGGCGTCAAAGGCGTAAAAGGCGCTCTCGGAAATGCCCCAGAGCCTTTTCGCGCCGAACGTGCGCCGCCGCTGGACATATACGGCAAAGCGGGCGCTCTCCCAGAGATGCGAGCCGCGGTACAGCGGCAGGAAAAGCTCCGGCATCAGATATTCAAAAAGGCTGCCCGACCAGCTTACCATGCCGCGCCGCCTCCGATAGCCCACCTGCGCGCGGCTGAGCTGCCGCCAGTGGCGGTGCTCGATCTGCCCGGAGGCGATGGTGAAATACGCCGTCAGGCGCTCTTCGCTCTCTAAAAGATCGTACCAGCTCTGCGCCGGGGCGCTCTCGCCGGGCAGAAGGCCGATGCGGAAAAGCCGCCGTTTCTCATCGTAGAGCGCGCGAAAATCCATCGCCGAGGCGATCTCTCCCGCCCGCTTCGCAAGAGCGGGCGCGCCGTGCGCGGCAAAGCCCGCGGCACAGGCGGTGAGCGCGGCGGCCAGATTGCCGCTGTCCACGGTCGAAACATACGCCGGATCGAGCGGCGCGAGCGTTTTCGTATCGTACCAGTTATAAAGATGGCCTTTCCACTTGGGCAGACACCCGATCGTATCGAGGATGTTTCCGCAGAGCGTGAGCGCCTCGGTCTCCGACGCGATGCCGAGCTCGAGCGCCGAGAGAGCGCCCGCGAGCGCCATGGCGATGTTCGTCGGGCTCGTCCGGTCCGCGCCCGACGCCGGAGGCGAGAGCTGCACGTTGTCCGGCGGCAGATGGTGCGATGCCGCCGTGCAGTTTTCGCGGAAGTACCGCCAGATCTCCGCGGCGCGCCGCAGAAGAAACTCCCGCTCTCCGCTGTCGAGCGGCTTCTCCTTCTTCTCTCTTTTGAGCCGGTGGGCGATGAGCGGCGTGAAGATCCAGCAGACCGCCGCGGCGCGTCCGGCAAACGTCTGCGAAAAGGCAAGCAGCAGCCCGGAAAAGTATACGACCGGCCACATTGCGGCGAACGTTCCGGCAAGATCGGCGCTGCGGCGCTCGCTCTGCTCGGCGGTCTGCCACTGGAGCAGCCGCCGGTGCGAGACCCCCATCCGCCAGAGCGCGAGCACGATCGCGGAAACGCTCGTCCACGTCTCCGCCGCAAGAAAGAGCGCCCGCGCGAAAACGCGCGTCAGCTCGCCGCCGAGACCGTGCAGCGCGGCGCTTTTGAAGCGCACCTCCCGCCCGTCGCGGAAGAGGACGCTAAGACCGTACCGGAGCACCGGCAGGAAGAGGACGAGCAGCGCACAGAGCGCGGGCAGGCGCGTCACGGCGTTCGGAAAGAGAAACCACGCGCCGAGCGCCGCGAAAAGGCCGACCGGCAGCAGCGCGCGCCGGAGGGAATCGAAAAGCCGCCAGCGCTCGATGGGCGGGAGCCCTTTGCCCCGCCGGAAGAGCCATGGCAGATTCTGCACGTCCCCGCGCATCCAGCGGTGCGCGCGGGCAAAATAGCTCACCGCACCGGAGGGGAAGCCGTCGGTCAGCTCCACGTCGCTCACATACCCGCCGCGGAGAAACGCCCCTTCGAGCGCGTCGTGGCTCAATACGCGCCCTTCAGGGATGCGCTCGCCGAGACACGCGAGATACGCCCCCACATGGATGAGGCCCTTCCCCGCGAAGCCGCCGCTTTGGAAGGCGTCCATATACACCTCCCCGGCGTCCGAGCCGTAGGGATCGCCGCCGGGCGCGGGGGCAAAGAGGCGCGTGAAGTCGTTCCGGTACGCGCTCTCGAGCGACACGGCGATGCGCGGATGCAGCACGCCGTGGCCGCGGAAAACGATCCCGCGTTTGGGATCGACCGCCGGGCGGTTGAGCGGGTGGAGCGCCGCGCCGATGAGCTCTCCGGCGCTCTCCGGCTCAAGACGCGTGTCGGCGTCGAGCGTGAGGATATAGCGCGTGGAGCGCAGCTTCTCCGCGTCTCCGGCGCGGACGCGAAGAGTCGTGTTCTCCCCGGCGAGCAGACGGCAAAGCTCCAGCAGCGCGCCGCGCTTTCGCTCCCAGGGAGCAAATTTCCCGCTGTCCCGGCTGTAGAGCCGGTCGCGGGTGAAAAGATAAAAGCCCCCGCCGCAGCGCGCGTTGAGCGCGTCGGTCTTCGCAGCGGCATGATCGAGCAGAGCGCGGTCGGCGTGCGAGAGCGTTTCGCCGCTCTCCGAAAGATCGCACAAAAGGCCGAAGAGAAGGTTTTCCCCGCAGCCGCGGGAGGCAGCGCGAAATTCCTCAAGCCGCCGGAGCGCGACGTTTGCTGCCTTCTCCCCCGTGAGCAATACCGACAGCACGCAGACCGTCTTTCCCTCGGGCGGGACGCCGTCTTTCAGAGAGAGGCGCGGCAGATGGCGCGGCGGCACGGCGCGGAGCAGCGCGCGGTCCAAAAGTCCCTTCACGACTTCCGAGGCCGGCAGCAGCGCCAGCACTCCCGTGAGGACGCTTTTTGTCCACAGCGCGCTCGCCGCGGAAAGCGCAAGCGTGAAAAGGACGTTTGCGAAAATGTACACCGCGCCGCCTCTCCGCGGCACGCCCGCGCCGAGGGGATTTTCATAGAGCCAGTAGCCGATGTGACGCCGCCGGACGCCATCGGCGCGCTCGGCAAGGCGCAGCGCCTCCTCCGCGACGCGCGCCTCGCTTTTGTTTTTCCGCCGCGAAAGCGTTTCGACGCGCGCGCGGTAGTCCCGGCGGCTGCGCTCGTCCATGCGCTGGTACACCCCCGCCGGGTCGCGCCGGAGGATGTGCTCCACGGCATCGGCCTCTTCCAGCACCGCGTCCAGATCGAGCGAGGCGATGTGCCGCAGCGCTGTAAAATACACGGCGGCCGCCGCGCCGGAGGGCGTCTCACCCCGGTAGAGCTGCGCGAGCCGGACGAGGACCGCCGCGCGCAGCGACGCGCCGAGAAGGGCCAGCTCGCGCCCGGTGAGCGGCGTTTTCCGCTGAAAGCCTTCCAGAAATACGGCGATCCTTTCCTCGTCCACGCGCCCGCCGCCGGAGGCGAGCAGCACCCGGCAGAGCGCGGGGACGAGCGCCCCCTCGCACGTGGTGCGAAGCCGTCCGGCGGCATGGAACGCGGCGAGCGCGGAGGCTCCCTCCCGCTCGCACAGCCAGAGATTGTCGAGCAGCCACCGCGCTCCGCCGTCCGGCGCGGACGCATCCAGCCGCCGGCGCTTTTCGCGCAGAGCGCGCAGCGCGTGCCGGATCTGATCCTCCGCCACGGCGCGCGGCACCACGCCCGTCACGGGCATCGTGCGCGCCGTGCTCTCGGCATAATGCGCCAGCTCTTCGAGCGCTATCACGACCGTTTCCATAGTTTCCGCCTCCAAAGCATGACATTTACGGAACATTTTTCCCCGAAGCGGCATGCGATATGCGTTTTCTCCCCGCTGTCAGCGAAAAAACCTTGACAGGCTCGCTTTGGGCGGGTATAATGTGCCGGTGACAGGGAAAAATCCTTGACAGAGGGAGGCAGAGAGTATGGAAGAAGCGCTCTTTCGCACGATGCTCTTTGACTCTTACGGCGAGCTGCTCACCGAAAAGCAGCGCGAGTATTTTGACCTGCATTACAACGAAGACCTCTCTCTTGCCGAGATCGCGCAGAGCGAGGGCGTTTCCCGGCAGAGCGTGTGGGACATCATCCGCCGCGCTGAGGAGACGATGCGCCGGTTTGAAGAGAAAACCGGGCTGGTCGCGCGCTTCGCCGCCGAGCGGGACATTCTCGCCGCGGCGCAGGAAAAGCTCGCGCGGCTCGAAACCATGACCGATGGCGCCGCGCAGAGCTTAGCGCGCGAGATCGCCGCCGCATTACAGGAGCTGGGACATGGCATTTGAAAATCTTTCCGACAAACTCAATAACGTTTTCAAAAAGCTCCGCGGCAAGGGCCGCCTGTCGGAGTCGGACGTAAAGGAAGCGATGCGTGAGGTGCGTCTCGCGCTGCTCGAGGCCGACGTGAGTTACAAGGTCGTCAAGGACTTTGTCAAATCCGTCAGCGAGCGTGCCGTCGGCGCGGACGTACTTGAGAGCCTCTCCCCCGCACAGATGGTCATCAAGATCGTCAATGAGGAGCTGTGCGCGCTCATGGGCGGCCAGAGCCAGAAGCTCAACATCGGCTCGAAGTCCCCGAGCGTCGTGATGCTCGTCGGTCTGCAGGGCGCCGGTAAAACCACGAACGGCGCGAAGCTCGCCGCGCTCATGCGCAAGAGCCAGAACAAGCGCCCCCTGCTCGTCGCGTGCGACGTGTACCGTCCCGCCGCGATCGATCAGCTCAAGACCGTCGGCAAAAAGCTCGATCTTCCCGTATACGAGGAAGGCCAGGGCGACCCGGTGGAGATCGCCAAGCACGCGATCGACCACGCCCGCCGCCACGGAAACGATCTCGTATTCCTCGATACCGCCGGACGGCTCCACATCGACGAGGCGCTCATGGACGAGCTGCGCCGCATCAAGGCCGAGACCGAACCGGCGGAGATTTTGCTCGTCGTGGACGCGATGACCGGTCAGGACGCCGTGAACGCCGCCGCCGCCTTTGACGAGGCGCTCGGCATCACCGGCGTGATGCTCACCAAGCTCGACGGCGACGCCCGCGGCGGCGCGGCGCTCTCCGTCAAGGCCGTGACGGGCAAGCCCATCAAGTTCGCCGGCGTCGGCGAAAAGCTCGACGCCATCGAGGTCTTCCACCCCGACCGCATGGCGAGCCGCATTCTCGGCATGGGCGACGTGCTCACGCTCATCGAAAAGGCGGAGGCCGCCGTCGATGAGAAGAAGGCGCAGGAGCTCGCCGAAAAGCTCAAAAAGAACCGCTTCACGCTGACCGATTATCTCGACCAGCTCAACTCCATGAAGAACATGGGTTCGCTGCAGGAGCTCGCCGGGATGGTGCCGGGGCTGGACGCCAAGGCGCTCGCCGGTGCGAAGATCGACGAGAAGGCCATGGCGCACACCGAGGCGATCATCCTCTCCATGACTCCCGCCGAACGCGAGAACCCCTCGATTTTGAACTCCAGCCGCAAGCGGCGCATCGCCGCGGGCGCGGGCGTCGGCGTGGTGGACATCAACCGTCTGCTCAAGCAGTTTGAAATGATGCAGACGATGGCGCGCCAGCTCTCCGGCAAGAAAATGAAGCGCTTCCAGCGCGGCGGCGGCAAAATGCCGTTCGGCTTCTGACAGCTTTTTGTTGCACAGCAATAAAAATATAAAATTTTAAACATTTTTGGAGGAAACACATCATGGTCAAAATCCGTCTGCGCCGCGTCGGCGCCAAGAAAGCCCCGTTCTACCGCGTCGTCGTGGCCGACAGCCACTTCGCCCGCGATGGCCGCTTCATCGAAGAGATCGGCACCTACGATCCTCTGACCGAGCCTGCCACCATCAAGATCGACATGGAGCGCGCCAAGTACTGGATCTCCAACGGCGCCCAGCCCACCGACACGGTCCGCGGCCTGCTGAAGAAAGCTGAAGCCTGATTCCGAGGGCTGCCGGAATGAAAGAACTGCTGACCTACATCGTGCAAAGTCTCGTGGAGAAACCGGACGAGGTCTCCGTGACAGAGCACGAGACCGGCGGCGAAACCGTTTTTGAAGTGCGGGTCGCCCCCGGCGACATGGGCAAGGTCATCGGCCGTCAGGGCCGCGTGGTCAAGGAGATCCGCGTGCTGATGAAGGCCGTCGCCCAGCGACAGGGAAAAAAGGTCTCGGTCGAGATCCTCGACTGAGTCTCAAACCCAAAACCCAAACCGCAGGGGTGGGGCGCTGCCCCGTCCCTGCGGTTTCCGTATCTGGAGGTTTACCTATGGCAAAGGAGCCGTATCTCGAAGCGGGAAAGATCATCAACACGTTCGGCGTGCGCGGCGAGGTCAAGCTCGACCCGTGGTGCGACAGCGCCGAGTTTTTAAAGCCGCTCAAAACGCTCTACATTGACGGCGCGCCGCGCGCCGTCGCCTCGTCGCGCGTCCACAAGGGCATTCTCATCGTCCGCTTTGCGGATGTGGAGGACGTGAACGGCGCGATGCTTCTCAAAAACAAGATCGTGTACTTCGCCCGCAGCGACGTGCGTCTGCCGAAGGGACGGCACTTTGTCGCCGATCTTCTCGGCGCGGCGGTCGTGGACGAGCAGGGCACGGAGATCGGTAAGCTCACCGAGGTGCTCGATATGCCCGCCGGGCAGGTCTACGTCGTGCAGGGCGAGACCGAGCACACGATCCCCGCCGTGCCGGAATTTATTCTTGACATCGACGCGGACGAGAAAACGATCCGCGTTCATCTGATAGAAGGGATGTGACGCCATGCGCATCGACATTCTGACGCTCTTCCCCGACGCAGTGGAGGCGTCGCTCAAGATCAGCATTCTCGGCCGCGCCGAGAAGAAGGGCATTCTGGACATCCACGCCGTCCAGATCCGCGACTATACCGAAAACAAACAGCAGCAGGTGGACGATTACCCCTACGGCGGCGGCTGGGGCTGCGTGATGATGGCGCAGCCGCTCAAGTCGTGCCTTGACGACGTGTGCGCCAAGGCGGGCGAAAAGCGCCGCCGCGTCATTTACATGTCCCCGCAGGGCAAGACGTTCGACCAGAGCTGCGCGCGCCGTCTTGCCGCGGACTACGACCATCTCGTGCTCGTGTGCGGCCACTACGAGGGCGTGGACGAGCGCTTCATCGAAGAGTGCGTGGACGAGGAGATCTCCCTCGGCGACTTTGTCCTGACCGGCGGCGAGATCGCCGCCATGGCGGTGACGGACGCCGTGTGCCGCCTTATCCCCGGCGTGCTCGCAGATGAGGAGTGCTTCACCGGCGAGAGCCACTGGGACGGCCTGCTCGAATACCCGCAGTACACCCGCCCGGACGTGTGGGAGGGGCGTGAGGTGCCGCCCATTCTGCGCAGCGGCGTAGACCGCGAGATCGCCCGCTGGCGGCGGAAAAAGATGCTCGAGCGCACGATGGACAAGCGCCCGGAGCTCTTTGCCAAATTCGTGCCGCAGACGGACGAGGACAAGGCTCTGCTCGACGAGATCGACGCCGAGCGCCACCCGCGCCCCGTGCCGCCGAAGATCGACTGCCGCCGCGCGGAGGAAGCCGATCTGCCCGCCATTCTCGCCATTGCGGACGAGGCAAAGGCGTTTCTCGCTGCGCAGGGGCTGGACCAGTGGCAGCACGGCTACCCCGCGGAGGAGGACTTCCGGCGGGACATCGAGCGCGGCGACGGCTGGCTCTTCACCGCGGACGGAAATCCGGCCGGTTATCTCTGCATCAGCCGCCGGAGCGAGGCGGCATACACCGCCATTGAGGGCGAATGGCTCTCGTGCGCGGGGCCGTATCTCACGATCCACCGCATCATGGTTTCGGACGCCTACCGCGGAAAAGGCATCGCTTCCGAAATGATCTCGCTCGCGGACGACTTTGCCCACGCCTACTGCTGCGCAGGCGTGCGCATCGACACCGCCCCCGGCAATGAGCCCATGCGCGCCATGCTGCGCAAAAACGGCTTTGAGACCTGCGGCACGATCCGGCTCGTCGGCGGCGTGGACGACGGCGCGCTGCGCGTCGCGCTCGAAAAGCTGGTGGAACGATGAATCTGACCGACTACCGCGACATAACGGCGCTTTTGCAGCGCCACGGCTTCCGCTTTTCCAAATCCATGGGGCAGAACTTTCTGACCGCCGCGTGGGTGCCGCAGCAGATCGCCGCGGAAAGCGGCATCACGGCAGCCGACGGCGCGCTCGAGATCGGTCCCGGCGTCGGCTGTCTCACGGCGGAGCTTGCGAAAACCGCGGGCCGCGTCACGGCCGTTGAGCTGGACGAGCGGCTGCGGGATGTGCTCGGCGAAACGCTCGCGGATTTTGATAATGTGTCGGTCGTTTTTGCCGACGCGCTCAAGGCGGATCTGCCGGCCATCTGCGCCGAAACGCTCGGCGAAAGACCGTGGAAGGTGTGCGCCAATCTGCCGTACAACGTGACGACGCCGCTCATCACCGCGTTTCTCGAGGCAGGCTGCTTTGAGAGCGTCACCGTGATGATCCAGAAGGAAGTCGCGCAGCGGCTGTGCGCCGCGCCCGGCACGGGCGAGTACGGAGCCTTCTCCGTGCTCGTGCAGTGGTACGCCGAGCCGAAGCTTCTCTTTGACGTGCCGCCGCACTGCTTCGTGCCGCAGCCGAAGGTGACGAGCGCCGTTGTGCGCATGGACCGGCGCGCCGCGCCCCCCGCGAGCGTGGACGACGAAAAGCTCTTCTTTCGCACCGTGCGCGCCGCGTTCGCCCAGCGGCGGAAAACGCTTTCAAACGCACTGCGTTCTGCCTTCTCCGAGCTGGACCGCGCCGCCATCGAGTCCGCCATGGAGGAAACCGGCCTTCCGCCCGCCGTGCGCGGCGAAACGCTCTCCATCGCGCAGTTTGCCGCGCTCTCGAATGCGCTTTTACGCAAGTTCGACAAATGAAAATTGCAAATTTCCTTACTTTTTTCGATATACGCCATTGTCAAACGGAACTTTTCCGTCTATTATGAATAATATAATGTAAAAGCAATGGGAGGCTCCGGGACATGGCATATACGATCAACCATTATATCACCGACTGGGTCGAGGAGAGCCGCGCGCTGATGCAGCCGGACAAGGTCCTCTGGATCGACGGCACGGAGACGCAGCTCGAGGAGCTGCGCCGCGAGGCGTATATCACCGGCGAGCTCATCAAGCTCAACCAGGAAAAGCTGCCGGGCTGCGTATACCACCGCAGCGCACTCAACGACGTCGCCCGCGTCGAGGGACGCACGTTCATCTGCTGCAAAAAGGAAGAGGACGCCGGCCCCACGAACAACTGGATGGCGCCGGACGAGATGAAGGCGAAGCTGCACGATATCTATGCCGGGTGCATGCGCGGCCGGACAATGTATGTTATTCCCTATTCGATGGGCGCGATCGGCTCGCCGTTTGCCAAGTACGGCATTGAGATCACCGACTCGATATATGTTGTCTGCTGCATGGCGATCATGACGCGCGTCGGCACGAAGGTCTATGAAGCGCTCGGCGATTCGCCGGACTTTGTCAAGGGTCTCCACTCCAAGGCCGAGCTCGACGCCGACAAGCGCTATATCGCGCACTTCCCGGAGGAAAACCTCATTATGTCCGTCAACTCCGGCTACGGCGGCAACGCGCTGCTCGGCAAGAAGTGCTTCGCGCTGCGTATCGCCTCCACGCTGGGCCGTGAGGAGGGCTGGCTCGCCGAGCACATGCTCATTCTCGGCGTGCAGAACCCCAAGGGCGAGATCCGCTATGTCTGCGGCGCGTTCCCGTCCGCCTGCGGCAAGACCAACCTCGCCATGCTCATTCCCCCGGCGGCGTGGCGTGAGAAGGGCTGGAAGTGCTGGTGCGTCGGCGACGATATCGCCTGGCTGCGCCCCGGCCCGGACGGACGGCTCTGGGCCGTCAACCCGGAAAACGGATTCTTCGGCGTCGCCCCCGGCACGAGCGAAAAGACGAACCCCAACGCTCTCGCCGCGACGCGCAAGAACACCATCTTCACAAACGTCGTCCTCAAGCCGGACGGCACCGTCTGGTGGGAAGGGCTCGACAAAAACCCGCCGACGGACGCGCTCAACTGGAAGGGCGAGCCGTGGGATCCCGCCTCCGGCGTACCCGGCGCGCATCCGAACTCCCGCTTCACCTCTCCGGCGATCAACTGCCCGTGCATTTCCAGCGAATTTGAAAATCCGCAGGGCGTGCCCATCTCCGCGATCGTGTTCGGCGGCCGCCGCGCCAAGACCGCGCCGCTCGTCTACCAGAGCCGCGACTGGGGTCACGGCGTATTCGTCGGCAGCATCATGGCCTCCGAAAAGACCGCCGCGGCCGAGGGTAAGGTCGGCGAGACCCGCCGCGACCCGATGGCGATGCTCCCCTTCTGCGGCTACAACATGGGTGACTACTGGCAGCACTGGCTGGATATGGAAAAGCTCGTCACCAAGCCGCCGGTCATCGCAAACGTCAACTGGTTCCGCACCGACGACGAGGGACATTTCCTCTGGCCGGGCTTCGGCGACAACCTGCGCGTGATCGAGTGGGTGCTGCGCCGCGCCTTCGGCGAGGTGGACGCGCGCGAAACCACGCTCGGCTATGAGCCGTACCCCGAGGATATCGATCTCGAGGGCAGCGGCGTGACGAAGGAAACGCTTGCCGATCTTCTCTCCGTCGATCCCGCGCTCTGGAAGGCCGAGTGCAAGGGCATCCACGAGTTTTACGCCAAGTTCGGCGACAAGCTTCCGCAGCGTCTCGCCGACGAGCTCGCCGCTCTCGAAGCGCGGCTCGGATAAAAAATATACCAAACCGGGGCATGACCGCATCACCGCGTGTCATGCCCCGGTTTTCGTTTGTAAAAGCTGCTGCCGCAATCGCGGCAGCAGCTTTTTGCTGTAACAATTCTTATTTCGCGTAATCGACGGCCTTGGTCTCGCGCAGGACGTGGACCTTGATCTGGCCGGGGTACGTAAGCTCGGCTTCGATCTTCTTGGCGATGTCGCGCGCGAGCAGGACGATCTGGTCCTCGCTGACCTCTTCGGGCTTGACCATGACGCGGATCTCGCGGCCGGCCTGAATGGCATAGCAGCTCGCAATGCCGGGGAACGAGCGGGAGACTTCCTCGAGCTTTTCGAGACGCTTGACATAGTTCTCGATGTTCTCGCGGCGCGCGCCGGGACGGGCGGCGGAGATCGTGTCGGCGGCCTGCACGATGCAGGCGATGACCGTGTGCGGCTCCACGTCGCCGTGGTGCGCTTCGATCGCGTGGATGACCTCTTCGGACTCCTTGTACTTGCGGGCAAGGTCCACGCCGATGGTCACATGGCTGCCCTCGACCTCGTGGTCGATGGACTTGCCGAGATCGTGCAGGAGACCAGCGCGCTTGGCCAGGGCAATGTCCACGCCGAGCTCAGCGGCGAGCAGACCGGAGATCTGGGCGACCTCGATGGAGTGGTTGAGCACGTTCTGGCCGTAGCTCGTGCGGTAGCGCTGGCGGCCGAGGAGCTTGACGAGATCGGGGTGCAGGCCGTGGACGTTCGTCTCAAACACGGCGCGCTCGCCCTCTTCCTTGATGGTCTGGTTGACCTCGCGCTGGGCCTTGGCGACCATTTCCTCGATGCGGGCGGGGTGGATGCGGCCGTCCTGAATGAGCTTTTCGAGCGCAAGGCGCGCGACTTCGCGGCGGACGGGATCAAAGCTTGAGACCGTGATGGCCTCCGGCGTATCGTCGATGATGAGATCGCAGCCGGTGAGCGTTTCGATGGAACGGATGTTGCGTCCCTCGCGGCCGATGATGCGGCCCTTCATTTCGTCGTTGGGGAGAGGAACGACGGAAACGGTGATCTCGCTCGTGTGGTCGGCGGCGCAGCGCTGGATGGCCGTGGCGATGACCTCGCGGGCCTTCTGCTCGGCCTCGTCCTTGAACTGGGCTTCAACTTCCTTGACCTTGGCGGCCATTTCGTGCGTGCAGTCGGCCTCAACGCTCTTGATGAGATACTGCTTGGCTTCCTCCACGGAGTAGCCGGAGATCTTTTCGAGCATGTCGAGCTGGCTCTTCTTGATGAGCTTGATCTCCTCCTGCTGGGCGTCGGCTTCCTGGAGCTTGCGGTTGAGGGTCTCGGTCTTCTTTTCGAGCGCTTCGGTCTTGCGGTCGAGATTTTCTTCCTTCTGCTGGAGACGGCGCTCCTGCTTGGAAACTTCGTTGCGGCGCTCTTTTACTTCGCGGTCGCACTCGGTGCGGGTGCGATGGATCTCTTCCTTCGCCTCGAGCAGCGCCTCGCGCTTTTTGTTTTCAGCGGCTTTAATGCCTTCGTTGATGATGCGCTTCGCTTCATCCTCGGCGCTGGCGATCTCGCGCTCGGAAACCTTTTTCCGGTACATGACGCCCAGCACAAAGCCGATCAGCAAAAACACCAGCACGGCAATGATGCTGGCGACGATCATCCATACGGACATTTGCGGCATAAGTCGGTCTACCTCCTTCTTCCTTAGTCTTCTTATGATAAAGGGTCATTTTGAAATTAAAGGAGTTCCCCATCTCTCCCATAATATCATAAGGTACATTTTATCGATTCTTTAACGTTATGTCAAGCGGTTTCTGCTGTGCAGGGAACAAAATATTACAATTTGTAATATGCAGGGCAAAACTGCACGCCGCAGCCTTTCCCATGGGGAAATTTTTGTATGTCAAGACCGAATTTTGCCAAAAATCCCGGCCCGATTTTCTACGCTTTTTCGCATTGACTTTCCATAATTTCCGCCGCCGGAGCCGGCGGAACGTGCCTCTTCCGGGAAAACGCAACCGGGATTTCAAAGAGTTATCAACATTTCCCACAGACTTTTCAACATCGATTTTTTCTTTGTATTTCAATGCTTATCCGAATAATATCCAGAAAATGTCAATCCCGCAAACGGCATTTTGTTTGTTTCCGGCTGCCGTTATCCGGTTTCCATAACGAACCGTCCCGCGCGATATGCAGGGAAAAATGCACGGTACTGCAAAACCGGCGGAGGCCGAAGCCCCCGCCGGTATCAAATCTGAAGTAAGGTCTGTGTGATTTATCTCATAAATCCGCCCTCGCGCATGGAGACGTAGTCGTTTCCGGCGACGATGATGTGGTCGGAAAGCTCCACGCCGAGCAGATCGAGCGCGCGGGCGAGCCGCGCCGTGGAGGTCTCGTCCTCCACGGAAGGCAGCGCCACGCCGCTGCGGTGGTTGTGCGCGAGGATGACGGCGCTCGCGCGGTACTGCAGCGCAAGCTCGGCGAGCCTGCGGGCGTTCACTTCGGCGGCATCCACCGTGCCGCGGCTTATCGCCGCACAGTGGATGGGACGCTTCCGCGCGTTGAGCAGCAGCGCATAGACGATCTCCTCCGTCTCGTACATAAACCGCGGGATGAAATAGTGTCCCGCAGTCTCGGCGGAATCGATCGGCTCGTTCGACGGCGTCTTGTCGAGCAGGTACCGGCGGCTGACCTCCGGGATGAGCCGGAGAAGCGTCACGGCGTTCTCGCCGATGCCCGGCACCGCGAGCAGCTCCTGCTCGTTTGCCTCCAGCACGGCGGAAAACGAGCCGAACCGCTCGAGAAGCGCGTGAGCCATGCCGTTCGTGTCGCGCCGGGGCGCGGCATAAAAGAGCAGCAGCTCCAAGGCGTTTATGTCGTTGAAGTTTTCGAGACCGTGTCCGCGGAAGCGTTCCTTCATCCGCGAGCGGTGGCCGTCGTGGACGCCCATTTCCCTCGCCCCTTATTTTTTATCTTATCCTATCTTATCCGATCTGCTTTTCGAGCGGCATCGTTGCGTAGGCGTTGAGCTCCGGCCCGGCGGTATGCCCGGCGAGGAACTCATAATAGCCCTGGCAGCCGATCATCGCGGCGTTGTCGCCGCAGAGACGGAGCGGCGGGACGAAGAGCTGCGCGCCCGCCTTTTCCGCGGCGGCGGCAAAATCGGCGCGGATGCGAGAATTGGCCGCGACGCCGCCCGCCACGGCGATCTTTTTGTACCCGAGCTCCGCAGCCGCCGCCATCGTGCGCGGCACGAGCGATTCGCTCACCGCGCGGCAGAGCGACGCCGCGAGCCCCGCGCGGTCGAGCGCCTCGCCGGTCTGCTCGCAGTGGTGGGCAAGATTGATAACGGCGGTCTTGAGACCGGAAAAGCTCATGTCATAGGGATTCTCGCCGACGAACGGGTGCGGCAGCGTGTAGGCGTCGTCGCGTCCCTCCTTCGCCAGCCGGTCGATCGGCGCGCCGCCGGGATACGGCAGGCCGAGCACACGCGCGGATTTATCAAAGCACTCGCCCGCGGCGTCGTCGCGCGTCTGGCCGAGAATGCGAAGGTCGGTATAGTCGCGCACGTCCACGAGCATCGTGTTGCCGCCGGAGATGGCAAGACAGAGGAACGGCGGCTCAAGCTCCGGATAGGCAATGTAGTTTGCGGCGATGTGGCCGCGGATGTGGTGCACCGGAATGAGCGGGATGCCGAGCGCCGCCGCGGCGCTCTTGGCAAAATTCACGCCCACGAGCACCGCGCCGATGAGTCCCGGCGCATACGACACCGCCACGGCGTCAAGCTCGGACTTTTTCACGCCCGCCGCCGCGATCGCGCGGTCAGCCAGCCGCGAGATGACCTCCACATGGCTGCGCGAGGCGATCTCCGGCACGACGCCGCCGTAGACGGCGTGCAGGTCGGCCTGCGAGAAGATCTGGTCGGTGAGCACCTTTCGTCCATTTTCGGTCACGGCGACGGCGGTCTCGTCGCACGTGGATTCCACGGATAATATCAGCATTGCGTTACTCCGCCTCTTTTTGGAAGAATTTCGACATCAGAATAGCATCTTCCGCCGGTTTTTCATAGTAGTTTTTTCGTTTTCCCACGATCTCAAAGCCGTTTTTTTCATAGAGCCGCCGCGCGGCGAGATTGCTCTCGCGCACCTCGAGCTGTAAAACGGCGGCGCCGCGCCGCTCGCTTTCGGCAAAAAGCGCTTTCAGGAGTGCCGCGCCGATCCCGCGGCGGCGAGAGTCCGGCGCCACGGCCACGTTGCCGATATCGCCCTCGTCGAGCACGAAGCGCGCCCAGACGTAGCCGAGAAGGTCATTCCCTTCTTCGGCGGCGAGGATGACGCCGCCGTCCGTTTCCCAAAGGCGCGCGAGCATTCCTTCGTCCGCGCCGTCCGGAAATTCGGCGCGCTCGAGCGCGGCAACGGCGGGAATGTCGGAAAGCTCCGCTCTGCGAACGATCATGTCCCGTGCGCCTCCGCCCAGTTTCTGCCCCAGCCGGCGTCTGCGGTGAGCGGCACGGTGTAAGCTACGGCATGTTCCATTTCCTCGCGCAGCACCTGCACGGCCTTTTCCCGCTCCGCTTCCGGGCATTCGACGATCAGCTCGTCGTGCACCTGCAATATGAGCTTTGCCTTCATGCCCTCGGCGCGAAGCCGCTGATCCACATGCACCATGGCGAGCTTTATAACGTCCGCCGCCGTGCCCTGAATCGGCATGTTGAGCGCGACGCGCTCGCCGAACGCGCGCAGCGCCGGAACGTTCAGCTCCGGCAGATAGCGCCGCCGGTGAAAGAGCGTTTCGGCATAGCCGAGCGCCTTGGCGCGCCGGACGGCTTCCTTCTGGTAATCGCGCACGCCGCGGAAGCGCGCGAAATAGGCGTCCATATACTCCTTCGCCTCGCCGTAGCTGACGCCGATGTCCTGCGCGAGCGAGAAGGCGGAGATGCCGTACACGATGCCGAAGTTCACGGCCTTCGCTCTCCGGCGCTCCTCGGAGGTGACGTCCTCAAGCGGCACGCCGAACACCTGTGAGGCCGTGACGCGGTGGACGTCCTCGCCGGAGAGAAACGCCGCGCGCATCGCCTCGTCGCCCGAGATGTGCGCGAGCAGGCGCAGCTCGATCTGCGAATAGTCCGCGTCCACGAGCACGTTGCCGGGCGCGGCGACGAACATTTTGCGCAGTCCCGCCCCCAGCTCGCGCCGGACGGGGATGTTCTGCAAGTTCGGCTCGGTGGACGAAAGACGTCCCGTCGCCGTGACGGTCATCTGGAAATTGGTATGGATGCGTCCGTCCGCGCCGATGACCTTCAAAAGGCCGTCCGCGTAGGTGGATTTGAGCTTGGTGAGCTCGCGGTATTCGAGCACATGGCGCACGATGGGCTCATAGCGGAGCTTATCGAGCACATCGGCATTGGTGCTCCAGCCGGTCTTGGTCTTTTTCCCGCCGGGGAGACCGAGCTTTTCAAAAAGCACGGCGCCGAGCTGCTTCGGGGACTGGATGTTGAATTCTTCCCCCGCCTCCGCCCAAACCGCTTCGCGCAGCGCGTCGATGCTGCCCGTAAGACTCTCGCCGAAGGCACGCAGCGCCTCCGCGTCGGCAAGGAAGCCCTCGTTTTCCATTTTGGCAAGCACCGCGCAGAGCGGCAGCTCGATCTTTGTAAAAAGCTCCTCCATCTGCGTCTCGCGCAGCTTCGGGAGCATAACTTCCTCGAGCGCCGCGACGCTTGCCGCGCGCGAGGCCATCTCGCCGAGACGGTCGGCGAGCGTTTTCCCCTCCCCGCCGGAGAGGTCAAGCATGAGCTGATCGCCGCTGTCCGCCGCGCCGGACGAGGTATGCGGCGTGAAGCCGCAGTAGGCGAGCGTGAGCTTTTCGATCCCGTACCCGGCGGCGGTCGCGTCGAGAAGATACCCGGTGAGCGCGCTGTCAAACACCCAGTTTTCGAGCGCGTCCACGCCTCGCGCGAGCAGCGCGCGCTGCAGATTCTTCACGTCGTGCCCCGCCTTGCGGCGCTCGGGCGCAAAGAGCAGCGCGAGCGCCGCGGTATAGCCGTCCCGGTATGCCTCCGGCGTCAGAAATACCGCGAGCGCGTCATTTTCGGAAACGCTGAAATGCGCGAGCGTCTCGCCGCTTTCGGCATCAAACCAGTAATAGGCGACGGCGTCCCCCGCCCGCTCCAGCGCGGCGCGGAGGTCTTTTTCCGTTTGCGGCGTCACGCTCTCGCATGTGCCCTCAAATACGGTCTCTTCCTTTTTCTCCTCCGCGGCCGGCTTCAGGCCCCACTTTTCAATGAACTTCTGGAAGCCGAGCCGCCGGAAAATTTCATATGCCGCGCCGCCGTAGTCTGCCGGGCGGCGAAGCTCGTCGGGGGAAATATCGATGGGTGCCTTGCGGTCGATCGTGGCGAGATAGTACGAGTCCTCGGCGCTCTCTTTGCCGTTTTCGAGCTTTGTGCGCAGCGAGGCGCGGATGTCGGGATCGCTGATATGCTCGTACACGCCCGCGAGCGAGCCGTACTTCCGCACAAGCTCGAGCGCCGTCTTCTCCCCCACGCCGGGGACGCCGGGGATGTTGTCGCTCGTGTCGCCCATGAGGGCCTTGAGATCGACCATGTGCGGCGCGTCAAAGCCGTATTCCTCGCGGAAGCGCTCGGGCGTATAGTTGACGGTCTCGGTCTGGCCCATACGCGTTTTGACGTTGAGCACGCGCACATGATCTCCCACGAGCTGCAAAGCGTCCTTATCGCCGGTGACGACGACGCACTCCCAGCCCTGCTCCGCTCCGATGCGGCTCACGGTGCCGAGAAGATCGTCCGCCTCCCAGCCGGAGAGCTCGCGCCGCTCGATGCCGAGCGCGTCGAGCACGTCCTTCAAAACCGGCATCTGCGCGGCGAGATCGTCCGGCATGGGTTTGCGCGTCGCCTTATACGCCTCGCTGTGCTTGTGGCGGAACGTCGGCTCGCGGCGGTCGAACATGACGCAGAGCGCGTCGGGCTTTTCGTCGTCAAGCAGGCGCTGCAATATATTCAGAAAGCCGAAAACGGCGTTCGTCGGCGTGCCGTCGGGCGCGGAGAGCGGGCGCACGCCGTAATACGCGCGGTTCACGAGGCTGTTGCCGTCGATGAGCATCAGTTTTGGCATAGAGTTTCCTCCTTAAGTTCCTTGGCGAGCGGGCGGTACACGGTGAGCATAAGCGTTGTGAACGCCGCGCCCCCGCCGAGCAGATCGCTGATCGGCTCGCTCCAGTACACGCCGTCCGCCCCGAGACCGAAAACGCCCGGGAGCAGCAGCATCAGCGGCACGACGAGCACGATCTTGCGCAGCAGCGAAAAGAAGATCGCCTGCCGCGCCTTGCCGAGCGAGCGGAACGAGTTTTGCGCAACGAATTGGAGCGACATGAACACGAACCCGCAGAAATAAATGCGCACGGCGCGCACCGCCACGGCGATGAGCTCCTCATCCGGCGTAAAGATGCGGATGAGCGGTTCGGGGAAGAGCATGAACACCGCCCACACGAGCAGCGAGAACGCCGCCGCGCCGAGCGTGCTGAACCGGATCGTCTCCAGCACGCGCTTTTTCTGCCCCGCGCCGTAGTTAAAAGCGAGCACCGGCTGGATGCCGGAGCCGAAGCCGTGGATGATCTCGGTGAAGATCGTCCGCAGCGAGTTTACGACCGTGATCGCGCCGACATAAAGATCGCCGCCGTACAGCCCGAGCTGGCGGTTCGCCACGGTCTGAATGGCGGAGTTCGTCGCGCCCATCACGAAATCGGCTACGCCGAGAGACATGATGCGTCCCATGATCTTCTTCCGCGGCGCCATCGTCCGCCACGAAAGCTCAAGCGGCGTTTTGCTGCTGCGCAGAAAGAGGAAGCACCACGCGGCGCTCAGCGCCTGTGAGAGCACCGTGGCAGCCGCCGCGCCGCGCACGCCCATGCGGAAAGCAAAAATGAACAGCGGGTCGAGCACGATGTTCGCCGCCGCGCCGAGCAGCACCGTGAGCATGCCGCGCGTGGCGAAGCCCTGGGCGTTGATATACACATTCATGCCGAGGGATACGAACGAGAACGTTGTCCCGATGAGATACACTGCGAGATACTCGCGCGCATAGGAGCTTGCCTCCTTGCCCGCGGCGAACACCGTTATCACCGGATCGAGAAACGCCCATGTGAGCAGCCCGAGCGCAACGGACGAGACGAGCAGCATGGAAAAGGCGTTGCCCATCACGCGGGAGGCCTCGTCGTTATCCCCGCGGCCGCGCGCCATGGAGCAGAGCGGCGCGCCGCCCTGTCCGAACAGGCCCGCGAACGCCGAGAGGATCGAAATGACCGGCAGCGCAATGCCGACGCCCGTGAGCGCCATGCTGCCGACATTGGGAATATGGCCGATGTAGATACGATCCACCACGTTGTAGAGCACGTTCACGAGCTGCGCGGCGATGAGCGGCAGCGCCATGCGCATGACGACCGCGGGGATATTCCCCTTGGAAAAATCGTTTTGTACGTTCTTTTCCGCCATGGTCACTTCTCCCCGCGCAGCCGGATGATCTGATCGCGCAGCACGGCGGCATATTCGTATTCGAGCATCTGCGCGGCTTTGCGCATTTCTTTTTCCAGCCGGTCGATCTCGGCCTTCCGCTCGCGCTCGGTCATGCGCATGCCGCGCTCGTCCTTTGCCGCGGGGCCGGTGATCTCAAGAAGATCCCGGATGCTCTTTTTGATGGTTTTCGGCACGATGCCGTGCGCCTCGTTATACGCCGTCTGGATGGCGCGGCGGCGCTCGGTCTCGTCGATGGCGGCGCGCATGGAGGGCGTGACCGTGTCGGCATACATGATGACGGTGCCCTCGGCGTTTCGCGCCGCGCGGCCGATCGTCTGGATGAGCGATGTTTCGCTCCGGAGAAAGCCCTCCTTATCCGCGTCGAGGATCGCAATGAGCGATACCTCGGGAAGGTCAAGGCCCTCGCGCAGAAGGTTGATGCCGACGAGCACGTCAAATTCGCCCCGGCGCAGATCGCGGATGATCTCCATGCGCTCCATGGCGCCGACGTCGTGGTGCATATAGCGCGTTTTGATGCCGGCGTTGCCGAGATACGCCGTTAAGTCCTCCGCCATGCGCTTGGTGAGCGTCGTGACGAGCGTGCGCTCGCCGCGCTCGATGCGCGCGTGGATCTCGGCGATGAGATCGTCGATCTGTCCCTCGATGGGGCGCACGTCGATCTTCGGGTCGGTGAGCCCCGTCGGGCGGATGATCTGCTCGGCGATCTGGCCCGAGCGCGTGCGCTCGTACTCGCCGGGTGTGGCGGAAACGTATATGACCTGATTTACCCGCTGCTGGAATTCCTCAAACTTCAGCGGGCGGTTATCGAACGCCGACGGCAGCCGGAAGCCGTATTCAACGAGCGCCTCCTTGCGCGCGCGGTCGCCGTGGTACATGGCGCGCACCTGCGGCAGCGTGACGTGCGATTCGTCGATGAACAGGAGAAAGTCCTTCGGGAAATAGTCGAGCAGCGTCATCGGCGCGCTCCCGACCGGGCGGCCGGAGATGATGCGCGAATAGTTCTCCACGCCGGAGCAGTAGCCAAGCTCCTGGATCATCTCGATATCGAAATTCGTGCGCTGCGCGATGCGCTCGGCCTCGAGCGGCTTTTCGTGGTCTTTGAAAAACTTCACCCGCTCGTCGCATTCGCGGCGGATCTCCTGCACGGCGCGCGCCATTTTCTCCGGCGGCGTCACGTAGTGGCTCGCAGGGTAAATGGCCGTGTGGCTGAGCGTGTGCACCGCAGCGCCCGTGAGGGGGTTGATCTCGCTGATGCGCTCGATCTCGTCGCCGAAGTACTCCACGCGGATGGCCTTATCGCGCCAGTAGGCCGGGAAGATCTCCACCGTGTCGCCGCGCACGCGGAACATGTTGCGCTCGAAGGCGATGTCGTTTCGCTCATACCGGCAGTCGATGAGTTTTTTTAAAAGCTCCTCCTGCGGCAGACTGCTGCCGGGGCGGAGAGAGATAGCCATGCGCGCAAAATCGTCCGGCTCGCCGAGACCGTAAATGCAGCTTACCGATGCCACGACGATCACGTCCCGCCGCTCCAGCAGCGAAAACGTCGCCGAAAGGCGCAGCCGGTCGATCTCCTCGTTCGTGGAGGCGTCCTTTTCAATGTAGGTATCCGTGTGCGGGATGTACGCCTCCGGCTGGTAGTAGTCGTAATACGATACAAAATACTCCACGGCGTTGTCCGGAAAGAATTCCTTGAACTCGCTGCAAAGCTGCGCGGCGAGTGTTTTGTTGTGCGCGAGCACGAGCGTCGGCTTCTGCACGCGCTCGATGACCTTCGCCATCGTGTACGTTTTGCCGGAGCCCGTGACGCCGAGCAGCGTCTGCTCGTCCAGCCCCGCGGCCACGCCCTCGGCGAGTTTTTCGATCGCCTGCGGCTGATCGCCCGCGGGCGAATATTCGCTTACCACATGAAATTCCGGCATAACGCGCTCCTTCTAAAATAATTTCTATAATTGATTTATTATACCACGCCGCGCCGCGCCGCACAAGCGATTCGCCCGCCCCGTGCGTAAAAACTCCCTGCCCGGTGGATTTCCGCCGCGGGATATGCTATACTGACAATATAATGTTTTTAAGGGGGTGCTTCCCTATGAATAAAATTCTGATCGCGTATTTCTCCGCCAGCGGTGAAACGGCAAAGCTTGCGAAAACGCTCTCCGCCGTGACCGGCGGCGACCTTTTTAAGATCCGTCCCGAGACAGCGTACACCTCCGCCGATCTGAACTGGATGGACAAGAAGAGCCGCAGCACGCTCGAGATGAAGGACGAGCACAGCCGCCCGGCCATTGCGGGCCGCGTGGAGGATATGGCGCAGTACGGCACTGTGTTCGTCGGCTTCCCGATCTGGTGGTATCAGGCGCCGCGCATCATCGAAACGTTTCTTGAAAGCTACGATTTCACCGGCAAGACCGTGATCCCGTTCGCCACCTCCGGCGGCAGCGGCATGGGAAAGACGGCCGATATTCTGCGCAGTGTCTGCCCCACGGCCGATATTCTGCCCGGCAAGCGCATGAGCGCGCGGGAGCGCGCCGAGGCCGTGCGCGCGTGGCTCGAAACGCTCGGCAAATAAGAGAAAAAGCAGGGAGGATCATCCCATGGGAAGAAAAGAAGCGCCGCGCCGTGTCGCCGTGATCGGCGGCGGCGCGGGCGGGCTCTGCGCGGCGATCGCCGCCGGGCAAGCCGGAGCGGATGTTCAGATTTTTGAACAGGCGAACCGCGTCGGCAAAAAACTGCTCAAAACCGGCAACGGGCGGTGCAATCTCTCGAACACGCACGTTTCGCCGGAGCACTATAACCGGCCGGATTTCGTCGCGCCCGTTCTTGCGGACATGCCGTGCGATGCGCTGCGCTCTTTCTTTGGCTCGCTCGGGCTCTGGACGGTCACGGATGAAGAAGGCCGTGTCTATCCGCGCAGCGACACCGCCGCCTCCGTGCTCGACGTACTGCGTCTCGGCTGCGAGGCGCTGGGCGTTGCGGAGCGCTGCTCGGCGGAGATCGCCGCCATCGCCCCGCAGGGCCGCGGCTTTACTCTCACCGCCCGCACCGGCGAGACGTTTTTTGCCGACCGCGTGATCGCTGCGGCCGGCGGCGGAACGAGCCTTCTCCGTCCGTTGGGACACAAGATGATCCCCTTCTCTCCCGTTCTCTGCCCGCTCAAGACCGACACGGAATCCATCCGCGGTCTCACGGGGCTGCGCTGCGCCTGCCGCGCGGAGCTTATCCGCCGCGGGAAGAGTGTTTACACCGAAGAGGGCGAAATTCTCTTCCGGGATTTCGGCGTGAGCGGCATTCTCGCGCTGAATCTCTCGCGGCATGCCCTTCCGGGCGACACGCTCTCGCTCGATCTGCTGCCGGAGCTTTCTTTGGAAGCGCTCGCCGCGAAGCTCTCGGCGCAGAAGGCGCTGCGCGGAACTGACGCCGATCTCTTTACTGGCATTTTCCACCGGCGGCTCGGCGAGGCGGTAGCGCGCCGCGCCAAAAGCGGCGAGACACCCGAGCTTGCCCGCATTATCAAAAATTACTGTCTTTCGGTCCTCGGTCCGGGCGACACGCAGCACGCGCAGGTGACGCGCGGCGGCGCGGACGTCTCCGAGTTTGACAGCGAAACGATGGAGAGCCGCCGCGTGCCGGGGCTCTATGCCGTGGGTGAGGCGCTCGACATTGACGGCGCGTGCGGCGGGTACAACCTGCACTGGGCGTTTGCCTCCGGGCTGCGCGCGGGAAGGAGCGCCGCGCGTGATTGAGGTTCGTGATGTAAGGCTCGCTCTTGACGGCGATCTCAAGACCGCGTGCGCCAAAAAGCTGCGCGTTCCGGTTGGCGACGTGCTGGAAGCAGCGCTCCTGCGCCGCAGCGTGGACGCGCGGCGCAAGGACGACGTGCATTTCACCGTGACCGCCGCGGTATCGCTCCGGCGGGGTGAGGAAAAGTTTTTGCCCTATACGCCGTGGACGCCGCCGCGCGTCGAAGTTTTGAAAAAAAAGCCTGCCCTTCGCCCCGTCGTGTGCGGGGCAGGCCCGGCGGGGCTTTTCGCCGCGCTCACGCTCGCGCGCGCGGGCGCGGAGCCGATATTGCTCGAGCGCGGCAGCGCCGTGGACGAGCGGAAGGCCGACGTGGAAAAATTCTATCAGACCCGCGCGCTGGACACCGAATCAAACATCCAGTTCGGCGAGGGCGGCGCGGGCGCGTTCTCGGACGGCAAGCTCAACACCGGCACGCACGATAAGCGCGGCCGGCAGGTGCTGCACGATCTCGTACAGGCCGGAGCGCCGGACGAAATTCTCTGGCAGGCCAAGCCGCACATCGGCACCGACCGTCTGCCGGACGCCGTGAAGGGGCTTCGTGAAATGATTCTCGCCCACGGCGGCGAGGTGCGCTTCCGCACAAAGCTCACGGATATCGAGCTTTCCGGCGGGGCGCTGCGCGCGGTGCGTCTCGCGCACGGCGGCGCGGAGGAAGCGCTTGAGGCCGATTCACTCATCCTTGCCGCGGGCCACAGCGCCCGCGAGCTGTTCGCGCTCTTGAAAGAGCGCGGCGCGCAGCTCGAACAGAAGGCGTTTTCCATGGGTGTCCGGTGCGAGCACCCGCAGGAGGTCATCTCCCGCGCGCAGTACGGCGCTTTTGCCGCTCACCCGGCGTTGGGCGCTGCCGACTACCGGCTGGCGGTGCATCTGCCGGACGGGCGGGGCGTATATACGTTCTGCATGTGTCCGGGCGGGTACGTCGTCGGCGCGGCGAGTGAAGAGGGCCTTCTCTGCGTGAACGGCATGAGCCCCTTCGCGCGCGACGGGCAGAACGCCAACGCCGCCGTGCTCTGTGAGGTGCGTCCCTCAGACTTTGGCTCCGCCGACCCGCTCGCCGGTGTGGAGCTGCAAAGAACATGGGAGCGCGCCGCGTTCCTCGCCGGAGGCGGCGATTACCGCGCCCCGGCGCAGCGGCTCGGCGATTTTCTCGCGGGAAAGCCGTCGGAGAGCGCGGGCAGCGTTGCGCCGACGTATCCGCTCGGCGTGCGCTTCGGCACGCTCGACGGCTGTTTGCCGGAGTTCGTGCTCGCCGCGCTGCGCGAGGCGTTCCCGCTCTTTGACAAAAAGCTGCGCGGCTACGCCATGCCGGACGCGGTGCTCACGGGCGTGGAGACGCGCTCGTCCTCGCCGGTGCGCATCGTGCGCGGCGAAACGGGGCAGTCGAATCTCCGCGGGGTCTATCCCTGCGGCGAGGGCGCGGGCTACGCCGGCGGCATTCTCTCCGCCGCCGTGGACGGCATCCGTCAGGCGGAAAACTGGCTTTCGCAGCACATGGAATAAAATAACAGACACCGCCGCGCATACGAGGCTTTTGATAAGCCAAGCTATGCGCGGCGGAACCTTTTCCGGCAGAGCCGGAATCGGCTCTGCTTCAATATAGATGGGCGGGACGGCGATAGCCGTCCTGCTTTGCCTTAACAAGTGCTCCCCTCGCGGTTTCCTTTCCGTCCTTCATCGGGGGCAAGAATTTCTGACGCAATGCACCGAATCTCCTCGGGATTATTTTTTCCCGGATCAAAGCATATCATGAAGTCACCACTGTCAAGGTAGCAAAACAGCATTCCGGCAAGGTTGTCCAATATATAATTCTCCAACCTGTGATCCAGATAATGCCGGTAATACTGTTGAAACGTCGCCCAATCCGTCTTAGGTTTAAACATGATGGTTTCAAGATAATAATCGAAGATTTGTGGAAGCAAATCAAGTCCCTGATCATTCAAAGCGATCCTTGCAACACTTAAGTACTCGCTCAGATTTTGTATATCGCCATCTCCGCGAAAAAAGTCAGGAATCCTTTTTTCAAGTCTCTTACACTGCGCCTTAGTTAAATTCACACCATCTGTTCTATAAAAGCCGAAAAAGACCTCATCGCCAATCAAAAAGTATTCCATTATTCTCCTAACAAACGAGTAAAAACCTTTTTGATATCGAGCGTTGTTTATCAGTATAGTGCATACGCCTGAGGCGTTTTTGTTTTCCTTGATCAGCACTTGTCTTTTCTTCAAAACATGTCCCCCACGTTCTATTATATTTTCCGCAACGGGAGATTGCAATACCGTACCCGCGCAAAAAGCCGCTTCTTTCCCATTCGGGAGAGAAGCGGCTTTTTGCTTATGTCTCCCTCAAAGAGGGAGCCCTATATCAGAACTTGACACGCTCGGCGATGTAGTCCTTCACTTCCGCGATGGGGATGCGGACCTGCTCCATGCTGTCACGCTCGCGTACCGTGACGCAGCCGTCGGCGGGCGTTTTCTCGTCGCCCACGGTCTGAAAGTCCACGGTGATGCAGTAGGGCGTGCCGATCTCGTCCTCACGGCGGTAGCGCTTGCCGATGGAACCGGCGTCGTCATAGTCCACCATGAATTCCTTCTGCAGCTCGTGATAAAGCTCGGTCGCGGCGGGGGCGAGCTTCTTCGAGAGCGGCAGCACCGCGCACTTGAACGGCGCGAGCGCCGGGTGCAGGTGCAGAACGGTACGCACGTCGTTTTTCGCCTCGTCCACGACCTCTTCGTCGTAAGCGTCGCAGAGGAACGCGAGCGCCACGCGGTCGCAGCCGAGCGACGGCTCGATCACGTAGGGGATGTAATGCTCGTTCGCTTCCTGATCGAAGTACGTGAGATCCTTGCCGGACGCCTCCTGATGGCGCTTGAGATCGTAGTCCGTGCGGTCGGCGATGCCCCACAGCTCGCCCCAGTCGGTGAACGGGAAGGCATATTCGATGTCGGTCGTGGCGCGGGAGTAGAACGCAAGCTCCGCCGGCTCGTGGTCGCGCAGCCGGAGATGCTCTTCCTTGATGCCGAGACTCAGCAGCCAGTTTTTGCAGTAGTCTTTCCAGTAGGCAAACCATTCAAGGTCCGTGCCGGGCTTGCAGAAGAATTCGCACTCCATCTGCTCAAACTCGCGCGTGCGGAACGTGAAGTTGCCCGGCGTGATCTCGTTGCGGAACGCCTTGCCGACCTGGCAGACGCCGAACGGGAGCTTCCGGCGCGTCGTGCGCTGGATGTTCGAGAAGTTGACGAAAATGCCCTGCGCGGTCTCCGGGCGGAGATAGCAGGTCGAGGAGGAGTCCTCGGTAACGCCGATGGCGGTTTTGAACATGAGGTTAAACTTGCGGATGGGCGTGAAGTTGTGCTTGCCGCACACGGGGCAGACGATGTCCTCGTGCTCGGCGATAAAAGCGTCCATCTCCTCAAACGTCATGGCGTCCACGTTGACCTCGTGGTGCTCCTCGCCGATGAGCTTGTCGGCGCGGTGACGCGCGCGGCAGGACTTGCAGTCGAGCAGAGGGTCGGAAAAGCTCGAAACGTGGCCGGTCGTGACCCACGTCTGCGGGTTCATGATGATGGCGGCGTCGAGGCCGACGTTATAGGGGCTCTCCTGCACGAACTTCTTGAGCCACGCCTTCTTGACGTTGTTCTTGAACTCCACGCCGAGCGGACCGTAGTCCCAGGAGTTGGCAAGGCCGCCGTAAATTTCGCTTCCGGCGTAGACAAAGCCGCGGTTCTTGCAGAACGCTACGATCTTGTCCATGGTTTTCTCGTTATGATCCATATTTCTTTCCTTTCTCCCGCGGCCGGCTGCCGCAGGATAAAAATTATAGCCCAGATAGTGTACCACGCCGCGGCCCGATGTACAAGCCGCGGCGTGGATTTTTCTTTATCGGATAAACCGGTCGTTGCGCGAGACGATCTTCACGCGGCGGCTTGCCGCGAGGAACACGACGATGATGAACACGATAAAGATGAGGCCGCTGTAGTCAAAGTCGAGCGAGGCGAGAAAGTCGTACATGCCGTGGATCAGCACGGGCAGCCACAGCGCCCGGCGGCGGCACACGCGCTCGCCGATAAAATCGCCCTCGTTCGCGTAGCGGCGCGCCGCGCCGTACCAGATGCCCATGAAAACGCCGAAGCAGGCGTGGCCCGGCACCGCCGTCACCGCGCGCACGAGCGCCGTGCCGAAGCCGTACATGGCAACATACCCGATGTTTTCCCACAGCGCGAAGCCGAGCGAGACGAACACCGCGTACACCACGCCGTCAAACTGGCAGTTGAAATTCGGGCTGCGCCACGTGCGCCAGCGGAGCAGCAGCAGCTTGAAGCCCTCCTCCGAGAGCGCCACAACGATGAAGTTCGATAGGATCAGATAGCCGAGGTCGGTCTCGTCAAAGAACGAGAGCAGGATGTTCTCGCCGATCGTCTCGGTCACGATGGCGAGCGCCGTGGCGATCACGCCGAAAACGAGCAGCGAGATCAAAAGCCCCGTCGGTTCCTTTTCCAGCCGGTCGGCACGGTAGACCTGGAGCAGCAATATCACCGCCGGGATCACCGCCGCGGCGATCAGCACGGGATCCATTTCGCTTATGGTAGACAGCATGGCGTTTCCCTCTCTCTTACTTCTTGCTTTTTTCTTCTTTACTCTTTTTCATTTTTATAGCATACGCCGGGGCGGATTGCAAGGAACTTTCAAAGCACTTGTTATCGGATAATGTGCTTGATATAATGGTGAAAAGGCTCCCTTGTGCAAAGGGAGCTGTCAGCCGGCAGGCTGACTGAGGGATTGTTCTTTTCCAGAAAGCTGCGTTGTCTACAATCCCTCCGTCAAAACCTCCGGTTTTGCCACCTCCCTTTACACAAGGGAGGCTTCTATAAAGAATTTGTTTTAAGGAGGGAGCGCTATGCTGCGGCTGATTTTGGGCCGTGCCGGAACGGGCAAAACCGCGCTTCTGTTTTCCGAGATCGCGGCGCGCTGCGCCCGGAGGCAGTCCGGCAGCTTTCTCATCGTACCCGAGCAGTACAGCCACGAGGCCGAGCGCGAGCTCGCGCAGCGCTGCGGCGATACGGCGAGCCTCTATGCCGAGGTGCTTTCGTTCTCGCGCCTTGCCCACCGCGTCGCCATCGGCTGCGGCGGCAGCGCGCGCGTTTACATCGATAAGCCCGGACGGTTTCTGCAGCTCTCGCTCGCGCTCGAGCAGGTGGGCGGCGCGCTCAGCGTATACGGCGGCAGCGCCCGTTCGCCCGAGCGCATGGTACAGCTCCTCTCGGCGCTCGATGAGCTTCGCTTCGGCTGCGCCGCGCCCGACGCGCTGCGCAAAGCCGCCGAAAGCGCCACGCCCTCGCTCGCGGGCAAGCTGCGCGATCTCGCGCTTTTGCAGGAGGCGCTCGACGCGCTCTCCGCGCAGTCCGGCGCCGATCCCGCCGGGCGGCTCGACGTGCTGGCCGAGCAGCTTCCCGGCTGCGCATGGCTCCGCAGCGCAAAGTTTTATATCGACGGCTTCACGGACTTCACCGCGCAGGAGCGCCGCGTCATCCGCGCGCTGCTGCCGCTCGCGGACGTGACGGTCTGCCTCACCTGCGACGATCTCGCCTCCGGCAGCGAGGTGTTCTCCCTCGCCCGCCGCACGATGCGCGCGCTGCGCGACGCCGCCGAGGAGGACGGCGTGGCCGCAGAGATCGTCTCCGTGCCGCGCGGGGAAGATCGCACGCCCTTTGCGTTTCTTGAGGAGAATCTCTTCGGCTGGACGGACGAGACGCGCGACGCCGCAGGGAGCATCCGGCTCGTGCGCGCACCCGGTGTCGTGGCGGAGTGCGAGCTGGCCGCGGCGGAGATGCGGCGGCTCGCGCGCGAAACGTCCTGCCGCTGGCGGGACATCGCCGTTGCGGTGCGCGGCTTCGGGGATTATCGCGCCGCGCTCGAGGAGGCGTGCCGCCGCGCCGGTGTGCCGCTCTACGCGAGCGAACGAACCGACATTTTCACCCGTCCCCTTCCGGCGCTCATCGCCGCGGCATTCGATATTCTTGCCGACGGCTGGAGCTACGAGAGCGTTTTTACCTATCTGAAAACCGGTCTGACCGGCATTTCCCGCGCCGATTGCGACGCGCTGGAAAACTACGTTCTGCTCTGGTCGCTGCGCGGCACGGCATGGACGCGCGCCGAGCCATGGCGGCAGCACCCGGACGGCTTCGGCGGCAAGATCACGCCGGAGAGCGACGCGCTCCTTGCAAAGATCGACACGCTGCGCCGGAGCGTCGTCGCGCCGCTCGCGGCGTTCGAGCGCCGCGGAAAGGAAGCGACCGACGCGCGCGGACAGTGCGCCGCGCTCGCGGCGTTCTGGGAGGACATTTCCCTGCCGGAGCATCTGGAGGAGCGCTCTCTCGCGCTCGAGGAGGCCGGAGAGCTTCAGGCCGCGGCGGAATACCGTCAGCTCTGGGAGCTGATCGTTTCCGCGCTCGAGCAGTGCGAGGCCATTCTCGGCGACATGCCGCTCTCGCAGGAGGATTTCGGGCGGCTCTTCCGCCGGATGCTCTCGCAATACGACGTCGGCACGATCCCCGTGGCGCTCGACCGCGTGACCGCCGGAGACTTTGACCGCATGCGGCGGCGCAGCATCCGCCATCTGCTCGTGCTGGGCGCGTCCGACGAGCGTCTGCCGCGCGTTTCCGACGGGGGCGGCGTGTTCACCGACACCGAGCGCAGCGAGCTGCGCGCGCTCGACATCGAGCTCTCCGGCGGCGACGACGAGCTCGACCGCGAATTCAATCTCATTTATAACGTATTCACGCTTCCCAAATCGTCGCTCTACGTCAGCCGCAGCGCGTTTGCCTCCGGCGAGAGCGAGACGCGCCCCTCCTTCGTCACCGACCGGATCGCAAAGCTGTTCGCGCTTTGCGAGGAGAACGGCGACGTGCATGCCGCGAGAGCGCAGTCGCTCTCCGGCGCGCTGGAGCTGGCCTGCGCCGGAGACGCCGCGGCCCGCGAGTTTTTCGCCGCGCGCGGCGAGAGCGGGCGCATCGCCGCCATCGAAAAGGCCGCCGCGGAGGAACGCGGGCGGCTCTCCCGCGAGGGCGTGCGCGCGATCTACGGGCAGAAGCTCTATCTCACGGCCTCGCGCATCGATAACTTTGCCTCCTGCCGGTTCCAGTTCTTCCTGCGCTTCGGTCTGCGCGCCAAGCCGCGCCAGAGCGCGCAGTTCGCCCCGCCGGAGCGCGGAACGTTTCTGCACTTCCTATTGGAAAACGTGGCGCGCGAGGTGTCGGAGCGCGGCGGCTTTGCCGAAACGGACGACAAGACCGTCGCCGCGCTGACGGACAAATACGTCCGCGAATATGTGCGCACGCAGCTGGAGGATTTTCGGGAAAAGAGCCCCCGGTTCGTCTATCTCTTCCGCCGTCTGGCGGAGACATCGCGGCGCATCGTGCTCGACACGGCGCAGGAGCTGCGCCGCTCCGACTTCCGCCCGCTCGACTTTGAGCTGAATTTCTCCAACAAGGACGACGCCGATCTGCCGCCGGTCAGCGTCGGCAGCGGCGAGGACGAATTTGTTCTCACCGGCACGGCCGACCGCGTGGACGGCTGGGAGCACGGCGGCAAGCTCTACATCCGCATCGTGGACTACAAGTCCGGAAAGAAAAAATTCGCGCTCTCCGATGTGTGGCAGGGCATGGGGCTGCAGATGCTGCTCTATCTCTTCACGCTGGAGAAGCACGGCGCCGAGCGCTACGGCAAGGAGATCGTCCCCGCGGGCGTGCTGTATGTACCGGCGCACGATATCCTTGTGCGCGCGGACAAGCGCCTCTCGGACGAGGAGATCGTGGCGGAGAAGGCCAGAAAGCTGCACCGCAGCGGTCTGATCCTGTCGGAAACCGAGGTCGTCGAGGCCATGGAGCACGGCGAAGCGCTGCAGTTCCTTCCGCTGTACCGCGGCAAGCTCGCCGCGGAAGCGCTCGCCACGGCCGAGCAGCTCGGCAAGCTCTCGCGGTTTCTCGAGGAAACGCTCTCGAACATGGCCGGAGAGCTCCGCGGCGGCAGCATCGCCGCCGACCCGTGGTATGAAAACGACAGAGCCAACACCTGCCGTACCTGCGATTACTGCGACGCCTGCCGCTTCAGCGAAACGGCCGACGGCTGGCGGTTCAAAACAAAATTCAAAGCGCCCGAATTCTGGGAAAAGCTCGAAAACGGAGAGGAGGAGACAGCATGCCCCTGACCGACCATCAGGAACTCGCCGCCGAAAGCCGCGGCGGAGCGCGGCTCGTTTCCGCCGCCGCGGGCTCCGGCAAAACAAAGGTCCTCGTCGAGCGGCTCATGCGCTATGTAGACCGCGGCGCGGACATCGATCAGTTTCTTGTCATCACCTATACGCGCGCCGCAGCCGCCGAGCTGCGCAGCCGCATTCTCTCCGCGCTCGGCGAGCGCATTGCCGCCGACCCGATGAACCGCCGTCTCCGGCGGCAGACGGAGCTGTGCTGCCGCGCCTCCATCGGCACGATCGACAGCATCTGCGGTCGTTTTCTGCGCGAGAACACACACCTCGCCGGCATCTCGCCGGACTACCGTGTCATCGAGCCGGATCGCTCCGACGAGATCTGCGCCCGTGTGCTCGATAAGCTCCTCGAAGAGCTGTATGAGACCATCGAAGAGGATGCGGGCGTACGCGCGCTCGTGGATTCGTTCGGCTCGGGAGACAACGATGATAGGCTCTCGGCGCTTGTTTTGCGGCTGTACAAATCGCTGCAGAGCCACACCGACCCCGATGCGTGGCTCGCCGAGCAGCGCGAACGGCTCACCGACGCGTGGAACGACGCCGGCGATACGCCGTGGGGGCAGTATCTTCTCTCCCGCACGCGCTCTCAGGCGCAGTACTGGGCGGAGCGGATCGAGGAGCTCCGCCTCCGGCTGGACGAGCCGGATCGGGACGCGAAGATCAAAAAGGCGTACACCAATAATCTTGATTTCGCCGGTGACGCCGCGCGGGACATGGCGCGCGCCGCCGCGCTCGGCTGGGATAAGGCGCGTCTCGCCTGCCCCGGCTCTTTCCCTCGCCGCGGTATCTATAAGGGCGACGACCCGCTCGCGCAGCGGATCATCGCCGTTTGGACCGGCTTCAAGGACACCGCCGCGAAATGGCAGGAGCTTTTCGCCAACGATTCCGACGCGCTCCTGCGCGATCTGGCCGTCAACACGCCCGCCGTTGACGCGCTGCTCGCGCTGACGCAAAAGCTCGGCGCGGCCTTCGCCGCCGAGAAAAAACGGCAGGGCGTGTGCGACTTCTCCGACCAGGAGCATCTGGTGCTCAAGCTGCTCACGGACACGTCCAACGGCCTCGCCGCCGCGCTTTCGAGCCGCTATACGGAGGTGCTCGTCGATGAGTATCAGGACGTGAACGCCTGTCAGGACGCGCTCTTCCGGCTGCTTTCCGACAACGGGCGAAAGCTCTTCATGGTCGGCGACGTGAAGCAGTCGATCTACCGCTTCCGTCTGGCCGACCCGACGATCTTCCTGAAAAAATACGAGACCTGGCCGGACATCGAAACGGCGGAGCCGTGCGAAGAGCCGGGGCGCATCCTGCTGCGGGAGAACTTCCGCTCGCGTCCCGAGGTGCTCGAGAGCGCGAACCATGTTTTCCGCAACATCATGTCCCGCGAGCTTGGCGAGCTCGAATACGACGAGGCGGCGGCGCTCCGGCCCGGCCCGGGGCGGGATTTCCCGGAGGGCGGCGGCGCGCCGACGGAGTTCTGCATTCTCACGCCGCCGGACAGCGGTGACGACGAGGATGAAGCCGAGAACGACGAGCGCCCCGATAAGGTGCTGCATGAGGCGCGGTATATCGCCTCGCGCATCCGGCGCATGGTGGACGAGCGCACCCCCGTCACCGAGGATAAGACGCTGCGGCCGTGCACCTACGGCGATTTTGCCATCCTTCTCCGCTCGAACAAGGCGGTCACGCCGCGCTACCGCGCCGCGCTCGCCGAACAGGGCATCCCGTCCGTGTCCCAGCAGGGCGGCGGGTTTTTCCGCTCCACGGAGATCACCTCGCTCCTCGCGCTGCTCGGCGTGATCGACAATCCCCATCAGGACGTGCCGCTCATCGCGGTGCTGCGCTCGCCTCTTTTCGGCTTCACGCCGGACGAGCTTTCCGCCATCCGCGCTGCGGACCGAAACAGTGACTATTACACCGCGCTCTGTCTCCGCGCAAAGGAGGATGAACACTGCGCGGCCTTCCTCGCGGAGCTGGAGAGCTACCGTGAGATCGCGCCGGACCTTTCCATTGAGGCGCTGCTCGCGCGCATCTGCGACAAGGCCGGTGTCTTCGCCCTGCTCGCGGCGATGCCCGACGGCGCGGCGCGGCGCGAGAACGTCTGCCAGCTCATCGAGTTTGCCCGCCAGTTTGAGCAGGACGGCTATCGCGGCGTGTTCCGCTTCATCCGCTGGATGAAGCAGCTGGATGAGCACGGCAAAGAGCCGCGCACCGGTGCGCTGGAAAGCCGCAACGCCGTGCAGATCATCAGTATCCACCACTCGAAGGGGCTGGAGTACCCGATCGTATTTCTCGCCGACACTGCCCACAAGATCAACCTGCAGGACAGGAACAGCGATGTTCTCATCCACCCGTCGCTCGGCATCGGCGGCCGCGTCATCGACAGTTCACGCGGCATATCGTATCCCACGATCGCACTGCGCGCGATCTCGGCCAAGCTCACGCAGGAATCGCTGTCCGAGGAGATGCGCGTGCTCTATGTCGCCATGACGCGCCCCAAGGACCGGCTCATCATCACGGCGACATGGAAAACTCCCGAAAAGACGCTCGACGCGCTGCGCGACGGTCTCACCGCCCCCATCGCGCCGCAGCTTCTCGAAAAGAGCGCCTCGCTTTCGCGCTGGATCGCGCTCGCGGCGCTTCTTCCGGACAGCCCGATCAAAATGCGCATCATTCCCGCCTCCGGAGAGAGCGCGTCCGAGACTACGCCGCCCGAGATCGAACCGGCTGAGCCGGGCGAGAGTGCGGCGCTCTCCGAGGCGCTGACGTGGGAATACCCGTACCGCTGGGCGGAGGAGCTGCCGTCGAAGATCACCGCGAGCGCGCTCGAGGGCACCGACGCCGACCCGGACGCGCAGAGCATCGCGCCGGAAGCGCAGCGCCGGCGGCTCTTCCGCCGCCCGGTCTTCGGCGCGAAGGACGCCCCGCTCACCGGCACCGCGCGCGGCATCGCCGTACACACGGTTCTGCAGTTTATCGACTATTCGCGCGTATCCACGCCGGAGCAGGTGCGCGGCGAGATCGAACGGCTGAAAAACGCCGAACACATCACCCCCGCGCAGGCCGCCGCAGTGGAGCCAAAGGCCATCTGCAAGCTGTTCGCCTCCCCCGTCGGGCAGAGGATCCTGCACGCGGACGAGGTTTGGCGCGAGCTGCGCTTCTCGCTGCTCACCGGCGCGGAGACCGTGTTCGACGCGCCCGCCGGCGAGGAGGTGCTGCTGCAGGGCGTCGCCGACTGCTGCATCCGCGAGGGGGATGCTCTCACCGTCGTGGATTATAAAACGGACTATGTGACGGCGGAAACGCTCGCGGCGCGTGCCTCGGAATACGCGCCGCAAGTCCGCGCCTACGCCGCCGCGCTCACGCGGCTGCTCGGAAAGCCGGTGCGGGAGGGCGTTTTGTTCTTCCTGCGCACCGGGGAGAGCGTCTCCATCGACTGCCGCGCGAAAAAATAAAAGAAATTCAAAGAAAACTTGCCGATTCCGCTTGACATTCGCCGGAAATTGGGTATAATAACCCTTGTGTTTGCGATATAGCGGGATTGTGTAAAGGTAGCACAGCGGACTCTGACTCCGTATGTGAGGGTTCGAATCCTTCTCCCGCTGCCAGCGAAAAACCCTGTAATCTCAATGGTTACAGGGTTTTTATTTTGTCAAAAACGGGCTGTTTTCCCTTATTTTTTCCCTTACCAGCTTTTTATAGAGCAAAAGGACGAGGTTTACCCCCGTCCTTTTTTCATGCCCTTATGCCTCTTTGATGCTGTTGATGAACGCCTGCATACGTCCGGCGCTCTCTTCCTTCATGCGCTCGGAGACGTGACCGTACACATCCAGCGTAAAGGCCGCTGTAGCGTGGCCGAGATTTCCCTGCACCGTTTTCACGTCGTCGCCGTTTTGCAGCGAGAGCACGGCGAACGTATGACGAAGATCATGCACGCAAGCGTCCGGTGCTCCGATCTTGGCCGCGAGCTTCTTTAGGTGGTTGTACACCGTCTGCGGGTGGAGATGCTGCCCGAGCGGGTTAGTAAAGACAAGCGCCTTGTTTTGCTCTGCTGGGGTGCTCCATGCCGCCCACAGATCCCCGGCACGCAGCCGGTCTTTCATCTGCTTCACCTTGCGGCTTTTCAGTACCTCCATAACATACGGAGCGGGTGCGATCACGCGGACTTTATCGTTTTTCAGCGGCGCAAACTGAAACCCTCCGTCCGCCTCCGGCCTCTTCTGGAGCTGCTTACAGACGGTGATACGCCCCGTTTTGAAATCTATGCAGTCCCACGTCAAGCCCGTAGCTTCCGCTTCACGCAGCCCGGTAAATACGATCACCTTGAAGATGTCGCCGTACTCGTCCCGCTCGGCTTGGGTGAGAAGCGCCCGTACCTGTTCGTCCGTCAACGGTACGATTTCCTTTTTCTCCACGCGCGGCAGCGTCACACGGTCGCACGGATTCAGTTTCAGATAACCCAACTCCACCGCGACAGAAAGCGCCTTTGTCAGAACGCCGTGAACGTTGCGGATCGTCTTTGCCGCGAGTGGGAGGTGTTCCGTTACCGGCTTTCCTTTTTCGTCCTTGTGAATGACTGTCCGCCCGCTCTTTTGGAGCTGATTATAGAAATGCTGTATCTCCTTCGGCGTCAGCTCTGAAATCTTCAACGCGCCGAGAGCGGGTTTTATATGCGTGTTCACTTGTGCGCGGTACGTTTTCGGCGTCAAAAACTTCTTATCCCCGCAGAAGTCGGCAAGCCATATATCCAGCCATTGGCCGAGCGTCATACGGCAGGGTTCGATATATGTACCGTCCGCCAGCGACGCATTGACCGCAAGCAGTTTCTTTCGGACTTCCGCTTGTGTTTTGCCGGATACGCTCTTCTGTATCTGTTTGCCCGTTCCGGGGTCGAAGCCGCAGCTGTACCGAGCTTCCCAATAGACATACTTTTTCCCGTTGCGCTCTATGACCTTTTTTCGGATGTTTCCCGCTCCGGCGGCTGATTTTTTAGACATCTTCTTCGCGCTCCCTCAAACTTTTTTCATGCAGCTGTCTGCTGCGCAGAACATCCAAAAGCTCTCCGAGGTATTCCGTTGCGATATTACGCAGCACAGGAATACCGAGATCATAAGCGGGAACGTTTCCGCTATCCGATATATGCACGGTAATATCTGCATCGCTCGGCGCGTTCGTATACGCCTTTACCGCCATTTCAAAAAGCGGCGCTTTCCCAAAGAAAAGCCAGAAAATTATATCGCTGACAAGCCTTTGACGTTCTGCAACCATTTCCACGGTCGCGCTATCTTCCGCTTGCTCTTTGTAATTCTGCATATCGTACAGAATCGACAGCGCATCATTTGATAGACCAAGCCCACCGCACCCCGCAGCGTTGGCTGCAGGGTCTTTCGCTGCTCCCGGAATACCTAAAAGCCAGTCGGCGGATACGCCGCATTTTACGGCAATATCACGGATCCCGAGCGCATCCGGGATTCTCTCCCCCGCCAGATAAAAGCCCATTGTTGCACGCGAAAGTCCAAGAAATTCAGCAAAAACCACGTTTGACCGCTTCCCTTGAAGCTCTAAAAGCCGCTCCCGGAACTCCGGGAATCTTGCGTCTGCTCGCACCATTGACACCCCTTTCAAAATCTTGAAACGTTTTTAAACAACCGAAGATAAAACAAATCCAGCTTTGTCTATGCGTTGACTATAGCTCGCTTTATGTGCTACGATATTATCATCGTAAACGAAGCGAGCTAAAAAGTCAAGGATTTTAGGAGGTCTTTTTTTATGGCGAACAAGGAATTTCGGCTCTTTGCCCGTGGCCACGGTGTACCGCTTTGGAGGTTGGCGCAGGCGGTCGGTGTTGGGGATGCGACGCTTACGCGCTGGCTGCGTGTTCCGCTCTCCACGGAGCGGGAGGAGCAGTTGCGGGAGGCGGTTTTGTGTATCGCGGGGGAGCAAGCACATGAGTGAGCGGCTGGCGGTGAATGCCGCACAGGCGGCGGAAATGTTAGGAATTTCCCTTCCAACACTCCGGCAGCTTACGCGCCGCGCAGATTTCCCGGCGGTAAAGTTGGGGCGACGCTGGGTGATCTCGGTCGCTGGGCTTCAACGCTGGCTTGACGAACAGGCGGGAGGTATGGGCAATGGCGCTGGATTTTGAGTTAAACGAACTCATTCCTACTCTGGAAGAGCTTTTGCTTATCCGGCAGGCGTGTACCGAGGCGTGGGAAACTGCCGCGTCTGGTGGGCTTTTGGCGGCGGAGTGGGAGGAAGAGGCCGACCGGCTCGTGGAGCTGCTGGCGTTTTTGGAAGCGCCACCAGATTCTCCTGTCCCGCCGAAGCTCGCGGAATGGGCGGTGCGTCTCTCCGTTCGCGCCGGTCAGCTCTCCGACCTCGACGCGCATTTTTCCGTTGACGCTTTGGAAGCTGACACGCCGGATGTTTTCACGTTGCAAGCAGCGTGCGAGCAGAGCGGTGATTTGGCGTCCGCATTAACATCGGCGTCTCTCTATGTCCAATGTGTCTTGATGCAGCAGTCAGGGGGTGCGGGCTGTGGCTAACCGTTCGGGCTTCATGTGCTATCACAGGGCGGCCGATCTTCTTTGCAGTCTGCCGGATGAAGCGACCGGGCAAATTTTTAAAGCGCTGCTTGTGTATTCGCGGGACGGGATAGTAACGGATTTTTCGGAGCATCCCGCCTCTGCATTCATGTCTGCTATTTTCAACGAGCAAAAACGGTTTCTTGACGAGGATTCCGCCCGTTATGATGCAATTTGCGCAACGAAAGCGAAAGCCGCGCATGATCGTTGGAAGAAAAAAGCCCTGCAAGCACACGAGCCAGAAAGCACAGGTATGCACATGCATGCAGATGCATGCACAAGCACAGGTATGCATGGCGGTGCATCGAAAATCGATGCAAACGATGCCAATAAGCAATTAGCAATTAGTAATCTTAAAGAAATAGACAAAGATAAATCTTTGTCTACAAAGAAAACGACAAAGCAGCAGGAGCGTTTCACTCCTCCGAGCGTGGAAGAAGTAGCGGCCTATTGTCTGGAACGCAAGAACGCCGTGAACGCGGAGCAGTTTTGCGACTATTACACCGCCAACGGCTGGAAAGTCGGCAGGCACTCCATGAAAGACTGGAAAGCCGCTGTGCGTACATGGGAGCACAAAGAGGCGGAGAAAGGAACGGCGGACAATGACCGATGGACAGCGGATAACCTCTGACGCGCAACAGCACCTTTTCCTCAACCCGGAGCGGCTGAATACCGCCGCTCCTTCCGGGCTTTGGTTTTGTGCCGACGTTATCGATCAGTCGGCGCTTGAGCAGGAAACAGGGAATGCCGTATGCTTGCCGACGGATGGGACGTTTGACGATCTCAACGACTGCGGTGACTTTTTCCGCCTGTTCCCATTTGTGGTTGTCGCGCATCCAGACAGCAAGCTACGCGGTCAGATCATTAAAGAGCTGCACGAGCGGCTTCTTGCCGTCCCGCTCATGGAGATAACGGACGGATACGCCGGATGTCCAAACATGGCGGGCTTTGTCCGCAAGTTCGGCGCAGACAGAACGCTTGATCTCCTGCGCTATGGCCGAAGCATACAGGCGGCAGGACTTATCGACTTTGCCGACATTCCCAGAGGTCGCAAGCCCTGCGGCGTTCCGTCCGGTATTGGATGCCTTGACCGTACAACCGGGGGCTTTGCTCCCGGAGAGCTTACCGTATGGACAGGCCGACGCGGCGAGGGAAAGTCCACACTACTCGGTCAAATTCTTCTCACCGCCGTGCAGAACGGGCAGCGCGTGTTTGCGTACTCCGGTGAGCTTCGCGCGGAAACGTTCCGCCGGTGGACGGAGATACAAGCCGCAGGACGGAACAACGTGCAGATAGAGACAGACACACAGACAGGACGGGAATACGCCGTCGTTCCAAGATCACAGGGTTGGTACATAGGCTCGTGGCTGCGAGGCCGTTTTTTCCTGTTCGACAATTCCGCTCGTAATTCCGACACCCCGGACGCGCTACTTTCCATGATGGAATTTGCGCACCGGCGGTACGGATGCACAGTTTTTGCGTTGGACAATCTTATGTCCATGCGTCTGCCGGACGGAAAAGACTTTTACCGCGCACAAAGCGAATTTGTAGGCCGTCTCGTCTCATTCACGAAAGAGACGAAAACCCATGTTCACCTTGTGGCACACCCGCGCAAAACAGACAGCAGCCGCGAGTTTACCGGCGACGATGTAGGCGGTAGCGGTGATATCTTAAACCGCGCAGACAACGCCCTGCTTTTGGAGCGACTGCCGGAGGATAAAGCCCAAGCAGCGGAGTATAGCAGCCTATTGACGATCCTGAAAAACCGGGCATACGGCGCACGGAAAAAGATTGCCCTCTGCTTTGACCCGGTAGGCAATCGCTACTATGAGCCGAACACTTCCCCGGATTGGCAATACCTGTGGGAGAGCGACCCGCACCAATTCGACGCCATAGGCGAAACAGGATAAAAGCTATTTGCCCTGCATTTTATTCTGTTTTTAACGAATTTTCAGCAGAATACGGGCGTTTAATGCGCGTTTTTGTCAAACGTTGTATGTCCGTTTTGTGCAGAACAACAAACATTTTTCAAGGAGGACTTATGCGTAAATTCAAACCCGTTGATTCAAAGCCCCGTTACTGGGAGGAAGAAACGCCAATGGAGGCGCATTTGAAATTCGGCGTCATCCGCCTTTACCCGCAGGCCGGAAAGCTCTGCTTTTGTTACCCGGATTACAAAGACCAATACGGCGCAACACGCATGGGGAAAACCGTTGCACTTCACGTTGACGACGTCAAGGCAAACCCCGAAGCAAAGGCAATATTCCGCGCTCTATGCGCAGATTGAGAGGTGACACATGAAGAAACCACCCAAGGATTTTACTTGTACTCCACGCGAGCTGGAACAGCAGATTGCAATATTTTTCGCAGATGCAGAGCGCGGACGAGCCCCGTTGACAGATGCGGCGCTGTGCTACGCCGTCGGTCTTTCCTATCCCCGTTACCGCTACATTTTGAGCGTTGCGGACAGGCTGGCCACCCGCGCAGAAACGCCGGACAAGCTCCCGCAAGACGTTCAGATTGAACATGCGCTTGTGCTGCAACGCGGCGTTCTTCGCCTAATCTCCTACTTGCAGGCGAGCAAATCCCCGAATGACATTCTTGCTTGCAAGCAAAGCTGGCTCGGCGGCTTCACAGACAAAGGCGCTCCCGAAGCCTCCGCCCCTCCCGCGGTGACTGTCATACTCAAGGGCGCAGACGGGCGAGACTTAACCCCGAAATAAGCAAAGGCGCTCACGGCTCAAACCGTGGGCGCTTTTTTTGCTGGCTTTTTCGTTTTTCGGCTTTGAATTTGCAAAAACGGGTACGCCTGTTTTTCTGCTACCCCCCTGTGGCCTTGTTAAACGCCGCCAGAGACGGTTTTGCGCCTATGCCGCTGCAAGCGTATTGCCTGAATGTAAAATCGCTTATAAGGCGATTTAATAGCTTGTACGGCGATTTTGAGATTCTGAGAAAATGCAGCCGTCTACGTGTCAAATACTTGCTATACCCTCATGCGCAACCGCACCCCTGTTTTTCCGGGTGGGGGCGGGGGTAGTACTAAAAATCGGCATCGGCTTTCGGACACCCACACACAGCCCACAGGGGCTTTATTGTCCCGCTCTGCGCAGAGCAAGCCGGGAATTTCCGTTTAACCCTCTCTGTCCCGCTCTATCTGGTTTTCTATCGCCCGGTTGATGAATCCGTTGACGCTCTCCCCCCGGCTCTCTGCGTGGGCTTTGAGCTCTTCCTTGCGCCCTTTGGGTAGCGTTAGGTTGATGCGGTCGTATGCTTCTGCAATGAATTTATTCTGATATGCGGTTTTTGCCGCCTTGTCCTTGTATGCCATAATAAATCACCTCACGCAGAGAATACCATATCATGGGATTTTGCACAACGTGCCAAATGCGCAAAAACGGCATCGGAACGTTGTGTAATATTCCACCTTGTAGGACGTTGCGCAACGTGCTATGATTGCAAGTGTCAGGGTGCAAGGCGAAAACGGACGGGGTACCGAAAGGGAAACCCAGCCCCCGACAGAATAACAACCGGGAGGGCTTCACATGAAATTCAACCTGCGAAAAATCATGCTCCGGGCGTGGGAGCTGTACAGAAAAGGCGGGCTGACCTTTGCGGAGTGTCTGCATCGTTCGCGGCTGTCTGCCAAGGCCGAGCAAGGCGCTTTTCAGCTGCTCTCTGATCTGGGGAACAAAGGGAGACAGCGCAACATATCAGGTGCGATTCTTCGGCGCGTCGCAAGTCCAGCCGGTTACGGCGTGAGGGGGTGAGCACATGGAAGCCATCAAGCAGGCAATCATCAAGTTGCTGGACAGCGCGACAGATGAGGAGCTGAAGATTATATACCTGTTCGCCGCGCATATGATGAAATAATAAAGCACAAGAGACAGTCCCGAAATTGGGCTGTCTCTTCCTGTCCCGCAGTATTCTCCTATATCTCCACCGAGGACGCCTTGCACCAGCTTTTTCCCTTGACATAGCGCGGAGCTGGCGATATAATGGGCATATAAAAGGGCGCTGCGACAAGCGGTTAACCCCGACATTAACAGTTCATAGCAAAGCTACGAAAGACCGTCACTTGGCCGAGTGGCGGTCTTTGCTTTTTACGATGATCGTCACGGTGAACCGTCCGATATGTAACGTAATACGCATAGCTCCACCCCCTTTCGGGATGGTGTGAGCCACCCGCCTGCCGTTTTGTGCAGCGCCCTGGTACTTCCGCAGAAGTACCAACGACACAATAACACGGATTACGGCAGACTGCAAGAATTTTCGCATCTTTATACGATAATCGGAGCGTAAGAACCATAACGAGCACCAAAAACCGGGCAGAAGTTTTCCCTTATTTTTTCCCTTACGCGAATTGTTTTCCCTTATCGGTAATTTCTGTCAATTTCAGAAAAGTATTGATAATCAACGCTTTTCTCTGCTCAGTTTTCCTTAATTTCACCCGCTTTGATAATTCGAATCCTTCTCCCGCTGCCAGAAAGCTCCTGCCCTTAAGGGCGGGAGCTTTTTGCATATTGCCGCGCATTTCTGCCGCCTCTACTTGAGCTTTATCGGAAAGAGTGATAAAATTTATTTATTAGAAACTGGTTGCAATTTGGCCGTCTGCTTGGCATATATGGCAGAAAGGAAGTGTTCGATTTGAGTTTCAAAGAATTTCTTCTCGACGTATTGGATCGGACGGTCAACGCCTCGTGGTATCGATCCGTTGGGTGTTCCCCGGAAGAAGCGTCTTTTTTGGCCGACATGGAAGCCAACACAGCGTTCTTTAAACAAAGCGAGAAAAGAAATCCTTCCTCTGCGCTTACTAAACGCCGCTGCAATTTGTCAGAAGAAAATCGTAATACGGAACGCCCCGAAACCCTTGAGAGCATCTGCGCAGCATCAGGCGACGTTGATGCGTATATTGCCGAAAAATCCAAAACCGATGCGAGATATTCCGCTGTTCAAAAGGAATTTCAGCGGATCGACGCTTCCAAAACCGCGCTGGAAGAACGCCGCCGAAAACTCTATGATGAAAACTCCGGACTATATGAAAGGGCAGAAAAATTCCGTCAGGAAGCCGCCCGGAAGCGCGAAGAAGCAAGAAAGAAGAACCGTTAACCTGTCTCTCCTCCGTTGGTATGCATATTTATCCCCCTTACGGTTTTGGGCTATTCTACTCCCATCGAATCTACTCACATCGAATCAAAAGAAGTCCGATCCGGAAAGGCCGGGTTTCTTTGGACAAGGCAGCCCAGCAAAAACGGGAGGACGATCTGTCCTCCCGTTTTCAGCATATTGATTTGCTTATTTCATCTTATATTTCCCGCGTCCCGCGCTGGAAAGGCCCATCTCCGTGCCGTTCCAGATGCGGACAAAGTTTTCGCGGTGCTTGATGAGTATGGCAAGCGTCGCCACGCAGAGGATGACGAGCGGCAGCCAGCCGCTGCGGATGGCGGTATAGATCGGGAACGAGACAACGCTCGTCACGGTGCCGACGACGATGTAATCCGTCAGCACAGTGAGGATAACGACCGCCGCGAGAATGCACAGCGCAACCTTCCAGTTGATGGCAAGGATCATGCCGAGATACGAGGCAAAGCCCTTGCCGCCCTTGAATTTGAGATAGAACGGGAACATATGCCCCAGCACGCACGCCACGCCCGCAATGAAGCCGAGCAGCGGCACGTCCGGGAAGATCCACTTGGAGAGCTCGACCGCGAGTACGGCCTTGCCGATGTCATGGACGGCGACGAGCAGTCCCGCCTTCCATCCCATGAGCGCAAAAGCGTTGGAAGCGCCGAGATTTTTCGACCCGCCGGCGCGAAGGTTCACGCCCTTCCACCGGGAGAGATACAGTGCCATGTTGGAACAGCCGATGAGGTATGCGCCGAGAATGGTGACGATGTAGGGAAGCATAGCCGCCCCCTTTCTGCGGAAGACCCGCGGGAAAATTTGGTTTTTCTATCGAATCAAGAAATCCTTAACCTTTTTTATATTACGCGCAAGCGGCGCAGGTGTCAAGCGTTGGTTTCCCGCCGGACATCCTGCGCCGCGTGCGCGTAATATTCTATTCTCCCAGAAATGTTCAGATCACGCGAAAATCGCTTTGCATCGCCGGGATATTGCCCTTAAATTCTTTGAAACAATCCAAGATCAGATCCGCCATCTCCGTGCCGATCTCGCGCACGACAGGGCAGCCGACATAAAAGTCGTACCCGCCCGTGCCGCTGGCGCGGTAGCTGTTGAGGCAGATGGTAAAGGTGTCCTCTTCGCGCACGTCCTGCCCGTTCACGCGCATGGATATCACCCGCTCGCCCACGGGCCGGGAGATATCGTACACATACGAGACGCCGGCATAGTAGTCGTAATTATAATGCTCCACCTTCGGCCGGAGGAAAACGTCCGAAACGCAGAGCCTCCCGTCCTCGCCGCGCGAGAAATACTCCGCGCTGCGCTCGAGCGCCGCTTTGAGAACCTTTCCGGTGATCTCCAGCACCGCGAGCGTATTCGTATACGGATACGCGATGAGAAGATCGCGGCGGCGCACGGTCTTGGGCAGTCCCGCCACATCGTTTGCAAGGCTCGTCGCCGAAAGCTGCGCCCCGCTTGCCCAGAGCTGTACCGCATTGAAGAGATCGGCGAGCGCATTTCCCTCCGACGCCATACGCAGCGGCGTGTCCGGCGTGAGCGCGCGCGGCAGCGTGCCGATCACCTCGTCGAGCCAGTTCTGCGCGCCGCGCTCCATCTCGGAAAATTCCTCGAGCCACTCGCGGCGGCACGCGCCGTGCGCGGGGACGGTCTCGCTCGTGATGCGCTTTTCTTCCCCGGAGAGCACCGCTTCGACGCGGATGAACTCCTGTCCGCGGTCGGACGGCTGCACGACAAACGTGCCGAAAAGCGTCTGCCCCGGCACGGACATGTGCTGGTGGCCGGTCAGCAGGATATCAAAATCCAGTTCCTGACAGATGCGGTAGGCGACATTTTCGTGCGTGGCGGAGAGGACGCGCCCCGTGGCAAGATCGCGCTCAAAGCCGCCGTGGTAGACGCAGAGCGTAACGTCCGAAATGCTTTTGAGCTTTTCGAGCGCCGCAGCCGCCGCCGGGATCGGGTCGGAAATGCGGATGGAGGCGATATGCTCCGGCCGCTCCCAGATGTTCACATAGTCCGTCACGATGCCGACAATACCGACGCGAAGGCCGTTTTCGAGCGTGTGGACGCGCGCCGGGTAGAGCGGCGCGCAGCCGTTTTTCGCGCTCACATTTTCGCACACGCACCGCGCGTTCAGATTTCCAAGATACGAGTCGAGATAGTCCGTGCCGAAGTTGAAATCGTGGTTGCCGAGCGTCACATAGTCGTAGCCGCAGCGGTTCATGATCCCGGCAAAGGCGCGGCCGTCGCCGATCGTGTCGTGGCAGAAGGCGCCCAGCGGCGAGCCCTGCAGCAGATCGCCGCCGTCGATGACGAGCGTATTCCCGTCCTTTTCAAAGCGGCTCGCGCATTTGAAAAGGCCGATGTCCCGCTCGTCGCGGCTGCGGTAGTCCGTGGGGTAAATGTATCCGTGCAGGTCGGAAGTGAAGTAAACAGTCAGCTTCTTATCTGCCATAGCGTCTTATCCCCTTGCAAGTTTCGTGCGGATCTTCGCGGAGATCCACTCGATGATGAGCACGAGCACGATGAGTCCGAGCAGTATCGCGCCCACCTCGTTCCAGCGGTAGGAGCTCATTGCAAAGATGAGCGGCGCGCCGATGCCGCCCGCGCCGACAAGACCGAGAACGGTGGCGTCGCGCAGGTTCATGTCAAAGCGGTATATGATCGTGGAGGTGAAGTCCGCGGTGAGCTGCGGCAGGATACCGTAGCGGATCTTCTGGAACGTGGTGCATCCGGCGGCGTCGAGCGATTCGAGAATGCGCTTGTCGAGATCCTCGATGCTCTCGATGAACATCTTCGTCACCATGCCGATCGAGCAGAGCGACATCGTGAGAAGCCCCGCGAACGGCCCGGGGCCGGTGACGCGGATAAACATAAGGCCATACACAAACGCCGGGATCGTGCGGATGGCGGCGATCACGGTGCGCCCGATGAGCGCGATCGGCTTCGGCACGAGATTGCTCGCTGAAAGGAACGCCAGCGGCAGCGAGATGACCGCGCCGACGATCGTGCCGAGAAACGCGATGCAGAACGTCTCCAGCAGCAGATACGGCACGCCGTTCGTGCCGAGCGTGAAAAGGAGCTTTCCCGACGGGTGGAAAATGCCGGAGAGGATGTTCCCCGCCACGGCGAGGCCGTTGCCGGTGGGGTTGCTCACGCGCACGGCGCTGCCCGACCACGCGAGCAGGCACGCGACGATGAACGCCGCAAGGAGCTGCCGGATCCACGTTTTCGGCGCGGATTCGTAGGCCCTGAGAATTTTCTTGTCCATAGCTTCCCCCCTCAGGTCAGGCGCTTACGCAGCCAGTGGCTGAGCGCCTCGATGACGATGACGGTCACGAAAAGAACGATGAGGATCATGCCGAGACTGTCGTACTCGCGCCAGCCGATCTTCTCATTCATAATGAGACCGAGACCGCCCGCGCCCACGTAGCCGAGGATGGACGCATAGCGCACGTTGCCCTCCAGACAGAAGAGCGAAACGGAAAGATACGTCGGCAGCACCTGCGGGAACACGGCGGTCGTGAAGGCCTGCAGGCGCGTTGCGCCGAGCGCCTCCATTGCCTCATACGGCCCCATATCGACCGTTTCGATGATCTCAAAGAGCTGCTTGCCGACATAGGCGAACGTGAAAACGGCGATGGCGCACGTACCTGCCATCGTGCCGAGACCGAAGATGTAGGTAGCGATCAGCGCGCACACGAGCGTCGGCAGCGTGCGGACAAGGCTCAGAAAGAGCCGCACGATAAACACGACAACGCGGTTCGTAACGATATTGCTTGCCGCGGCGATAGCGAACGGGATGGCCAGCACCGCGCCGATGAACGAGCCGAGAAACGACATTTTGATCGTGTCCCACAGCGGCGTCCAGATTTTGGAGAGATAGGCGGTGTTCGGCGGGAACATGGCCTTGAGAATGTCGAAAAACTTGCTGCCGCGCTTTACGAGCACGGCGAAATCAAACCCCGTCACGCGCACGGAGACCGCCGCGAGCGCCACCACGATGAGAATAACGATCGGCGCTCGGCTGCGTTTTTCCTTCACGACCGTTCCGTCAGAGAGCGTGTAGGTGCGGGGCTTGAACACGCGGTCATAGAGACTCATGCGGGTTCCTCCGTTTCATCCTCGCCGTAGATCGCGGCGAGAACGTCCTTATCAACGTTGGCGGACGGCCCGTCATAGACGATCTTTCCCGCGCGGATGCCGATGATACGGTCGGCATATTCCAGCGCCAGCTCGACATGGTGAATGTTCAGAAGGATCGTGATGCCCATGTCCTTGTTGATATGCACGAAGTCCTGCATGACCTGTTTGGCCGTGACAGGGTCGAGCGCCGCGACCGGCTCGTCGGCAAGGATGATCTTCGGGTCCTGCGTGAGCGTGCGCGCGAGCGCCACGCGCTGCTGCTGGCCGCCGGAGAGCTGGTCGGCGCGCATATACGCCTTATCGAGAATGCCGACCTTGTCGAGCGATTCGAGCGCCTTGATCTTGTCCGATTTCCGGAACGCGCCGAGCAGCACGCGCCAGAACGGCATATCCGGCACGCACGCGGCCAGAACGTTCTGGATAACGCTCGTGCGTGTCACGAGATTGAACGACTGGAACACCATGCCGATGCCGCGGCGGAAACGCCGCAGGCTCTTGCCGGAGAGCGAGCTCACATCCGTGCCGTTCACCGTCAGCGTGCCGGAGGTGATCCGGTGCATCCGGTTCACCGAGCGCAGCAGCGTGGACTTGCCCGCACCGGAGCGGCCGATGATCGCAACGAATTCGCCGTCGGCGATCGTGAGATCTACATCGTCCAGCCCGACTGTGCCGTTGGGATATACCTTGGAAACGTGGTCAAATACAATCATACGGACTCCTCTTTCTTATATAGCGCGCGGGGAGGACGGCACAGCGGAAGGTTTGATGCTGTACCGTCCTCCCCGCAGTTGGGAAAGTGTCTCAGTTGGCGGCGGAGAGCTCCTGGATGAGCTTCTGCGCGGCGCGCTCGTTGTCATAGTCGGAGGACTGCGCGATCTGGTAGCCGTTGTGGCTGTAGATGGCGATGACCTGCTTGCCGGCATCGGTATTGCCGATGTTGATGAACGCCTGCTGCAGCGCGGCGATCAGATCGGCATCCATGATGGGCGAGTTCTTGCTCACGGAGATGGTGTCGTTGTAGATGGGCGCGGTGACGCCGATGACGCCGGTCTCCTCCCAGATGGAGCCTTCACGGCCGAACTCGCTGTTCCAGCGCTCGGCATAGTCGCGGCGGGCGTCGGCATAGGTCACGAGAACATCGACCTGGCCGGAGGCGAGACGCGCGAATGCGCTGGCGTAGGAGTCAGACTGCACAGCGCTGGAGAGATCCGAGATGCCCTTGCCGTAGTGGTCCTGCAGCCAGAGAGCGGGGTAAATGTAGCCCGCGGGAGAGGATGTGCCCATGACGCTCCAGTTGGCGCCGTCGAGGTCTTCCCAGGTGAGCTCTTCCCCGGCGTTGACCTTGTCCTGCAGCTCCTTGCCCTTTTCGGACGGGCCGGCGATGAACAGAGCGCGGTAGGAAACCGCCTGACGGTCGGAAGCCTCGGTGGGCTGGCCGTCGTTCCAGTCCTTCGCGTTGTCGGAATCCTTGCTCAGACCGTCGCGGGTAGCGGTGAGAATGACCTCGGCGCCGTCGTCATAGAGAACGTAGGTGCCGCCGGGGATGAGGCCGACGTCGATCGTGCCGGCTTCAAGACCTTCGCCGACCGCTTCATACGTCGTGCCGACGGTGATCTCCACCTCGCCGACTTCGTAGCCGAGCGCGGCGAGCTCGTTCTTGAGCATCTCCTTGAGAGGCTCGGTGACGGTGATGATCTCCTGCGGCTCGCGGGACGGGACGAACGCGACCTTCAGGGTGTCGATCTTCTTCGCGGTGGGTTCGGCGGCGGGCTCTTCCGCAGCGGGAGCCTCGGTAGCCGGGGCTTCGGTGTCCGGGGTCTCGGCGGCGGTGCCGCAGCCGGCCAGCAGGCCGAGCGTCATGACGACCGCGAGCAGGAGCGCAAAAATCTTTTTCATCCTTTTTCCTCCGATAATACTCTTCTTATTTTTTTCCGGCGCATACGCAAAAAGCAAGGTGCGCCGTTCCTCAAAGCGAGTATAGCACACCCCGATAAAGAAAAAATTTCCGATTCAGTAAAAATGTTAGTTCTTTGTGTCCCGCTCGAAATAGTAGGCCACGAGCTCTTCAAACGCAAGGATCACATGGCCGAAAAAGGGGTTCGGCAGGCTCCCGGCGAGCGTCTGCTTCGAGCCGTCCACCACGATGACGAGATCCGCGAGCCGCGCGAGCGCGGAATCGGCGCGCTTGGTGAACGTCACGATCTTGTGGCCGTTCTGGCGGGCGTGGCGCACGTCGTTGAGCACCGGCTCGGTCTCCCCGCTCTGGCTCACGGCGAACATGACGCTCGGCGCGGCCTCCTCGTCGGTGAGATCGTGCGCCGAGCAGAAGAGCATGTGGTCATAGAAATGGACGTTATTATAGACCATAAAGCCGCAGATGGAGAGCCGCTGCGCGATATACTCGCCCACGATGCTGGAAAAGCCCTCGCCGGTCGTGAACATCTTCGCCTGGCGCGAAGCGTCGAGCAGCGCGCAGAAGCCGTTCACCAGTTCGTCCGAATAGTTGTCCACGAGCGTTTTGAGATTTTCCGCGCTGCGCTCGCCGCGCCGGTCCATCTGGCGGCTGAGATAGTAATAGAGCTCGCTGTAGCCGTCAAAGCCGAGACGCTTGCACATTTTCACGATCGACGCGGCGGAGAGGAAATTCTCGCTCGCGATCTGCTGGATGCCGACGCGCTTCTCGCCGCGCTCGATGTGCGCGGCAATGCCCGTGATGACGCGTTTTTCGTCCTCGGACAGGAGGTTGGTCAAAAGAAAATAACTGCCGTTCATAGCGTATCAAGAAATCCTTCCCCACACCGTTTTATCCACTATACCAGACCCGCCGCCAAAGCGCAACGCCCCTCTTCGTAGAGCGAAACGGCCCTCTCGCAAAAGTCTCTCTATGCCGGCAGGGAGGGGCACTGCCCCTCCCCTGCTTTTTATCCGCCGCTCTTCACCGCCTCGCGGATCTCGCCCATGAGATAGAGCGAGCCGCAGGCGACGACGGGCGTTTCCCCGCCGCTTTCCTCCAGCGCGCGGCGCACGCCCTCCGCTGCCGTATCGCACGAAACCGCGGGCGCGCCCTTCGCGCGAAGATACGCGCAAAGCTCGTCCGCACCCAGCGCGCGGGGCGAATCCGGCGTCAGGCAGATAAACTCCTTCCCGTACGGCAGCAGCCGGGCAAGCATCGTCTCATAGTCCTTGTCCGCGAGCACGCCGAGCAGAAAGACGACCTTCTGCCCCGGCAGATACACGTCCAGACTGCGCGCGAGTGCTTCAACACACTGCGGGTTGTGCGCGCCGTCGGCGATGACGGGCGGATCGGAGCGCAGCAGCTCGAACCGCGCTTCCCAGCGCGCCGCGGAAAGTCCCTCGCGCAGCGCGCTCTCCGGGATGCTCCACCCCTTTTCGCGCAGCACGTTCACCGTTTCAATGGCGAGCGCCGCGTTGCGGAGCTGATGCTCTCCGAGCAGATGCAGCGTCAGGTCTTTTTCGTCCTTATAGTCGAACCGCTGCCCGGCGAGCGAGTGGGCGCGCTCCTGCAGCGCGTCAAACGCCGCGCCGCGCCACACCGCGCCGCGTTCGGCGCATATCTCCCGGTACACCGCGTCCACGGCGGCGTTTACCGGGTACGTCACGGCCGTCGTGCCGGGCTTGATGATCCCGGCCTTCTCGCGCGCGATCTCCGGAAGCGTATGGCCGAGAATGGCGGTGTGCTCGAGCCCAATGTTCGTGATAACGGCGGCCTCGGGCGAGGGTATCACGTTCGTTGCGTCGAGCCGCCCGCCGAGACCGACCTCGAGCACCACGGCATCGCATTTCTCCGCCGCGAAATGCCGGAAGCCCATCGCGGTGAGGATCTCAAACTCCGTGGGCGCGTCGGACATGCCGCCGGCGGCCTCCTTCACGGCTTCGGCGGCGCGGCAGAGCGCCGCGTCGGGGATGTCCGCGCCGTTGATGCGGAACCGTTCGTTCACGCGCACAAGGTGCGGGGAGGTGTAAAGCCCCGTCTTATACCCCGCCGCCGTCAGGATCGAGGCAAGCATCGTGCTCGTCGAGCCCTTGCCGTTCGTCCCGGCGACGTGAATAAACTTCAGGCTGTCCTGCGGGTTTCCCAGACGGTGCATCAGCTCGCGCATCCGCTCCAGACCGAGGCGGCTTCCCTTCCAGTCGGTGGCGTGGATAAAAGCGAGCGCTTCGTTAAGCTCCATGTGTTTTCTCTCCCTCTCCGGGCAGCGCGCGGCGCACGCGCGCGCACAACTTCGGCAGTATAAGGCCGAACACAACGGCTTTCACAATGCACACCGCGCCGCGCGGCAGCAGCATGGCCGAGATGAAGCCCGGAAACCAGTAGCCGTAGAGCTTTGCGTCGATGTACATGACGAGCGTGTTGAGCGCCGTGACGAGCACCTCGGCGGCCACGACGATGCCGACCGTCTGTCCGGTCGTGAGCGAAAAGCCGCGGCGCTTGGCGTAAAAGCCGGTCACGAGCCCCGTAAGCGCGTAGGGCAATATCCAAAGCGGCGTCGTGACCGAAACGCCGTAGCGCAGAAGCTGGTACAAAAGCGTCCCCACGAACCCGACGGCAAGGCCGTCCAGCGGGCCGAAGAGCAGCGCGCCGAGCAGGATGGGGAAGCTCTCAAAGGTGATCTTGATGCTGTTGAGATCGAGTGCGAGTGCGCCGAGCGCGGCGCACATTGCCGCCAGCACGGCGTTCAGGGCAAGTTTTCTTGTTTTCATGGCGTAAAAAGACTCCTTTCGTGACAGTTGCCACGGAAGGAGCGGTATCCTCGGGTGGCTGCGGATGCGGAGCAAAACCGCGCGGCTCTCGCCGCTTCGTCCACGGACAACATCCCATCCCGCGGCACTTTACGCTTTGCACCTACTCTGTCATGTGTTTTCTGAAGCGTCGATTAACAAGAGCACACACGTCGGACAGCCAGTCTTTTCGGTGCTTTTTGCCCTTTTGTCCTTGGCGGGCGACAGCCCGCCTGCGTCCAAAAGAACAAAAATCCCTCGAAAATC
>ERZ857480.74661-NODE-115652-length-98649-cov-183.4586_pt1 | contig 98649 bp, 81 predicted proteins | sample MGYA00519767_ERZ857480 | MGnify/ENA primary metagenome ERZ857480 (study PRJEB31778, sample SAMEA3449210) | human gut metagenome | biome: human gut; feature: human-associated habitat; material: faeces | place: United Kingdom | collected 2010/2012 ...
CTCATAGCCGTGCTTGCTGTAGTTCAGATAGATGTACATCAGGCCCGTGAGAATGGCCACCACCAGAATGGCCAGCAGGTACTTCTGGTTGCCGATGGTGGGCAGCCAGCCGGCCTGGGTGTCCTGGTTGATGATGCCGATCTTGCCGGAGCCCTTGGGAACCTCCCAGATGATGATGAAGTAGGCCACCAGCTGGGTGGCGATATAGTTCATCATCAGGGTGAACAGCGTCTCGTTGGTGTTCCACTTGGCCTTGAAGAAGCCGGGCAGGAAGCCCCACAGAGCGCCTGCGGCCAGGGACGCGACGGTCATGACCTCCAGCAGCAGCCAGTTGGGCATCTTGCCGCCCAGGCAGATCATGCAGGTGGTGGAGGCCAGACAGCCGATGAGGACCTGGCCCTCGGCGCCGATGTTCCAGAAGCGCATCTTGAAGGCGGGGGTCACCGCCAGGGAGATGCCCAGCAGAATGGCCACGTTTTCCCAGGTGGTCCAGCTCTTGCGGGCGGTGCCGAAAGCGCCCTTGAGGATGGTGCCGTAAATGCTCAGGGGATTTTCGCCGGTAAGGATGGTGGTGACCAGTGCGCACACCACCAGCGCCAGGATGATGGCGCCGCCCCGGATGGCCACGTTGGTGTACCACGGCAGGGTGTCCCGCTTGGAAATGTGGAACAGGGATTTCTTATTCATCCGCTTTGCCTCCTTTGTTCACCAGCGTCATCAGCGCGCCGACCTGGTGCTTGTCAGTGGTCCGGGCGTCTACCACGCCGGAGACCTGACCGCCGCACAGAACCACGATCCGGTCGCACAGTTCCAGCAGCACGTCCAGATCCTCGCCCACATACACCACGGCCACGCCCTTCATCTTCTGCTCGGTCAGCAGATTATAAATGGTATAGGAGGTGTTGATGTCCAGGCCGCGGACGGCGTAGGCCGTCATCAGCACGGCGGGCTGCTGGGCGATCTCGCGGCCCACCAGGACCTTCTGCACGTTGCCGCCGGACATGCGGCGCACGGGGAAGCTGGTGCTGGGGGTCACCACCTCCAGCTCCTGCCAGATGCGGTTGGCCAGGGCCTCGGGGTCCTTGCGGTCCAGGAAGATGCTGCCGCCCTTCCGCCAGGAGCGCAGCATCATGTTGCCGGTCATGCCCATGGAGCCCACCAGGCCCATGCCCAGGCGGTCCTCCGGGACGAAGGACATGGCGATGCCGCTCTTGCGGATGGCCATGGGGCTCAGGCCCACCAGCTCCTTGGGCTGGTCATTATCGGGATTATAATAGGTGACGGAGCCGGAGGCCACGGGATACAGGCCCGCGATGGACTCCAGCAGCTCCCGCTGGCCGGAGCCGGCGATACCGGCAATGCCCAGCACCTCGCCGGCGTTGGCGGTGAAGGTCACGTTGTCCAGGCGCTTGACGCCCATCTCGTCAAAGACCGTCAGGCCCTTGATGTCCAGCCGGGGCTTCACGTTCACGGGGGTGGGACGGTCGATGTTCAGGGTAACGGCGTGGCCCACCATCATGTCCGTCAGGGACTGCTGGTTGGCGTCCTTGGTCTGCACGCAGCCGATATACTCACCCTTGCGCAGCACCGCCACCCGGTCGGACACGTCCAGCACCTCGTGGAGCTTGTGGGTGATGATGATCAGGGACTTGCCGTCGTTCTTCATGTTGCGCATGACAGCAAACAGCTTGTCGGTCTCCTGGGGGGTCAGCACGGCGGTGGGCTCGTCCAGGATCAGGATGTTGGCCCCGCGGTACAGGACCTTCACGATCTCCACCGTCTGCTTCTGGGACACGGACATGTCATAGATCTTCTGATCCGGGTCGATGTCGAAGCCGTACCGGTCGCAGATCTCCTGGACCTTCTTCCGGGCCTCGGCCAGGTTCAGCTTCCCGGGCATACCCAGGATGATGTTTTCCGTGGCGGTGAACACGTCCACCAGCTTGAAGTGCTGGTGGATCATGCCGATTCCCAGGGCGAAGGCGTCCTTGGGAGAGGCGATGGTCACAGGCTTGCCGTCGATGTAGATCTGTCCCTCGTCGGGGAAATAGATGCCGGAGAGCATATTCATCAAGGTGGTCTTGCCGCTGCCGTTTTCACCCAGCAGGGACAGGATCTCACCCTTATACAGCTCCAGCGTAACGTCCTTGTTGGCCGTTACCTTGCCGAAGCACTTGGTGATATTCTCCATTTTAACTGCGCATACGTTTGCCAAGGCAGTCACCCTTTCTTTCCGGGGGGCCGGGGCGCAGGAGGCCCCTCCGGGTTTTTGTTCCATAGGTGCCATTTTACCATAATTCTGCAGCGTTGTAAATCGCTAACAGCAAAAAAATGAAAATAAATACAAAAAAATTTAGATGGTTACAAAATTTATCAGGCAAAACCCATAGAGAAACCGGAAAAACAGCACTTTTGTGAAATTTGACACAATGCCGTTTAATTATTCACAAGGCACGGGGTCCAATGAAAGAAAAACGAGCGGTTTGGTAGGTAGGTTTCCGGCAAATATTTCGGCATATTGCAAAATGTGCATAAAAAAAGAATGTGAATAAGTTCACATAATGTTAAATTTGCAGAAATTGACGTTAAAAGTTTATTAAAATTGTCAATTGTGCAATTGACCGAATCCCTGTATACTTTGAATATGTCCAATAGACGCATGCCGCCGGCACGGCCTGCGCCGGCTCCCGCCCCGCCGGGGCGGAGGAGGAAAAAGAAAAGGAGAGAATTCAATGGAAGAAAGAAAAGGCTTTGGAACCACATTTGGGTTCCTGATGGCTGCCGTGGGATCGGCAGTGGGCCTTGGCAACATCTGGGGCTTCCCCAACAAGATGGGCGCCAACGGCGGCTTCACGTTCCTGGTCATCTATCTGATCCTGGCGGCGCTGTGCGGCTTCATCGTCATGGTGGGCGAGCTGGCCCTGGGCCGCAAGACCGGCCGCGGCGTCATCAGCACCTATAAGATCCTCACCAAGCGCTTCAAGTGGCTGGGCTGGCTGGGTATCATCGCACCCTTCCTGATCCTGTCGTTCTACTGCGCTCTGGGCGGCTACTGCATCAAGTATGTCACCGTGAACCTGGGCAACCTCTTCAACGCCGGCTTCGGCACCGGCGGCCTGGGCGGCGCAGAGGTGTTCGGCGGCCTGCTGACCAACCAGGGCGAGTCCGTGATCTATGGTCTGATCTTCGTGCTCATCACCCTGCTCATTGTCATGTGCGGCGTCAGCAACGGCATTGAGAAGGTCTGTTCCGTGGGTATGCCCGCCCTGTTCATTCTGCTGGTGATCTGCATCATCCGGGCCTGCACCCTGGGCGGTAACGACTTCACCGTGGCCGTTCTGCAGGCCGACGGCAGCACCGTGCAGCAGGTGATCCACAGCAGCGCCCTGGACGGCCTGAAGTATATGTTCCAGCCGGGCTATGTCACCAGCACCGGCTACTATGAGCCCGCCAAGGCTCTGGTGGACGGGGCCATGGTCGGCGCCGTTGCCGGTGTGCCCGTGGTCAAGCACGTCACCGAGATCCCCAACTTCATCAGCATCCTCGCCACCGCCGGCGGTCAGATGTTCTTCTCCCTGTCTCTGGGCATGGGCATCATGATCACCTACGGTTCCTATCTGGACAAGAAGCAGAACGTGGAGAAGAACGCCCTGGTCATCGTGGTGTGCGACACCCTGATCGCCCTGATGGCCGGTCTGGCCGTGATGCCCAGCCGCTTCGCCCTGGACGCCGCAGGCGCCGTGGGCGGCCCCAAGCTGCTGTTTATCACCATGCAGAACGTGTTCGACAAGATGGGCTCCATCGGCCCCATCTTCGGCATCCTGTTCTACCTGCTGGTGGTCTTTGCCGCCATCTCCTCCTCCATCTCCCTGCTGGAGGTCATCGTGGCCCACTTCGTGGATGATGCCCGCGACGCCGGTAAGGGCGACAAGCGCAAGCCTTATTCCATCCTGGCTGCCGTCGCTGCCGGTGTCCTGTGCGTGCTGGTGTGCCTGGACGGCCTGGGCGAAAACGGCATGGCCCCCGCCCATCTGCTGAACATCGAGGCCAGCGGCTGGAGCGATTGCTGGCTGGACTTCTTCGACTGCGTGGCCGAGGGTATCCTGATGCCCCTGGGCGCTCTGCTGATGTGCATCTGCATCGGCTGGGAGCTGGGTCCCCAGATCGTGGACGACGAGTGCTGCCTGGAGGGCAACCGCTTCAAGAGCAAGGCATTCTTCAACGTGTGCGTGAAGTATATCACCCCCATCATCATGATCCTGATTCTGGCCGGTCAGCTGGACAGCTTCTTCGGCCTGGGCTGGTTCTCCTGATGGAGCCAAACCTGTAAAAGCATCATGGTTATCCGGAGGGTCCGCCGACAGGCGGGCCCTCCGATGCGTTATTTTGCGTTATTTGTTGCATTTTCTCCTGGAATATGTTACAATTTATCCCACTATGCAAGAAGAAATGCACGAGGAAGGAATCATTTTATGAAGCACGAACCCAAGCCGCCCCGCCGCAAGCTCCGGGACCTGGGGCCCATCATCCGCCGCCGCCCGGCGGTGTTCGCCGTATACCTGGTGCTGCGTCTGATCGTCATCGCCGTTCTGGTGTCCTCCATCCTCCGGCGGGAGTATGAGAGCGCCTTCATCTGCCTGCTGGTGCTGGTGCTGTTTATGCTGCCCCTTTTCATCCAGCAGAACTTCGGCATCGAGCTGCCCTCCACCCTGGAGATCATCATTCTGCTGTTCATCTTCGCGGCGGAGATCCTGGGGGAGCTGGGGTGCTATTTCATCACCTATCCCTATTGGGACTCCATGCTCCACACCACCACGGGGTTCCTGTGCGCCGCCACGGGCTTCGCCTTGATTGACATCCTCAACCGCAACAGCCGCATCAAATTCCAGCTTTCGCCGGTGTATGTGGCCCTGGCGGCCTTCTGCTTCTCCATGACCGTTGGCGTCATGTGGGAGTTTTTCGAGTTCGGCATGGACCGGCTGTTCCACATGGACATGCAGAAGGACACCGTGATCCAGTCCGTCACCTCCGTGATGCTGGACCCCACCAACAGTAACATCCCCGTCACCATTGACGGCATCCACTCCGTGGCCGTCAACGGCCAGGACCTGGGCTTTGACGGATACCTGGACATCGGCCTGTATGACACCATGGAGGACCTGTTCGTGAACTTCGTGGGAGCCGTGGTGTTCAGCGCCATCGGATATTTCTATATCAAGCACCGGGGCCGGGGCAAGCTGGCCCGGGCCTTCATCCCCACCATCACGGAGGAGGAGCCGGAACAGACACCGGAATAAAATACGCCCCCGCCCGATCCTGCTTGCAGTAGGGCCGGGCGGGGGAATCTGTCCAAAAAGGGCTTTGCCCTTTTTGGACAAAAGGCTTGCAGTCTGCCGCGCGCATAATTGGTTCGCCATGGGCGAACCAATTCCACACTTGCAGACTGAGAAGAATTTTCGCCCAGGTACACGCCCCGGGCGAAAATGGATTGCATTTGATTTGCCGCCTGCGGGCGGCAAACTCTGCGAGGCTCTTTTGAAAAGCTGCCCCGCCCGACTCTGCTTGCCGCAGGGCCGGGCGGGGGATTTTTATCAGTATCAGAACTGCATGGGGAATCTGTTGCCGGAAAATTCCAGGCCATTCTGGCTCAGGGGGGTGAAGGTCCCCACCTGGCGCAGGCCGCCGTCATAGAGATACAGCTGCTCCGGGGACTCCGAGCGGTATTCCATCACCCCCGCCAGCACGCCGCCCTTGTACACGGCGTTCATACTGTGATAGTCGTCCCCGACGTAGAGGATCCGGTTGACGATCAGCACATCGTCATAGCATCCCACGATCACGACGCCCTCATATCCCCATTCCGGGTCGGTAGGCGTACCCTCCGGCCAGAGGGTGTCCAGCCGTGCGATGTCCAGAGGCTCCGTGACCTCCTGGGTCACCGGGTCAAAGGCCAGTATGGTCTCTCCCGCCGCCATGTACAGCTTGCCGCTTGAATAGACCGGATTCTCAACCAGAACATCGGATGCGTAATCGAATCCTACCTCCATCTGAGTCCACTCCGCCAGGTCCGGTTGTCCCTGGGGATACCGGGCCACGGAGACGATAAGTCCCGTCACCAGGCCGCTCTGATCTGACTCGGACTTGTAGTAGACGGCCACCACTGTGTCCCCGTCCAGAACCACCTGGCGCAGGGCTCCCTCGGATTCCGGCGGCGTCTCCCGCAGGGTCTCGCCGTCCTTGGTACAGGCGAACGAGCCGTCGTACTGGTCGATGAACTGCGGCTGCCACTCCTCCGGCAGGCTCCGGGGCGTCAAGGGCGCCCAACGCTTCGTTTCATAAAGCTCTCCGGTGGTGATGCAGCCCTTCTGCAGGTCCCACTGGCCGGTGTATAACATCTGCACCCGATTGTCCTCGCCGCCGTCCAGGCGATAGACCGTCAGCAGCGGCACCGTCCACTCGCCCGCCTCCGGCAGGCCCAGACCCTGCACCGGGTCCGGCTGATCCGTACCAACTCCGGCGGGCTGGGGCTTGGCGGCGCATCCCGCCAGAAGCAGCAGCATCAGGCACAGGGCCGTGCATACGCTGAAAAATCGTCTTTTCGAGTTCATGGTTTTCTCCTTTCCAACGGACAATATCCGGACTCCATGACTGTATTATACAGTTACTCCGCAAAAAAACAATAGATTTTCGTGTATTGTAACCATTTTTAACCATTGTAACGGTTTTGTTACCGTTTAGTATACTTTTGTAACCGCCCTTTTTTCGCCCCGGACCGACAAAATCGGTTGCAAAAACGTTTCCGGTGCGCTATGATAGGGCTATATCACGCAATTGAGGAGGTTTTCCCTATGGATTACAACGAAATTCTCAAAAACGCCCGGGAGTGCAGCGGCCCGTACTGCAAGGCATGTCCCGTATGCAACGGCATGGCCTGCCGCACCCAGGTGCCCGGCCCCGGCGGCAAGGGTACCGCCGCCACCATGCTGCGCAACTATCAGAAGTGGCAGGAGGTGTGCATCAACATGGACACCATCTGCGAAAATGCGCCCATCGACACCACCTTCACCCTGTTCGGGCGGAAGTTTGCCGCCCCCATCTTCGCCGCCCCCGTGGGGGCCATGAAGCTCCACTATGGGGATAAATACGACGATCTGACCTACAACGACATTCTGGTGTCCTCCTGCGCCCAGGCGGGCATCGCCGCCTTCACCGGCGACGGCACCAACCCCGCCGTGATGGAGGGCGCGCTGCACGCCATCACCGCCGCCGGGGGCCTGGGCGTGCCCACGGTGAAGCCCTGGAACATGGAAACGGTGTTCGCCAAGCTGGACGCCGTGCGCCGGGCGGACCCCATGGCCGTGGCCATGGACATCGACGCAGCGGGCCTGCCCTTCCTGAAGGGGCTGACGCCTCCCGCCGGCAGCAAGACCGTGGAGGAGCTGCGGCAGATCATCGACTATGCCCAGAAGCCCTTCATCGTCAAGGGCGTCATGACCGTTCGCGGCGCGCTGAAGGCCCTGGAGGCCGGGGCCAGCGGCATCGTGGTGTCCAACCACGGCGGCCGGGTCCAGGATCAGTGTCCCTCCACGGCAGAGGTCCTGCCCGCCATCGCCGACGCGGTGGGCGGCAAGCTGACCATCCTGGTGGACGGCGGCCTGCGCAACGGCACGGACATCTTCAAGGCTCTGGCCATGGGCGCGGACGGCGTGCTCATCGGCCGTCCCTTCGTCACCATGGTCTATGGCGGCGGATCGGAGGGCCCCGCCGTGCTGGTGAAAAAGCTCCAGGCGGAGCTGGCGGACACCATGGCCATGTGCGGCGCCCACAACCTGGCGGAGATCCGCCGGGACATGCTGTTCGGGTATTAATACTGATTCCTGATTCAAAAATTGAATCAAGAATCCCGTGCGCCGGGCGCACGCACAGCGTGTGAAAACACGCTGTGACGTCTCATACAAAACCTGTTAAAAGGCTTTTCAAGCTTTTTAACAGGTTTTGGTATAATCGCATCAAGGCGCAAAAAGGACCGGCTGCTTCGGCAGCCGGTCCTCTTGTTTTCACTTCAGCCCATCCCGGACCTGGTCCAGGGTCAGGTCCTGTTCCCGGGCGATGCGGGCCAGGTCCTCAAATTCCGGCTTCTGCCGCCGGACACCCCAGCCCTGGGAGGTTTTCCGGGCCACGGGGCCCCAGGGGGAGTCCACGGTGTCCTGGCTGCGGGACAGGGTATACCGCCGGTGCCGGGTCTCCCGGACCCCCAGGGTGGTGGTGTGCCGCAGCAGCAGATGCACCATAGCCTCCCGCTGCTCCTCCCGGCACAGGACGCACAGCATCACGCCGGGCCGGGATTTCTTCATGCCGATGGGCAAGGTGTACACATCCAGTGCCCCGGCGGCCAGCAGCCGCTCCATGGCGAAGGCGATGCCCTCGCCGGTCATGTCGTCCAGGTTGCAGGCCAGCTCCACCACGTCGCCGCTCTCCGCCGCCGTCTCCCCCAGCATGGCCCGCAGGCAGTTGGCCCGGGGAAACTCCTTCTGTCCCATGCCGTAGCCCACGGATCCCAGGGTCATCACCGGCATATCGCCGAAGCGGGTAACGAAGTGCCGCAGCAGAGCCGCCCCGGTGGGGGTACACAGCTCCCCCTGGATGGCCCCGCCATAGATGGGCACATCCCGCAGGAGATATGCCGTAGCCGGGGCAGGCACCGGCAGAACGCCGTGGGCGCAGCGGACGGTGCCGCCGCCTACATGGACCGGGGAGGCGATCACCTGATCCGCCGCCAGCTCCTCCATCAGCAGGCACACCGCCGTCACGTCCGCCACGGCGTCCATGGTGCCCACCTCATGGAAATGAATGTCCGTCACCGGCACGCCGTGGACGTGACTCTCCGCCTGGGCAATGGCGTCATACACCGCCCGGATGTCCGCCCGCACCTTTTCCGACACCGGCAGGTGGCCGATCAGATGGCTGATCTCCTCCATGCCGCTGTGGTGATGGTGGTGCCCGTGGTCATGCTCATGGTGATGGTCATGCTCGTGGTCGTGCTCGCCCTCTGCGTGGCCGTCCACCGTCACGGTGATGTGGGTGCCGGTGATGCCGCACTTTTCCGCCTGTTCCCGGTGATAGGTCACGCCGGGGATCCCCAGGCCGTTGAGCCGCTTCACAAACTCCTCCGGCTGGGGCAGCAGCTCCAGCAGGGCCGCCGTCAGCATATCTCCGGCAGCGCCCATGCCGCAGTCCAGATACAGGGTCCTCATTTTTTCACCTCCATGTGGTTGATCATGCTGGCCAGATACCCCGCGCCGAAGCCGTTGTCGATGTTCACCACCGACACGCCGCTGGCGCAGGAGTTCAGCATGGACAGCAGAGCCGACACGCCGCCGAAGGACGCGCCGTAGCCCACGCTGGTGGGCACGGCGATCACCGGGCAGTCCGCCAGACCGCCGATGACGCTGGCCAAGGCTCCCTCCATGCCGGCAATGGCGATGATCACCGAGGCGCTCATGATATCGTCCATATGGTGCAGGGTCCGGTGCAGGCCCGCCACCCCCACATCATACAGCCGCAGCACTTCGTTGCCGTGGACCTCCGCCGTCAGGGCGGCCTCCTCCGCTACGGGGATGTCGCTGGTGCCGCCGGTAGCGATAACGATGCGGCCGATGCCGTCAGGCTCCGGCAGGTCGCCGATGATGCCGCACCGGGCCTCGGCCCGGTAATCCAGGGGATACACGGCGGCGATCTCCGCCGCCGACTCCGGCGACAGGCGGGTGATGAGAATGGTTTTCTGGCCGTGCTGGCGCATGACGCCTACGATGCCGATCATCTGGGCGACGGTTTTTCCCGCGCCGTAGATCACCTCCGCCGCCCCCTGGCGGATGCCCCGGTGCATATCCACCTTGGCATAGCCGATGTCGGCAAAGGGCTCCTTCTTGATGGCCAGCAGCGCCTCGTCTACGGACATGGCGCCCTGCTGCACGGCCTCCAGCAGCTTTCTGGTATCGCTGTTCATCCTCGTCCCTCCAAATCCAGCCATACGCCGTCATAATCCGGCCCCAGGCGCTGCAAAATCTCCTGCCGGTGCTCCAGAAGCCTTGGCATCTGGGCGGCGGGCAGCTGAATTTTGGCGCTGCGGCCCACCATCCGCACCCGAAAATCCGTGAAGCCCAGGGAGAACAGATCCCTCTCCGCCGCCTCGGTAACGGCCAGATCCCGAGCCGTAATGGGCTGTCCGGTGGGGATGCGGGTGGCCAGGCAGGCGTATGCGGGCTTGTCCCAGGTAAACAGTCCTGCGTCCCGGGACAGCATGCGGACATCCCGCTTGGTCAGGCCACACTCCCGCAGGGGAGAGCGCACCGACAGTTCCCGCAGGGCCCGCATACCGGGCCGGTCTCCGGCGTCGTCGGAGGCGTTGGTGCCGTCCAGCAGCACGGTGAAGCCGTCCGCCTCCGCCGCGGCCAAGATGGTGCGGAAGATCATCTGCTTGCAGTGATAGCACCGGTCCGGCGGGTTGGCCGTTACGGTTTCCGACGCCAGCACGTCCACCGGCAGGACCTTCATGTCGGCGTTCAGTTCCCCGGCCAGACGCCGGGCGTCCTCCAGCTCAAAGGCCGGCTGGAAGGCGGAATTTACATAATAGGCCCTTGCCCGGGCCCCATAGTGCAGGGCGGCATACAGCAGGTAGGACGAGTCCACCCCGCCGGAAAAAGCGATGGCCACCCGGGGATTTTCCGCGAAAAATTCTTGCAGGTTCATATGGATATGCTCTTTCCCTTTGCTTTATTTTGCATTGGGCACGATGCCCAGGATCACCAGAGGCTCTGTGCCGGTGTTGACGACACTGTGGCTGTGACCCCGGGGGCAGTAATGGCACAGGCCCGGGCCCACCGGCACCTCCGCGCCGTCGTCCAGGCACACCCCGGTGCCGGACAGGAAGTACATGATCTCGCAGCTGTCCTCATGGGTGTGCAGACCGATGGAGGAGCCGGGCTGAAGCGTCAGCCGCAGAATCTTCCCCATGTCGTCCTGAAAGATCCGGGTCTCGGCCTCCCCCTGGCCGCCCTTGAACCGGGGCTGCACCAGGGAGGGCATGCGGTCAAAATCCAGCGTCATGGCCCGTCACCTCAGTTCAGAAAGTCCTTGAGCTTCTTGCTGCGGGAGGGATGGCGGAGCTTCCGCAGGGCCTTGGCCTCGATCTGGCGGATGCGCTCGCGGGTGACGTTGAACTCCTTGCCCACCTCCTCCAGGGTGCGGGTGCGGCCGTCCTCCAGGCCGAAGCGCAGCTTCAGCACCTTCTCCTCCCGGGGGGTCAGTGTGCTGAGCACGGACACCAGCTGCTCCTTCAGCAGGGTATAGCTGGCGGCCTCGCTGGGCTCGGACGCGCCCTCGTCGGGGATGAAGTCCCCCAGATGGGAGTCCTCCTCCTCGCCGATGGGGGTCTCCAGGGACACCGGCTCCTGGGCGATCTTCAGAATCTCCCGGACCTTGTCCACGGGCATGTTCATCTCCTCGGCGATCTCCTCGGGGGAGGGGTCGTGGCCCAGCTCCTGCAGCAGCTGCCGGGACACCCGGATGACCTTGTTGATGGTTTCCACCATGTGGACGGGGATGCGGATGGTGCGGGCCTGGTCGGCGATGGCCCGGGTGATGGCCTGGCGGATCCACCAGGTGGCATAGGTGGAGAATTTATAGCCCTTGGTGTGGTCGAATTTCTCCACGGCCTTGATCAGGCCCAGGTTGCCCTCCTGGATCAGGTCCAGGAACAGCATGCCCCGGCCCACATAGCGCTTGGCGATGGACACCACCAGACGCAGGTTGGCCTCGACCAGCTGTTTTTTGGCTTTTTCCCCGGCCTTCAGCTCCGCCTTGGCCTGGGCCAGCTCCTCATCGGTCAGGGTCAGTTCCCCGGCCTCCACCTGGGCCAGCCGCTCCTTGGCGGCGTTCCCGGCGGACATGGCGGTGGCCAGCCGGACCTCCTGGTCGCCGGTCAGCAGGGGTACCTTGCCGATCTCCTTCAGATACATGCGCACCGGGTCGTCGATGTTGAAGCTGTCCACCAGGGTGTTGGGGTCGACCAGCTCCTCCTCCTCGATCTCGGCGATCTCCTCCATGGCGGGCTCCATGTCCTCGGGGATGTCGTTGGTGAAATCCTCGGTGACGATGTCGATGCCCAGGTCCGCCAAGGAGTCATAGATGCGGTCCATCTGGTCGCCGTCCAGGTCCAGGGGGTCCACCACCTCGGACAGCTCCGCCGGCTCCAGGCGGCCCTTCCTCTTGCCCTTGATAAACAGCTCCCGGAGCTTCTCGTTCCCGGCCAGCAGCGCCGCCGCCGGGCACTTGGCCAGCTTCTCCTCCAGGGCCTTGTCCGCCGCGGGCTTTGCTTCCTCGGCCTTCTGGGCGGCGGCCTTTCCGGCCTTCTTCTTGTCGTCGGCGGCCAGCAGCTGGTCCGCCATTTCCTTCAGCTCCTGCTGGGTATAAACTTTATCCGTCATTGTGCTTTCCTCCATAGCCCTTTTTATTTTTATATTTCTCCGCCGCAGCCGCCAGGGGGTCCGTTCCCACCCCGGCGGTGCGTTTCTGCGCTTCTTCCCGGATGACCCGGCAGTAATCCGCCAGGGCCCGCTCCCCTCCGGCAGGGGATTCCGGCTTCTGCACCACCCCGGTCAGGTGGCTCATCTCCTCGCCAGTCAGCTCCCCGCTGAGGGAGGAGATGCTCAAAGGCCGCCCGGCCATGTGGCTCTCCCACAGGCTGGCGTATACCCGGCCCAGCAGCGGCGAGGAGAACGACTCCGCCGGAACCGGCGGCGTGTCGCCGAACAGGCTGTCGTCCAGCAGCAGAAGCCGGATGACCCCCTCCTCCGCCAGGGCGCTGCGGAGGTTGTCGTACCGCAGGCCACGCTCCTGGGGCTGCAGGGACGCCGCCGGGTTCAGCTCCCGGCGCTCCCGGGTCTTTTTCTCCTTGGCGGCCATGCGGCGGAAGGACCGCTGCACCTCCATTTTCAGGGCCTCCGGCGTCAGCCCCGCCGCCTCCGCCGCCCGGGTGGTGTAGATTTCCCGCTCCACGGCGTTTTCCAGGGTGCACAGCACCCCGCTGACCTCCTGGGCATAGGCCACCCGGGCCTGATCGTCCCGCAGGTCATACTTCCCGGCGATCTCGTGCAGCCGGAACTCGATGCCGTTGGCGCTGCCGGACAGCAGCCGCTCAAAGGCCTCCGGCCCCTGGAATTTGATGAAATCGTCGGCGTCCTGCTTCACATATTCCCCGTCCACCAGCCGGTTGGGCAGCCGCAGCACCCGAACGGTGAACTCCGACCGGTTCAGCAGCTCCAGAGCCCGCTGGGTGGCCAGTGCCCCCGCCTTATCGTTGTCGTAGCACAGCACCAGCTCCTTGGTATACCGGGACAGCAGCCGGGTCTGCTCCACCGTCAGCGCCGTGCCCATGGAGGCCACGGCGTTGTCGAACCCCGCCTGGTGCAGGGTCACCACGTCCAGATTGCCCTCGCACAGGATGATATTGGGCCGCTTGGTCTTTTTGGCCAGGTTCAGTCCGTACAGCACCCGGCGCTTGCTGTATGTAAGGGTTTCGGGGGTGTTCATATACTTGGGCTCGGACTTGTCCAGCACCCGGCTGCCGAAGCCCACCACGTCGCCCCGCACGTCGATCACCGGCAGGATCAGCCGGTTGCGGAACTTGTCGTATATGTGCCCGTTCTTTCCGCTGACGGCCAGGCCCGCCCGGATCAACTCGTCCTTGGAATAGCCCCTGGCGGTCATGGCGGTCAGCAGGGCGTCCCAGCTGTCCGGCGCGGCCCCCATGCCGAAGCGCACGGCGATCCTCCGGTGGATCTGCCGCCGGTCCAGATAGTCCCGGACGGCCTGGCCCTCCGGGGCCTGGAGGGTCTGATAGTACCACCGGGCGGCGTCCCGGTTCAGCCCCAGCATCCGGCGGCGGAGCTTCTCCGTGCCGTCGCTGGCCTCCTCCGGCACCGGGATGTTGGCCCGCTTGGCCAGAAACCGCACCGCGTCGGGATAGGACAGATTCTCGATGTCCATGACGAAGTTGATGACGCCGCCGCCCTTTTTGCAGCCGAAGCAGTGATAAAACTGCTTGTCCGGCAGCACATGGAAGGAGGGTGTCTTTTCGTTGTGGAAGGGGCAGCAGCCCCAGAAGCTGCCTCCCTTGGGCGTCAGGGACACATAGGAGCCCACCACGTCCACGATATCGTTCCGGGCGATCAGCTCGTCCAGAAAGCTCTGGGGAAACGGCATGGCTGCACCTCCTGTCCGGCCGGAATTCCCGTGATATCTATAGATACCCCTAAAATTCTCGGAATCCTCTTTTTTTGCGAAAATTTTTTGAAAAAATTTTTCCCGCCGCAGACGCGGCGGGAAAAACAGGATAAGCCCCGGTTACAGGGTGTATTTCTTCTGATATTCGGCGGAGTACCGGGCGAAGGAGGCGGACTTCATGGCCTTGACGCTGTTGAGGTACTCATGGGTGTCGAAGGAGTCGGATTCCAGCTCGATCATGGCCACGGCGATGTTGGAGCAGTGGTCCGCCACCCGCTCATAGTTGGTCAGCAGGTCGTTGAAAATGAAGCCCTGGTTCAGGGTGCACACGCCCTTTTGCAGGCGGTCCACATGGTGCAGCTTCATCTCGTCGCACAGGCCGTCCACGATCTCCTCCAGCGGCTCCACCCGGGAGGCGCCCTCCAGGTCGCCGGAGACGAAGGCCCCGACGGCCAGGTGCAGGATCTCGGTGATGGCCTGCTCCAGGGTCCGAAGCTCCCGCTCGGCCTCCGGGGAGAACACCACGCTTTTGGCGTTGATCTCCCGGGCGGCGTCGCAGATGTTCAGGGCGTGGTCGGAAATGCGCTCAAAGTCGGAGATGGTGTGCAGATACTTGGACACCTCCTCGCTTTGCCGCTGGGACAGCTCCTTGCCGGTGATCTTCATCAGATAGGTGCCCAGCCGGTCCTCGTAGCGGTCGATGGCGTTTTCGGCATCCTCCACTGCCCTGCAGCCCTTGTCGCTGAATTTGTGCACCAGATCCATGGCCCGCAGCAGGTTGTCCATGGCCCGCCGGGCCATGGCGTCGGTGACCTGGCGGCTCTGCTCCAGGGCCAAAGCCGGGTGCAGCAGAAAGCGCTCCTCCAGCCGGTCCATCTCCTGCTCCTCCCGGATGCTCTCGGGATTCTCGGGGATCAGCAGGCACACGCACTTTTCCAGCAGCCCGATCAGGGGGGTCAGAACGATAACGGTGGCCAGACGGAACAGGGTGTTCATCAGGGCGATGGACACGGTGGTCATGGTCATGGTCATGAAATCAAAGTGGGCGATGGCGTTGGCGATATAGAACACCGTGGCCCAGATCACCACGCCCAGCACATCGATCAGCAGATACACAAAGGCCGTGCGCTTGCCGCTGACGTTGGCCCCCAGGGCCGACAGCAGCACCGGCACCGCCGCACCGATGGCGATGCCCATGATGATGGGCAGGGCGATCTCGAAGGTGATGGCCCCGGTGACAGCCAGCGCCTGGAGAATACCCACGGCGGCACTGGCGCTCTGGATGACGCTGGTGAACAGCAGACCCACCAGAATGCCCAGCAGGGGGTTGGAGAAGGAGGTCAGGGCGTCGATGAACACCTGGCTGTCCCGCAGGGGGGAGACGGCGTCGCTCATGGCGCTCATGCCGTACATCAGCACCGCAAAGCCCAGCAGGATGTCCCCGATGTGGTGGGTAGAGGGCCGCTTGGCGGCCATGCGCAGGATGATGCCGACGACGGCCACCAGGCCCGTCAGGGTGGCGGTGCTCAGCAGGGTCACCCAGCCGCTGCCGCCGCTGAGACTGCTGAGGCAGAGGATCCACCCGGTGACGCTGGTGCCCAGAATGGCGCCCATGACGATGCCGATGGCCTGGTTTACCTTCATCATGCCGGAGTTGACGAAGCCCACCACCATCACGGAGGTGGCGGAGGAGGACTGGATCACGGCGGTGACGCCGGTGCCCAGCAGAACCCCCTTCAGCGGTGTGCTGGTCAGCTTATACAGCACCAGCTCCAGCTTGCTTCCGGCGACTTTTTTCAGGCCGTCGCCCATGATGGCCATGCCGAATAAAAACAGCGCGATGCCGCCTAACAGGCCGATGATCTCGGATGCACCCATACGCATTCCCCTCCCAGTATATGTCTATTCTATAGTATAGCAAATTCCGGGGAGCCGTGTCGATGGAAAACCCCGCAAAAGAATGGAGAATTGCGGAGAAAAAACGCCGGATTCTTTGTGTATTCCACAAAATCCTTCGGTAAAAAAATAACAATTCTTGCGTATCCCGCCGGGGCGGGGTATACTATATTATTATACCATCAATTAGACTGGCTTAACGCTGCAAAAGGAGCCCTTATGTTCAAGCATTGTCTCATCGTGTTTCTGGTGTCCATGGTGCCCATCATCGAGCTGCGGGGGGCCATCCCCTACGGCGTGGGCTTCGGCCTGCCCCTGTGGCTGACGTATATCATCGCCATTGTGGGCAATATGCTGCCGGTGCCGCTGATCTATTTCTTTGCCCGGAAGGTGCTGGAGTGGGGCCGGGACAAGCCCGTCATCGGCAAATTCTTCACCTTCTGCCTGGAAAAGGGCAAAAAGGGCGGCGAAAAGCTCCAGGCCAAGGCAGGCCGGGGCCTGTTCTGGGCGCTGCTGCTGTTTGTGGGCATCCCTCTGCCCGGCACGGGGGCCTGGACCGGCACCCTGGCCGCCAGTCTCCTGGATATGGATTTCCGCCGCAGCGTGCTGGCCTGTATGGGCGGCGTGCTGCTGGCCGGGTGCATCATGGGCGCCCTGAGCCTGCTGGGAGTCTCCGCCTTCGGCGCCATCGCCGGATAAAACAGCGCATAAACAAAAAAAGCCCCCCTGCCGGGGGCTTTTTTCGTGCCATCCTCCTGGTGAGCCGCTTACCGCTTGTCCCCGGGGCGGAAGATCAGCGCCGCCAGCACCCCGAACACTACGGCAGCGGCAATGCCCCCGGCGGCGGCCGTCAGCCCCCCGGTCAGAGCGCCCAGCAGTCCCTTTTCCGCCACAGCCTTCGCCACCCCCTTGGCCAGGCAATAGCCAAAGCCCGTCAGGGGCACCGTGGCTCCGGTGCCGCCCCAGTCCACCAGGGGCTGATACAGCCCCACCGCCTGCAACAGCACCCCCGCCACCACATAGCCCGTCAGGATCCGGGCGGGGGTCAGCTGGGTCCGGTCAATGAGGATCTGTCCCACGGCGCACAGCAGTCCGCCGCACAAAAACGCGTTCAGATAGGTCACGTTTCCCCCTCCTTCCCGGCGGAAAACACCACCGCGTGGCAGATGCCCGGCACGCTCTCCCCCTGGAAGGAGGAGGTGGGGCTCAATAAGGCCCCGGTGGGGGCAAACACCAGCCGCCGCCACCGGCCCTGCCGCAGGCCGTCCAGCAGATACCCGTTCAGCACCGCCGCCGAGCAGCCGCAGCCGGAGCCTCCGGCGTGCATGTCCTGCTTCTCCAGGTCGTACAGCAGCAGTCCGCAGTCCTGATAGTTCCGGGACAGGTCCACCCCGTCCCGGCGGAACAGGTCCGTGACGATGGCGTGGCCCAGGGCCCCCAGGTCCCCGGTGACGATCAGGTCATAGTCCCCGGGGCCGGTTTTCGTCTCCCGGAACAGGGCCGACAAGGTGTCATAGGCGGCGGGAGCCATGGCGGCCCCCATGTTGTTCACGTCGGTGATGCCCATGTCCACGATCTTCCCGCAGGTCACATGGGTGATATACGGCCCGTCCCCCTGGTCCCCCAGGATGCAGCACCCGGCGGCGGTGGCGGTCCATTGGGCGGTGGGGGTCCGCTGGCTGCCGTAGGGCACCGGCATGCGGTACTGCCGCTCGGCGGTGCAGTAGTGGGAGCTGGTCATGCAGGCCGCCGTCCGGGCGTGGCCGCCGGAGATCAGCAGGCTCCCCAGGGCCAGGCTCTCCCCCATGGTGGAGCAGGCCCCGTACAGGCCGAAAAACGGAATCTGGAAGTCCCGCAGGCCGAAGGCGGTGCCGATGCACTGGTTCAGCAGGTCCCCGGCCAGGACGTAATCCAATTCCGCCGGGGTCAGCCCGCCCTTTTCCAGGGCCCGGGTCAGGGCCTCCTGCTGCATGGCGGACTCCGCCTGCTCCCAGGTATCCTTTCCGAAGAAGGAATCCGTGCACAGCAGGTCAAAATGCTCCGCCAGGGGGCCGTTGGCCTCGAATTTTCCGCCGACGTTGGCATAGGACACCACGCTGGGGGGCCGCAGCAGGGCCACCGTCTGCCGGCCCAGGCGTCTGGACGTCATAAAAATCACCTCTTGTCCATAGTCTGCCGCACCGACGCCTGAATATGCGCAAAAACCTCCGCCGGGCGGCGCCCGGCGGAGGTTTTGTGTTCTTTTTTTACTTGCCCACCGCGTGGAAATACAGCGACAGCATACCGGGGCCCACATGGGCGCCGGTCACCGGCTCGTGGGGCACCAGCAGGATGGGACCCCGATGGCCAGCCTCCCGCAGCTTGGTCTCCAGCCGCAGGGCCTCGCCGGGGCAGTCCCCGTGGGAGATGCCGATCAGGTCGTCCAGGTCGATGGCCCGCTCCTTATAGATGGACACCAGCCGCTCGATGGCCCGCAGCTTGCCCCGGGCCTTGTCGAACAGGACGATCTTCCCCTCCTCGTTGCCCCGGAGGATGGGCTTGATCTGCAGCAGGGAGCCCACCAGCGCCGACGCACCGGAGATGCGGCCGCCCTTGCGCAGGTACTTCAGGTCGTCCACAGCGAAATATTGGCAGTAATTCTGGCAGTACACCGTCATTTTCTCCACCAGCTCATCCAGGCCCATGCCCTGGCGCACCAGGGAGGAGGCCTTCAGGGCCGGGATGCCCGCGCCCAGGGACGCGCCCATGCTGTCGATGGGACAGACCCGGCGGCCGGGATATTCCTCCATCAGCTCGTCCCCGGCCAGCTTGGCCGACCACCAGCTGCCGCTGATGCCGGCGGAAATGCTGAAATACACCACGTCGTCCCCCTGGGCGATATAAGGCTCAAAGGCCTTCCGGGCGTCGTCCGGGTTCACCATGGAGGTGCGCACGTCGGCGCCGGAGCGCAGGGCCTCGTAATACTCGTGGCCGTCCAGCCCCTCCGGGGCCGGCTGATCGTCAATGGTCAGGGCCATGGGCAGCAGATGGATGTTGTATTGCTCCCGCAGCTCGGGGGACAGATTGGCCCCGGAGTCCACAAAAATCTGAATCATGATAAACGGTTCCTTTCCAAGGTAATTCGATTAAATATTGTGCTTTACCCAATCCGCCAGGGTGTCGAACAGCTGCTCATAGCCCCCCATGGTCAGGTGGATGCCGTCGGCGGCGATCAGCTGGGACAGCCGGTGGTTCCGCAGAAACGTCTGCCGCACCGGGATCAGGGGGATGTTCTCCCGCAGGGCGATCTCCGCCGCCGTGTCGGCGTACAGCTCCTGGTGGCGATAGATCATCTGGGGCTCCCCCAGCCAGTCCAGAATGCGGTCCCGCCGCAGGTTGTCCCGGCACAGGAAGGACAGATACCGCTCCCCGTCAATGGGGGGCAGGGTCATCATCACCGGCTGCACCCCGCCCTGGCGCAGGGCGTCCAGGGTCTCGTGCAGGGTGTCGGCAAACACCGGCAGCTCCGTGTTGGGCCGGTGATCGGCCTCGGGGTCGGCGTCGATGGCGGCCCAGTCGAAGTCGCTGTCGTTGCCGCCGTAGGACACCAGGGCATACCGGGCCTCCAGGCCCCGGTCCAGGTCATGCCGCACCAGGCTCAGTCCCTTGCGGATGGTGGCCCCCATTTTCGACCGGTTCACCACCTCCACCAGCTTGGTCTGGTAGCGCTGCATGACTTCATTGATGTGAAAATGATAGTGAAAATCTCCGTCCGGCACCGTGGCCTTCAGCAGAGAGTCTCCATAAATATAAATCTTATCCGGCATGGCTATGACCTCCATCCCTCTTTTTTCCTAATATAGCATATTAGTTCTGGCAAGTCAACCTATTATTTCCCGATTTCTGCTTGCGCCCAACCAAATATTCTGATATTATATAGAAAAAGGAAACGCCGGAGGAATGCTGTATGCAATATGACAAAGAGCTGATCGCCCACAAGCTGGACCGGTGGGACCGGTTCATCACCGACTACCACCTGCCGGAGTGGGACGCCATCCCCGATCTGGGGCTGTATATGGACCAGGTGGTGGTGCTGCTGGCCCAGTATCTGAACTTCATCCCGGCCATGCCCGGCGGCAAGGAAAGCTTTGTCACCTCCTCCACCATCAACAACTATGTGCGGCTGAAGATCATGCCCGCCCCGGTAAAGCGGAAATACTTCCGGGTCCACATCGCCTATCTCATCATGATCCTGACCATGAAGCAGAGCATCAGCATCAGCGACGTGCAGAAGATCATCCCGGCGGACATCCCCGAGGAGGACGTCCGGGCCATCTATCAGGAGTATTCCGAGAAATTCCGCCACATTGCCCTGTTTTTCAACCAACAGGTCCAGGACGCGGCGGAGGATATCCGCACGCCGGACCAGCCCGGCGAGGCCGCCGTATCCCGGCTGGTCATCGAAAGCACCCTGATCGCGGGGTTCTCCAAGATCCTGGCGGAGAAGCTCATCCGCCTGTGCGGGGCCGACACCCAGGAGGTTCTGGCCGCCGAGCAGCCCCCCCAGACGTAAGGCTCCTGCACTTTACAGCCCGCCGCATCCCCTGCCCTTCGGGGCGGGGGATTTTTGTTTTACGCCCGTTCCAGCAGCTTTTCACCGGCCCGGAAGATGTCTCCCGCGCCCACGGTGAGGATCAGGTCACCGGGCCGGGCCAGGGAGGCCAGGGTGTCGGCCACCTTGTCCAGGGTGGAGCAATAGATGGCTCCGGGGATCTTCTCCGCCAGGTCCCGGGAGGAGATGCCCAGGATGTTCTGCTCCCGGGCGGCATAAATCTCCGCCAGCACCGTCACATCCGGCAGCTGGAGCTCCCGGACGAAGTCGTCAAACAGGGCCTTGGTGCGGGTGTAGGTGTGGGGCTGGAAGGCGCAGATCACCCGCTCATAGCCCATGGACCGGGCGGTGGTCAGCAGGGCGTGGAGCTCCGCCGGGTGGTGGGCATAGTCGTCATACACCGCCGCCCCGTGATAGCTGCCCTTGTGCTCGAACCGGCGTCCGGCCCCGTGGAAATCCTCCAGGCCCCGGGTGACGGCCTGGCCGGGGATCCCCAGCACATAGGCCGCGGAAGCAGCGGCCAGCGCGTTGAGAATGTTGTGCTTGCCGGGAATGTGCAGGTCCACATGGGCATACAGCGCCCCGTGGATCATCACGTCGAAGCTGGCGCAGCCGTCGAAAAACGCCACGTCCCGGGCATAGCAGTCCGCCGTCCGGTCCGCCAGGGAGAAGGTGAACACCGGGTGGCTCAGGCCCGCCACGGCGTCCCGGGCCCCCTGGTCATCGGCGTTGGAGATGACATAGCCCCGCTGGGGCACCAGGTCGGCGAAGGCGTGGAAGGAGTGCTCAATGTCCTTCAGGTCCTTGAAGAAGTCCAGATGGTCCTCCCCCACGTTCAGGATCACCGCCACCGTGGGGAAGAAATTCAGGAAGGAATTGCAGTATTCGCAGGATTCCAGAATGATGGTGTCCCCCTTGCCCACCCGATAGCCCGCATGGAGCATGGGCAGGGTGCCGCCGATCATCACGGTGGGGTCCGCCTGGGCCGCCATGAAGATGTGGGTGGCCATGGAGGTGGTGGTGGTTTTGCCGTGGGTGCCGGAGATGCACAGGGCGTTTTCATAGTGCTGCATGATAGCGCCCCAGGCCTGGGCCCGCTCATACACGGGGATGCCCCGGGCGATGGCTCCGGCGATCTCGGGATTCTCGTCGTGGATGGCGGCGGTGCGGATCACCAGGTCGCAGTCCTTCAGGTTCTCCGCCGAGTGGCCGATGGCCACGTCGATGCCCTGGGACCGGAGCTGGCGGACGGTGCCGCTTTCCGTCATGTCCGAGCCCTGCACCCGCAGGCCCATGCCCAGCAGCACCTCCGCCAGGGGACACATACTCACCCCGCCGATGCCGGCCAGGTGGGCCCGGACCCCGGGCTTGAGAAAGGTTTTGATATCTATGGTAGGATGCATCATATTGGGTCCCTCCCGCATTTGGAAAATTCGTATCCTATATTATACTATACCCCGCCGGAGTGTGCAACTCACATACCCCACAAAAAATGACTTCTGTTGCAAAACCGGGAAATTTCTGCTATAATGCGGGGCAAAAGGAGGGGATTGCTATGCGACTGGATAAATATCTGAAGGTATCCCGCCTCATCAAGCGGCGGACGGTGGCCAACGAGGCCTGCGACAATGAGCGGGTCAGCGTCAACGGCCGGGTGCAGCGGGCGTCCTACGAGGTGAAGCCCGGGGACAGAATTGCCATCCGCTTCGGGGCCAGGACCCTGGAGGTGGAGGTGCTGTCGGTGGCGGACAACGTGGGCAAAGCCGATGCCGCCGCCATGTACCGGGAAATCGGCGGGACAACTCCGGGACAAAGCTGAGACAGACCCGGAACAGACCGGGACAACCGGTATAATTTTTCCCGCCCTCTCATACACATGGGATATTCGATTGAAATATTCCATTGCTGATATGAGGGGGCGGTTTTTTTATGGCGTATGAAACGGGGCAGCAGCTGTATCACCGGGTGGAGCTGGAGGGCCGGGACAAGCTGACGGTGTCCGGGGTGGAGGACGTGGAGCGGTTCGACGAGGGCTGCATCGTCATGGCCACCTGCGAGGGGACCCTGATCGTCACCGGGGAGGGGCTGCACATCGGCAAGCTGAGCCTGGACGGCGGGGAGCTGCAGGTAGATGGCCGGGTGGAGGCCCTGACCTATGAGGAGCAGCAGGCTCCCCGGGGCTCCTGGCTGACCCGGCTGCTGGGCTGAGGGGACGGATGGAGAATTATGTGGCCGGTCAGCTGGCCGCCCTGGGAGCCGCCGTGGCCCTGGGGGTCGCCGGGGGCCTGGTATACGACCTGCTGCGGGTGCTGCGCCGCAGGCGGCCGGGGCTGACCCATGCCGCCGACGCGGTGTTCGGCCTGGTGTGCCTGCTGGGGGCCCTGTGGGCCCTGACCCGGGTGGGCGGCGGCGAGCCGCAGCTGTATCTGCTGCTGGGAGCCGGGGCGGGGATGCTGCTGTATCTGCTGGCGGCGGCGCCGCTGCTGCGGCCCCTGTGGGAGTTCTGGGCCGATGTGGCCGGGGAGCTGGCGCGGCTTTTGCGGCTGCCCCTGGATTTTTGCCGCCATCAGGCAAAAAAATTGCTGCCGGAAGCAAAAAAGGGCTTCCATTCTGCGGCAAAGTACGCTATACTAAATACATATAGGTGGAAGTGTTTTCTACGACCAAAGGATGACGCACAGAAGGGAGTCCGCAGACATGGCAAGAAGCAAGAAAAAGCCCGTCAGCCGCAGCCGCGTGGCGGCTCTGCTGGTGATCGTGGTGCTGGTGGCCGCCGCAGGGGCAGGCATCGTCCGGATATACGGCAGCCGTCTGCCGGAGCTTCGCAGCAAGAGCCAGGCGCTGGAGGCCCAGATCCAGCAGACCGAAAAGCAGAATGACGCCCTGCGGTCCGATCTGGAGCACCAGGGGGATCAGGACTTCATCCAGGGTCTGGCCCGGGATGATCTGGGCTTGGCCTCCGACGGCGAGCGCATTTTCTACGACGTGAACAACTGACACGCCACACTTTCGAAGGGAGCAGATAGATTCGTTTATGGAATTAACGGTTGGGACCATTATCACCGGGAAGGTGACCAGCATCACCAAATTCGGCGCATTTGTGGCGCTGCCCGATGGAAAATCCGGGCTGGTTCACATCTCTGAGGTGGCCGGCACCTTCGTCAGTGATGTCCACGATTTCCTCACCCAGGGGCAGGAGGTACCCGTGAAGGTGCTGTCCATCTCGCCGGAGGGGAAGATCAGCCTGTCCGTGAAGCAGGCGCAGCCGCCCAAGCCCCGGCCTCCCCATGGCGACCGTCCGGCACGGCCCCGTGGCCCCCGTCCCGCTCCCGCCCGTTCCGCCCCCGCCCAGCCCGCCGCCCCGGCGGAGCTGTCCTTTGAGGACAAGCTCAAGCAGTTCATGTCCGTGTCCGACAGCAAACAGTCGGAGCTGAACCGCTACATGGCCTCCAAGCGGGGCGGTCGCCGCCGCAAGTAATTCCGTCAAAAGCCTGCCGCGGGCCACAGCCTGCGGCAGGTTTCTTTAACCCTAAAACCGGCAGCCATGCCGCAGAGGCGGACGGCCTTGTCCGTCCCCCAACCCGCCGAATTCGATTGCATTCCGTATATTTCGACCGCAAAATTGCAATACGTATTCAAAATCCCCCATCATCCGCCCACCGGCTTGCATCCCCGGGGGCGGTATGGTATGATAAAAGGTAAGAAAGAAAGGGGGCAAACCATGCAGCGATGGAGTCCGGAGGTCATCCGCTATCTGCACACGGCGGCGGACCGCAGCCGCTACTATACGGACCTGGCCCGGGAGCTGGGGGCGTTCCTGCACCCGGAGGACCGGGTGTGCGACGCCGGGTGCGGCCTGGGTCTGCTGAGCCGGGCCCTTCTGCCCTACTGCGGACACGTCACCGCCATAGACCGCTCCCCGGCGGCCATCGCCGACCTGACCGCCCGGGGCCATGACCCCCGGCTGACGGCCCTGACCGGGGACATCCGGGACCTGCCGCCCCAAAAGCCCTATGACGCCATGGTGTTCTGCCTGTTCGGCGGCACCGAGGAGATTCTGGACATCGCCGCCCGGCAGTGCGGCGGCACAGCCCTGGTGGTGCGGCGGGACTTCCGGCAGCACCAGTTCAGCTCCGGCGTCCGCATGGCGGGCCACACCGCCGCCGACATGGAGCAGGAGCTGCGCCGCCGGAGGCTGACCTGCACCCTCCGGCGGTTCACCCTGGAATTTGGCCAGCCCTTCCGATCCGTGGAGGACGCCCTGGCGTTTTTCCGGCTGTACAGCCGGGACGGGACGGCGCCTGCCCGGCAGGAGCTGGAGGCCCGGCTGGAGCCGTCCCCCTGGCCGGATTATCCCCTGTATCTGCCCAATCCCAAGCCCCTGTGCCTGCTGGCCATCCCGGCGGCTCAGCTGAAGGAGGATCCCCATGGATAAAATACTCATCTGCGGCCCCCAGGGGGTGGGGAAAAGCACCCTCATCCGGCGGCTGACGGCCCTGTATCCCGGCCCGGTGTCGGGCTTTGTCACCAAGCGGGAGACCGTGGCGGACGGCGAGGGCCTGTTCCCTATTTACATTCACCCCGCCGCCTGTCCGGAAGCCCGGCGGCAGTACGGCCCGGAGAATCTGATCGGCCGGTGCGACAGCCGCCGCAGTGTCCGCTGTACCCCGGTCTTTGATGACTGGGGCCCCCGGCTGCTGGAGGGGCCGGGCCTGCTGCTGATGGACGAGCTGGGCTTTTTAGAGCGGGACGCCCATCGGTTTCAGGAGGCGGTGCTGGCGGCCCTGAGGGGTGACCAGCCGGTGCTGGCGGCAGTGAAAAACCGGAACGACCCGTTTTTGCAGGCGGTGCGGGGCGTCCCCGGCGTCCGGGTGCTGTATATCACCCGGGAGAACCGGGAGGGCCTGTTCCGCCTGCTGAAGCGGGACCTTGCACAGGCCGAATAATCACAAAAAACAGCGGCGGGCTTTGCCCGCCGCTGTTTTTCATATTGCTGTTACTTTGTCAGTCGATGGTGCGGGTGAAGCTCATGCCGCTTTTCTGCATATGCACGTCCAGCCGGACTCGGTCGCCCCGGATATAGCTGCGGGTATACTCATAAATGCGGCCGTCCTCGGTGCGGGTGCGGCGCTGATGATAAAAGGCGCAGCTGCCCGGCTCCACCCCCAGCAGGCTGGCCCGGGGGGCATCCAGGATCACGGATTCATAGCTGTCCTCGGCGGAAAAGGGTGTGATCCCCACGTGATACAGCAGGCTGTAAAAGCTGTGAGTCTGGACCATTTCCCGGGTGAGGTTGGGATAGATGTACTGGGGATAGTAGGAGGTTTCCAGAATCAGCGGCTCCCCGTCCACGTTGCGGACACGGGTGAAGCAATACACCGGGGTTCCCTCCTGCAGGTCCATCCGCTGGCAGATGGCCCGGGTGGGGATCACCACGCCGAAATCCACCAGGGTGGACGACGGCGTCTTGCCCAGGGAGGAGACCTCCGTGGTGAAGGAATAGCGCACGCCCCGGCGGTTGTTGTTGGGGTCGGCCACAAAGGTGCCCTTGCCCCGCTTGCGGACCACCAGTCCCTCGTCCTCCAGCTCGCCGATGGCCTGGCGGGCGGTGTTGCGGCTGATATCCAGCGCCCGGCACAGCTCCGCCTCCGACGGCAGCAGGTCCCCGATCTTCAGCGCGCCGGAGGAGATCTCCCGCTTGATGATGCCCACCAGCTGGGCGTACAGGGGAATGTTGCTGCTCAGGGACAGCTTGCTGTCCAGGATCGCATTGTGTTCCATAAGATAAGACCTACCTTCTCCGGCACCATGTTGTACCGCATACATTTGGGATATTCTGATTGTACCATATACATCCGGAAAAAGATAGCCCCTATTTTACAAATTTATGGCATAAATTTTATGTATTTCGCCAATCACCCTCCGGAAGTGGACGGTCTCAGTCTCCCTCCCGCATGCGGTAGCCCACGCCCACCTCGGTGAAGATGTACTGGGGCTGGCCGGGGGTGTCCTCGATCTTGCGGCGGATATTGGCCATGTTCACCCGGAGGATCTGGTTGTCGGCCTTGGCCTTGGGGCCCCACAGCTCCCGGATGATGAAGTCATAGGTCAGCACCTTGCCGGCATATTTGCCCAGCAGGGCAACGATCTTGTATTCGTTCACCGTCAGCTTGGCGTTTTCGCCCCGGATCAGCACCTGGTGCTTGTCATAGTCGATGGTCAGGTCCCCGGCGGTGAATTTGCCGGACTGGGCGATCTGGGAATTGGCCAGGGTGGTGCGGGTATGGCGGATGGCGGTGCGGATGCGGGCCAACAGCTCAGAGGTGCCGAAGGGCTTCACCAGATAGTCGTCGGCCCCGTAATCCAGCGCATCCACCTTGTCGTGCTCGTGGTTCCGGGCGGACACCACCACCACCGGCAGGTTGGACCACTTGCGCACGGACTTGAGCACCTCCATGCCGTCCATATCCGGCAGACCCAGGTCCAGGACGATCAGGTCCGGGCAGTGGGAGGCGATCATGGTCAGCGCCTCCTCGCCGCTGCCCACAATGATGGTATCGTATCCGTTGGCGTTGAGGACCATGGAGATGAAATTGCTGATGCTCTGCTCATCCTCCACGATCAGAACCTTATCCTTGATCTTCATGTTCATCCTCCTCCAGGGGCAGGTCCACCGTGAACCGGGCGCCGCCCCCCTTGATATTTTCTCCTTTTATTTTGCCGCGGTGGGCTGCCACCACGGTTTTGCACACAGACAGGCCGATGCCCATGCTGCGGGTGCTGTCCCCCTTCTGGGCGCTCTGGGTGCCGTCGAACAGGTTGTGCAGCCGTCCCTCCGGGATGCCCCGGCCATTGTCGCACACGGTGAACCGGGCCCATTTCCCCCGTTTTTCCAGGGATACCACCACCCGGGTGGTGGTGACGCCGTGGACGGCTGCGTTTTCCAGAAGGTTCGTCATCACCTGCTGGATCAGCAGCGGGTCCATGGGCACCAGGAAGAACTCCTCCGGAAGCTCCACCCGGACGTCGATCTGCGGATACTGCCGCCGGAATTTGCCCACGGCCCCTTCGATGACCTCCTCCGCCGCCTCCGGCGTTTTGGTGACCTGCGCGTCCTCCCCCGCGCCGATGCGGGTGATGGACAGGAGATTTTCCACAATGTGGATCAGCCACTGGGCCTCCTCGTTGGCATTTTTCAGCAGCTCCCGCCGCTGCTGGGGCGTCAGGACGTCATCCTGCTCCAGCAGGACGTTGGTGGCCCCCACGATGCCCGTCAGCGGGGTTCGGATGTCGTGGGACACCGCCCGCAGCAGGTTGCTGTGGATCTTCTCCCGCTCCGCCTCCCGCTCCATCTCGCTGACCTTCTTGGCCCGGCTGGTAACGATACCGGTCGCCACGCAGATGGTCATCATCACCAGGAACGTCAGCGGAAAGCCCGCCAGCGTGAAGCTGACCTCCCAGAAGGGCGGGGTGAAGATGTAGTCCACGCTGAGCACGGCGAACACCGCGATGGTCAGGCTGAAGAAAAACCCGTCCGTCAGCAGGGCCGTCAGAAACACGTCCAGCAGGAAGATCATGGACACATAGCTGGTGTCGTTGTTGGGGTCGAAGTTCCGCAGCACCAGACAGAACCCCACCGAGATCAGGTACAGCGACACGGATACGATAAAGTCCTTCCCGGAATAAGACAGCAGGTCCGTCCGGAACAGGCGAGTCCGCTTCAGCCACTCGTTGGGCCAGCGGATCTGAAAGCGCTTCATGGCTGTTTTTCCCCTCCCCGCGCCTGTAATGTCACCATTGTACCATATTTCAGCGTTAAGAAAACGCTAAAATCATGTTAAGAAGCGAAATTTTTTCGGCAGGATCCGCGCATGTAAAATATCACAGCCGGGGGTTGCAATTTCCCCTGCCGCCCTGTATAATAAATTCGACATACTCCACCAGAGGCAATGTGGCCGCAAAGGCCCCCTGCGGGTCAGGCGCATTGATGAACAAGGGAATGGGGACGAGCCCCGCGTTGACCAACACCGTGTGTACCAAGGCATCTGTCCGTCGGCGAAAGCCGGTCATTGGAAGGCACTCCTTCTGAGAAGGCAGGACAGACCCGCCGCTTGAGGTACGAGTCGGGAGACCTACTGTGTGCACACGAATAATTTCCAAAAACGGTTATGGTGTTATTCTGCAATGGCAGAATAACACCATTTTTTGTTTATCCGGGAGGAAACGGTATGAAAAATCGCAAAACCTATCTTCTGCGGGGACTGCTGGTGCTTCTGGCGGCGGCCCTGGTGCTGGCGGCGGCCCTGCCGGGGCTGGGCCTGTCCACCGGTGGCCCCACGCCCCTGCCCCAGGCCCAGGCGGACCCCCTGCGCCCGGAGGGACAGTCCCAATCGCCCCAGACGCCTCCGGACCAGCCGGAAGAACCGGACACCCCCGAGGAGCCCCAGGAGCCGGAACAGCCGGATACCCCGGATCAGCCCGACCAGCCGGACACCCCCCAGGAGCCGGACACCCCGCCCGAGGACCCCGGCCAGGACCCGGACCCGGACGCCCCGCCCAAGGACGACGGCCCCCGGGACGACACCCCCGGCGGTACCGATCCCACCCCCGGCCCCTCCGACGACGCCTCCCACCGGATCGTCACGGACCTGTGCAGCGGCGAGATCACCTATGACCAGCTCACCGACGACACCCTGCATTTTTACGCCTATATCCTCAACGCCAACGGCCAGACCCTGAAGGTCAAGCTCCGCAACAGCCAGACCTCCCAGAACGGCCAGTACCTCACCGCCGACGGCCGGAACTATCAGGCCCGGCTCTGCCGGGGCGAGACCAACTACTTCACCCTCTACCGCAAGGACGGCAATAAAACCGTCCAGGAGGTGAACTACGCCATCCGCTACGCGGCCCAGAAGGCCGACGAGCGCCACCCCACCATCGGCGACCATCCCCCCACCATCGTCACCAACCTGGAGGGCGTCACCGAAACCACCAACCGCAACTTCACCCTGACGGTGCAGGCCACCGCCTACACCGGCCGCTCCCTGCCGGAGAGCAATATCCAGGTATACCTGGACGGCAAGCGGGTCCTTCAGCCCACCGGCAACCCGGTGTTCGAGTACCAGCTTCGCTTCCCCGACCCCTTCTCCGGCGACAGCGAGGCCCACACCATCTCCATCCGGGCCTGGGACGGCCAGGGCAACTCCCGCTATGTGTCCTACCGCATCATCTACCGCTTTGTGGACACCGGCGACGTCATCGGCACGGCCTATGTGGTCCTGGACATCACCACCATGGGCATGGGCCTGCCGGAGGAGCCCTTTGCCGTTCAGGTGCGCCAGAACGTTCCGGCGTCCTACGCCGTTATGGAGGCCCTGGAGGAGTGGGGCTATGAATACGAATACAGCGGCTCCCCGGACGTCGGGTTCTATCTGCGCCGCATCAGCCGGGCGGGGTTCATGGACTATCCCGACATCCCGGAAAACCTCTGGGCCAAAATCCTCCGGGACGGCCTGAACCTCACCGGCCAGCACGACAACGACAGCCTGGGCGAGTTCGACTATACCCAGGGCTCCGGCTGGATGTACTCCATCGGCGGCCAGACCTACGCCGGAAAGGGCCTGTCCAATTACTTCCTGTCCTCCGGCGACACCCTGTATCTGCGCTTCACCCTGGCCTACGGCAAGGACATCGGCGGCTATGACGCCACCGGCGGCAATTACGGGGCCCTGTCCACCTACTGCGGCCGCTGGATCAACGGCCAGTACATTGACGAGCACCGCTGGGGCCAGCCCCAGCAGACCACGGCCCCGGACTGCACCCACCCCGGCCAGGCCGCCGTCACCTGCCAGGTGTGCGGCGACGTGGGCCGGACCCAGGAAATTCCGGCCCTGGGCCACGACTTCCAGGAAACGGAGCGCCGGGACGGCGTCATCATCTATACCTGCTCCCGATGCGGGGAGCGGAAGGAGGAGCCCATTCCATGAGAAGAACCCTGGCAGGCGCTCTGCTGGCCCTGATGCTGGCGGCGGCGCTGATCTGCCCCGCCTGGGGGGAGGATTTCCGCCCCCTGCTGGAAAACCGGCCCCTGACGGCGGGAGACTCCGTATCCGACTGGCTGGCCATCGCCTCCGGCCGGGCCGGGCTTCAGCGGCCGGACTATCTCCGGGACCTGGAGTCCTATGTCACCTCCATGTACCGGGAAAACGGCGGTCTGGACCGCATCAAGGCCACCGAGTGGCACCGCATCACCCTGGCGGTGCAGGCCCAGGGCGGGGACCCCACCGCCTTTGGCCGGGACCGGGAGGGAAAGCCCATCGACCTGGTAGCCGAGGGGACCTATAACTGGTCCCGCTCCCGCTCCCTGGGGGCCCAGGGGCTCAACGGCTGGATTTTTGCCCTGATTACTCTGGACAGCGGCGGCTTCGCCGTGCCGGAGGGGGCGGCCTATACCCGGGAGGATATGCGCCGGGCCATTCTGTCGGCCCAGACAGAGGAAGGGGCCTTCGGCCTCTCCGCCGGGACGGCGGACGTGGACATCACGGCCATGGCCCTGCAGGCTCTGGCCCCCTATCAGGAGGACCCCGCCACGGCGGAGGCCATCCGCCGGGGGCTGGCGTGGCTGTCCGGCCAGCAGACGGAAAACGGCGATTTCGTCAGCTGGGGGGACCCCAACGCCGAAAGCACCGCCCAGGTGCTCATCGCCCTGTGCAGTCTGGGCCTGGACCCGGAAACGGACCCCCGCTTCATCCGGAACGGCCGCACCCTCCGGGACGGACTGCTGTCCTATCGCACCCGGGAGGGCCTGTTCCGCCACACGGCGGAGGGCCCCGAGGACCTGATGGCCACCGAGCAGGCCATTCTGGCCCTGCAGGCCCTGGACCGGCTCCGGGCAGGCCAGGGGCGGCTATATGACCTGCGGGATATCCCCCCGGCGGCCTCTGCAAGCGCCTCCCCCCTTCCCTGGCTCATCGCCGGGGCGGCGGTTCCGGCGGCGGCGGGCATTGTCATCATCGTTATAAGAAAGAGGAAACGCGTATGTACGAAATAACCCGGAATGTTCTGGCGGAAGTGAAGAAGGCCATCGTGGGCAAGGACGACGTGATCTCCAAGGTGTGGATCGCCCTGCTGGCCGAGGGCCACGTCCTGCTGGAGGACGTGCCCGGCGTGGGCAAGACCACCATGGCCCTGGCCTTCTCCCGGGCCCTGGGGCTGGACACCAAGCGCATCCAGTTCACCCCGGACACCATGCCCTCGGATATCATCGGCTTCTCCATGCCCGGAAAGGACGGCATGGTCTATCAGCCCGGGGCCATTATGACCAATCTTCTGCTGGCGGACGAGATCAACCGCACCTCCAGCAAAACCCAGTCCGCCCTGCTGGAGGCCATGGAGGAGGGCCAGGTGACGGTGGACCGCGTTACCCATCCCCTGCCCCAGCCCTTTGCGGTGCTGGCCACCCAGAACCCCGTGGGCTCCGCCGGGACCCAGGACCTGCCCAATTCCCAGCTGGACCGCTTTCTCATGAAGCTCAGCATGGGCTATCCGGACCTGCAGAGCCAGATCCACATTCTCCGGGACCGCAGCGGGGAGGACCCCCTGACCCGGGTGCAGGCCGTGGCGGACCGTGAGGCCCTGTGCGAGGCCATCCGCCGGGTCCGGGCCATCCACATCGCCGACCCCGTGTATGACTACATTGCCCGCCTGACCGAGGCCACCCGCAGCCACCCCATGGTGCGCCTGGGCATCAGCCCCCGGGGGGCCCTGGCCCTGTGCCGGTGCGCTAAGGCGGCGGCCTTTGCCGCCGGGCGGGACTTCGTTCTGCCGGAGGACGCGGCGGAGCTGGTGCCCTATGTGTTCGGCCACCGGCTGATGCTGTCCTCCCGGGCAAAGCTCAACGACTATACCCCCGAGGCCATTCTGGCCCAGGTGCTGGAGGAGACCCCCGCCCCGGCCATGACGGAGCGGACCCTATGACCCAGGCGCTGTGGGTCCTGTGCCTTCTGCTGCTGGCGGCGGGGTATATCGCCGACCCCTCGGGGCCGGTGCTGGCGGCGGGCCTGGCGGCGCTGGCGCTGCCGGTGCTGTCCTGGCTGGCGGTGCTGCTGTGCCGCCGGAAACTCCGGGCGGAGCTGTCCTGCCCGGCCTCCGCGGAAAAGGGACGGCCCGCCGCCGTCCGCCTGACCCTGCGCCGTCCCCGGGCCCTGCCGGTGGGACGGGTGCGGTTTCACCTGGCGGCGGAGAACACCGTCACCGGCGAAACCGCCTGCATGACCCTGCCGGAGGGGGAAAGCGCCGTGTCCGGCCGTCTGTGCGGCTGCCTGACCCTGCGCATCACCGGGGTCACGGTGTGGGACGCCTTCTCCCTGCTGCCGGTTCCGGCCCCCTGCCGGGCCCGGGGCCAGCTGTGCGTCATGCCGGATACCTTTCCTCTGGATATGGAGGATTTTCAGGCCCTGCGCCCCCGGCGGGAGGGCAGCGTCTATGACCCCGGCCGCCGGGGAACGGACCGGACGGAGACCTTCCAGGTCCGGGACTACGCCCCCGGCGACAGCCTGCGCCAGGTCCACTGGAAGCTCTCCGGCAAAACCGGGCGGCTGGTGGTCCGGGACCCGGCCCGGCCGGTGGACCACCGGCTGACGGTGCTGGTGCTGCGGCAGAAGGCCCCGCCCTCTCTGGCGGACGCCCTGATGGAGGCGGCAGCCTCCCTGTGCCAGGCCCTGGAGGGCCGGAGCTTCCGGCTGGCCTGGAACGGCCCCGAGGGCTATGAGAGCCGCACCCTGGGCGCCCAGGAGCAGCTGGCCCAGGCCCTGCCGGAGCTGATGAAGTCCCCGGCTCAGGAGTCCGACCCGCCTCCCTGGCAGGAGGCGGGCACGGTGATCTGCCTGTGCTGCCGGGTGCCGCCGGACCTGCCGGAAAACGCCCTGGTGCTGCGGTGCAGCCAACAGGGCGGCGAGCCCGGCGTCTTTATCCCGGAGCAGATGCCCCAACAAATCCAGCAGTGGATCAGGAGTGCGCAATAACGTGAAAAAACCATCATCCTCCATCCGAATAGAGAAGCCCGCCGGCGGAAAACCCGCCGGCCCCGGGGCCCTGCCGGGGGGCGTCGTGTTTCTGGCGGGGCTTTGGGCCGGGGTGTGGCAGTGGCTGCACCCGGCGGGAAGCCTGGCCCCGGCGGTTCTCCCCATAGCCGCCGCCGTGACGGCCCTGTGCCTGGGCCTGCTGGTCCGGTGGGAAAAGCCCGGACGGCTGGCGGCCCTGGCGGCGGTGCTGGCCGCGTGGCTGGCGTGGGCCGTTCTGTGCCGGAACCGGCTGACCGCCGCCGCAGCCGCCCTGGGGAACCTGGCAAATCACCGTCTGCTGCTGCAGACCGGTCGGTATCACCTGCCCTATTCCGGCGGCGGCAGCGTCTGGCCCCTGGTGCTGACCCTGGCGGTCCTCACCGGCGGAGTCACGGCGCTGGCCCTGCGCCGCCGGTGGCCGGGGTTCTGCCTGGCCGTGGGCCTGGCGGCGCTGATGCTGCGGCTGCTGGGCCTTCTGGAGGGGGGCTGGCCGCTGGCGGTTCTGCTGGTGGGCGGGCTGATGTGCCTGCTGCCCCGGCAGGGGCTGGGGCGGCAGGCGATGCTGGCCGGACTGTCCCTTTTTGTTGCGGCTTTTTGCGCCCTTGTCCCGCTGATTCCCGGCCTTGTCCCGGCACAGGGAAACGGCGTCTTTCTGCACCGGCTGCGGTATGAGTCCCATCCCTCCCCCCTGCCGGAGGGGGACCTGACCCGGCCCCACGGCTCCGGCAGCCAGACGGCCCTGACCGTGACCATGGACCGGTGGGAGCCCCTGTATCTGCGGGGCTTCGCCGCCGGGGAGTACACCGGCCGCAGCTGGCAGCCCCTGGAGGGGGAGGCCCTGGCGGCCCAGGCCGACACCCTGTATACCCTGCAAAGAGACTATTTCTTCCCCTCCACCCAGGTTTCCGCCGCCTGGCAGGACGTATCCGGCGGCGAAAGCCGGACCGTCACCGTGGCCAACGCCGGGGCCTGCCGCCAGCGGCTGTATCTGCCCTATGGGGCGGCCGCGGATGCCCTGGACGCCGCCGACCTGGCCGGAGAGGGGGGCCGCGTCCCGGCGGATGCCGTCACCCTGTCCGTTTACCCGGTGGAGGACAGCTATCTCTTGCAGGACGCCCTGTCCCGGTCCGGGGACGACACTCCCTATCGCCAGGGGGAGGCGGTATACCGCCAGTGGGTCTATGACCACTATCTGACGGTGCCCCAGAGCACCTATGAGGCCCTGACCCGGGCCTTTGCCCCGGAGAGCGATATGACCACCACCCAGGCCAAGGCGGCGGTGCTGGCCTGGCTTTCCCAGAGCGTCAGCTATCGCCAGGGGGCCTCGGTGTCCGGCGGCGACATCGCCGCCGCCATGGCCTCCGGCGGCCAGCAGGGCAGCGACATCCACTATGCCACCCTGGCGGCTCTGCTGCTGCGGTGCTGCGGCGTCCCGGCCCGATACGCTGAGGGGTACGTCGTGACCCGCCAGCAGGCGGAGGCCATGGTCCCCGGCGGCACCCTGACCCTGACGGAGCAGAGCAGCCACGCCTGGACGGAGTATTATCTGGACGGCGTGGGCTGGCTGCCCTTTGACGCCGCCCCAGGCTATACGGACCTGGTGGAATACCGGCTGCCGGAAAACGGCCCGGAGGGGGAAAACGGCCAGGGAGACACCCCCGTGCCGGACCCCCCCGTCCAGGAGCGGGAACCGGAGGTCGTTCCGGAGGAGGAACAGCCCCGGGACCGGCGGGCGGAATATGTCCGCAATGCCCTGCTGACCCTGGCGGCGGTGCTGGCGCTGGGGCTGCTGGCCCTGACCGTCCGCGCCCTTCTGGGCCGCAGGCGGCTAAAGCAGGCGGCGGCCCGGTATCAGGATCCGGACTGCCGCATGGGGTGCGGATACATTCTGTGCGCCGTCCATGACCTGCTGGGTCAGCCGGGCCTCCCGGAGGACCCCCTGTCCCCGGAGGACGCGGAGGACCTGGTGTACCTGGAGCGGGAGGTGTGGTACAGCGGCCACACCATGACGGAGGACCAGCGGCGGCGATGCCTGGCCCTGCTGGAAAGCGCCCGCCGGGTATGGCGGGAGCAGACCCCGGCCCTGCGCCGGTTTGCGGCAAGATTTATCACCTGCAAGGTGTTTTGAATAGAGAAAGAACAAAGGAGGAAACATCACATGAGAGTTACCAAACGCCTGATGGCCGCGCTGCTGGCGTGCCTGATGCTGCTGTCTCTGCTGCCGGTTCCGGCCTATGCGGCAGACGACGGGCGCATCGCCCTGCTGGCCGTGGCCCAGGACGGCTATGTCATCGAGCCGGAGTATATCGGCTATCATGACGGCGACACGGTGAAGGACGTGCTGAAAAACAGCGGCCACACCTTCTCCGGCATCGACAGCGGGTTCATCACCGCCGTGGACGGCCGGACGGACAACTATTCCCTGCACTACGACGGCGACGGCTATGCCCTGGACGCCTCGGCCAAGGGACTGACGGCCATCTGGTTCACCACCAATGCCAACCAGAGCTACGGCGAGAATCTGCTGCACCTGGCAGAGCAAGGCCACGGCGCTGAGCCGGGTCCTTCCCGGCAGCAGCCTAGAGGGCGGGGACGTGGTGCTGGAGGCCCGGTATGCCGTGGACGGCTACGAGCAGTATCAGCCCTATACCCTGCACGTTCTGCGCACCCCCAGCCTGACGGACCTGGTAGTGTCCGACGCCTCCGCCCGGCTGAAGCTGGACTTTGACAAGAAAACCCTGAGCTATACCGTGGCCACCACAGAGGACGCGGTGACCGTTACCGCCTCCCCCCTGTGCGCCCAGGCCAAGCTGACCGTTGCCGGGAAGGCGGCCCAGGGCGGCGCTCCCGTGAACGTGACCCTGGCCGGCTGCCAGAAGAACGGCAAGGGGCAGTACATCATCCCCGTGGAGCTGACCTTCGAGGGCCGCGCCGTCACTTATACGGTGCTGGTGGAAAAGCGGGAAAGCGTTCTGGTGACCCTGGAGCATGAGCAGGATGTGACGGTGGAGCTGACCAACAACGCCGGGGCGGTGATCGCCCCCCGGCAGCAGACCGGCACCGCCGACGTGTACGCCCTGGTTCCCGGCGACAGCTACACCTATGTCTCCACCAAGAACAGCTATTATCACACCACCGCCGCCGTGAAGGCCTCCGCCGGGCTGACGGTGCAGGTGCCCACCCCCATTGTGGAGGACTGGCTCAAGGGCCTGGACGCCAAGAGCGGCACCTCCGCCAAGGCCATCCCCTATCCCATGACCCCGGCTTTCAGCGCAGGCGTCCACGAGTATGACTTCGCCGTGGAGTCCAACAACGCCTCCTTCTTCCTGAACCGGGCCAGGACAGACAGCACCTATGTGACCACCATGGTCTATTACGGTCACTATAACACCAACTTCGCCGACAAGCTGTATGAAAAGGCGCTGACCTCCAAGGACGATGGCTACGGCTCCGTGGCCAACTTCATGGCCGCCGGCGGCCATGGCAACTCCATGGAGCTGCAGGTGGCCCAGGCCAAGGCCGTAGGCGGCGTCACCTTCTATCAGAGCTATCTCATCTCCGCCCACCGGGTCATGACCCTGAACTCCATGAAGCTGGCGGACAACAACGGCAGTGCCCTGCCCCTGAACCAGAAGGACGATGCATCCAAGGCCTTCGACAAGCTGGTGCTGGATTACACAACGTCCCTGGGCCAGCGGGTGCCGGAGATACAGCTGACTCTGCGCCCCCTGTCCGGCTATAAGCTGGACGCGGACATGACCGTTACCGTGGCCTGCGGCGACTGGAGCCAGACCCTGACCTATGACGCGGACAACAAGCCCAACGTCCTGCGGACGGTGAACGTTCCCCTGAACACCGCCCTGCAGACGGAGACCGTCACCGTCACCGTTTCCCACAGCGAGCCCACCTCCGTAGCGCAGACCTATTCCATCCGGATCAACAAGCTGCCGCCGGTGGAGACCACCGTCACCACCGACCCCGCCGACGCCACGGTGTTCCTGACCAGCAACGTCAACGGCCAGCGGATCCTGCCCGGCGAGACCGGCACCTATACCCTGGACACCAACGGAGCCTATACCCTGGTGGTGACCCGCAGCGGCTATGTGGGCCAGAAGCTGGACGTGATCGCCGGGGAAAACAGCAAGAACATCACCGTGAAGCTGGACAAGGCCCCGGAGAGCACCCACAACGACATTCTCCAGCCCGGCGACTGGCCCCTGTTCCGGGCGGACAGCAACAACAACGGCGTGGTCAGCGCCCCCACCCCCATTACCGCCGAGGACGCGGTGCTGGTGTGGGCCAACAAGGTGGGCGAGGGCTACGGCGCCAGCGCCGCCTCCTGCCCCATTATTGCAGGCGGGTATCTCTACGCCTATGCCCGGGACAAGCTGCTGAAGATCGACAAGGACACCGGCGCGGTGGTGGGCCAGGGTACCATGGTCACCAGCTCCTCCTTCGCCATCAACTCCCCCACCTATGCCGACGGCATGATCTTCGTGGCCCTCAGCGGCGGCCGCATCCAGGCCTTCGACGCCGAGAGCCTGGAGTCCCTGTGGGTGTATACCGACCCCCTGGGCGGTCAGCCCAACTGCCCCATCGCCTACTGCGACGGGTATATCTACACCGGCTTCTGGAACTCCGAAACCAAGCAGGCCAACTTCGCGGGCATCAGCGTTACCGATGAGGATCCCACCCAGCCCCGGGAGACCAAGCTGGCCGCCTGGACCTATACCCACAACGGGTTTTACTGGGCCGGGGCCTATGCCTGCGAAAACTTCGTCCTGGTGACCACCGACGACGGCGACAGCGGCTATACCACGGGCTACGGCTCCGTGCTGTCCCTGGATCCCAAGACCGGCGTTCTGCTGGACCAGCTGAAGGCCACCAACGTGGGCGACCTGCGCAGCAGCGTGTGCTATGACCCCGCCACCGACGCCTATTACTTCACCTCCAAGGGCGGCGACCTGTATCAGGTCCGCACCAACGAGGACGGCACCTTCGTGAAGGGGTCCCTGAACCGCCTGCACCTGGACAACGGCGGCAACGACGACAACACGCCGCCCATGTCCACCTCCACACCGGTGATCCACAACGGTCGGGCCTATATCGGCGTGTCCGGCGTCAGCCAGTTCGGGGCCTATTCCGGCCACAACATGACCGTGGTGGACCTGGAGAGCTTCTCCATCGCCTATACCGTCCCCACCCAGGGCTATCCCCAGACCAGCGGTCTGCTGACCACGGCCTATGAGGACCAGGACGGCTATGCGTATGTGTACTTCTTCGACAACTATACCCCCGGCAAGCTGCGGGTCCTGCGGGATAAGCCCGGCATGACCGAGGTGGACCACACCTACACCACCATGGAGACCTATAACGGCGATTCCGGCGAGGTCACCATCGAGACCGGGTATGTGCTGTTCACCCCCAGCGGCGCACAGGCCCAGTACGCCATCTGCAGCCCCATTGTGGACGGCGAGGGCAACATCTATTTCAAGAACGACTCGGCCTATATGATGCGGCTGAGCAGCCGCGTCACCGCCCTGGAGATCACCCGGCAGCCGGAGCGCACCGTCTATGAGATCGGCGAGACCTTCGACGGCGCCGGCATGCAGGTGACGGCCCTGCTGGCCAACGGCATGACCCAGGACGTGACGGACTATGTGAAGTTCACCGCCGAGCCCCTGACGGCGGAGGATACGGAGATCACCGTGTCCCTGGATCTGACCCGGCTGGACATCCCCGGCGGCCCCAACTGGGTTTTCTATCAGAATCGGGACGGCCAGGCCGGCCAGGAGTGGATCTGCCCCACCGGCACGGTGAACATCGAGCTGAAGGACGGTCATGTGTACGGCCAGCCGGTGTGGACCTGGAACGACGATTTCAGCGCCTATGCCGAATTTGCCTGCACCGTGAATCCCCGGCATGAGAAGCTGCATCTGGACGCCCAAGTCACCAGCGAGGTCACCACCGGCAGCTCCTGCCAGGAGGGCGGCGTCCGCACCTATACCGCCAAGGTGGTCCTGGACGGCGTCACCTATACCGACGTCCGGACCCAGCCCATTCCCGCCGACGGCCACAAGCTGTCCGCCGTGGCGGAGGTCCCCGCCGCCTGCACCGAAAGCGGCGTCAAGGCCCACTGGGTGTGCTCCGTGTGCGGCAAGCTGTTTGCCGATGCCGAAGGCCAGAACGAGACCACCCTGGAGGCCCTGACCATCCCCGCTCTGGGCCACAAGACCGAACTGGTAGGCGCGAAGGCCGCCACCTGCACGGAAGATGGCTATACCGGCGACGAGGTCTGCACCGTCTGCGGTGAGACCGTCAAGAAGGGCGAGGTTATCCCCGCTGCCGGCCACAAGGCCCAGCTGGTAGGCGCGAAGCCCGCTGCCTGCACCCAGGACGGCTACACCGGCGACGAAGTCTGCTCCGTTTGCAACGAGGTCGTCAAGAAGGGCGAGACCATCCCCGCCACCGGCCACAAGACCCAGCAGGTGGGCGCTAAGCCCGCCACCTGCACCGAAGATGGCTATACCGGCGACGAGGTCTGCACCGTCTGCAACGAGGTCGTCAAGAAGGGTGAGACCATCCCCGCCACCGGTCACGACTACAAGGACGGCAAGTGCACCGTGTGCGGCGAGACCGATCCCAACTACAAGCCCGCTGAGCCTGTGCAGCCCGAGAATCCCGGTGTCAAGACCGGCGATGAGGCTCACACCGCTCTGTGGCTGGCCGCGGCCTCCGTATCCCTGCTGGCTGCCGCTGCCCTGCTGCTGGGCAAGAAAAAGCACCTGAGCTGACCCCCAAAAAAGTCAGGCAATAGCAATAGCCCCGGGACGCTATCGCGTCCCGGGGCTATTTGCTGCTTATGGGAGAAAAAGCGGTCAGCTCAGGCGCTTTTTGCGGCCGATGGTCAGGGCCACCAACAGGGCGGCCGGGATCATCTCATAGCCGCATGCGCAGGGTGAGCAGTATGCTCAGGACGCGTTCTTTCATAGCTTCGTTTTCTTTTCTTTGTCCTCCGGGGCCGCCGGGGCGGCGGCCTGTGCTTCCTCCGACAGGGAAAACTCATAATGCATGGCCAGGGCCTGGAACAGCTTCTGCATCACCTGCTCCGCCACGGTGCGGATGTCCAATCCCTCCACAAAGCGCAGAATCTGCTGCACCTCCTCCTCCGGGACCTTATAGCCCCGCAGGCTCAGGGTCAGGAACATCCGCAGCTTCTTCTCCAGCGTCAGCGTCCCATCGCAGGGGCGGACCATGTAGCCCCGCATAAGGCCGGCGGAGCCAAGCTCCAGGGCGTAGAAGTCCTCCTCCGTCAGCTCCGGCTGATAGGGGCCGAAGATCCGGTACAGCTCCCGGGCGGTGGCCCGGAAAATAAACTCGGACACCTCGCTGTGGGTGTAGCTCTCCACATAGATCTCCCGCAGGTTCTCGTTCAGCTCCGTCAGGGTCATCTGGATGGCGGTCTCCGCGGCGTAGACATACACCGGGGGCAGCTGTGTTCCCACCACGCCCCGGGCCATGGAGAACTGGTTGGAGAACATAAACTCCGCCAGCTCCGTCAGGACGCCGTCCTTGGCCCGGAAGATATTCTGGAAAATGCTGTTGGACACCGCCGCCTTGTGGACGATCTCCGCCACGGTGGTTTTTTTGTAACCCTGCTCCAGAAACAGCTTGACGCAGACCGTCAGAATCCGTTTTTTGGCGGGCAGACTGGCGCTTGTGATGGTCGTAATACGCACTTCCTTCCCTATATTTGGCATGCATGCCATGATTGTAACAGAGATTTTCGGAAAAGGCAAGGGGAATTTGGAAAAAAGCCCCGCGCCCCGGACGGGACGCAGGGGGCGGGTCAGAACAGGTCCAAGGTGTTGTCCAGATACAGGGCCTCCCGGACGTGGATATGGTACTCCGGGCGGGTCAGGTAGTGCAGCAGGAACTCCAGCAGCAGGGCGGTGCCCAGGCTGCGGCCCTCGATCTTGAACTGGGAAAAGCCCATGGGGAGATAAACGTCCCGGATATCGTTCACGCCGATGAAGCCGGGGTTCTCCATGGCCCGGGAGAAGCGATAGCCCCCGGCGGCGTCCGGGGCGGTGCAGCGGTGGACGGGACCCTCCAGGCCCAGGTTCTCCCGGCTGACGGACCGGTAGCAGGCGGCCCGGTCCCGGCAGCCGAAGGCGCAGCACTCGTTGCACAGAAGCTCCGTCTTGTCCCGCAGGGCCTGGGGCAGGGTGTCCAGCTGGCGGAAGGCCCGGTTCAGCCGGAAATCCGCCACCACATAGCGGAACTCCGGCCGCTCCAGCTCCCGGCGCAGCAGGGAAAAATCCGTCAGCACCTTGGTGGTGGAGGAGACGAAATACAGCCCGGGATAGGTCCGGCGCAGATGGTCCAGCAGCAGGTCCGAGTGGACGATGACTCCGTTCTGCGGACCGGGGCTTTCCGCCAGCAGGCGGCACAGCCGGTTGCAGCGGGGGTCCGACAGGTGCTCCGGCCGCAGCAGGGAGTTGCTGAAGGTCAGCCGGGCGGAGATGCCGTATTCCCGGGTCAGGGCCAGCACCTCCCGGGGGTCCCGGTCCCCGGACCCTACCCGGCCGCCGCCCCAGATGCAGTCCGCCGGTGCGCCATACAGGGAGGCGATGCAGCACCAGTCGTAAAAATACTCCCGGTGCTGCCGGAACAGCGGCAGAAACACCCGGTAAAAATCGTAAAATTCAAACAGGCCCGGCAGATGATAGCAGGCGGCGGATGCGGACATGGCGAAACGGCTCCTCCCTTGTGCGGATACCCCTACTGTACCACGCCGCCGGGAAAAAGGCAAGAAAACAGCCCCGGCGGAAATCCGCCGGGGCTGCGTAATGAACCGTATATGCCCGGAGTCGTCTTACTCCTGGTCCTGGTCGTCCTGGCCGGGGGTCTCCTCCAGCACCTGGGCGGCGTCCTCCTGCAGGGCCTCCACGCCGGTGGTCTGCTCTTCGGACTGCTCCTCCTGGAGCTCCTCCTCCGTCACGGGGACCAGCTCCTCGGCGAAGTGGCGATAGGCGTTCAGGCCGGTGCCGGCGGGGATCAGCTTGCCGATGATGACGTTCTCCTTCAGGCCCACCAGGTGGTCCACCTTGCCCTTGATGGCGGCCTCGGTAAGGACCTTGGTGGTCTCCTGGAAGGACGCGGCGGACAGGAAGGAATCCGTGGCCAGGGATGCCTTGGTGATGCCCATCAGAAGCTGGGTATAGGTGGCCTCCTGCAGAGGCTCGCCGTCCTCCCGGACCTCGCCCGCTTCGATGCGCCGGCGGACGCGCTCGTTCTCGTCCTCCACCTCCAGGACGTCGGCCATGGCGCCGGACAGCAGGCCGGTGTCGTTGGCGTCCTCCACCCGGACCTTGCGCATCATCTGGCGCACGATGACCTCGATGTGCTTATCGTTGATGTCCACGCCCTGCTGGCGGTACACCTTCAGGACCTCCTGGATCAGGTAGTTGTGCACGGCGGAGGCGCCGCGGATCCGCAGCACGTCGTGGGGGTTCAGAGCGCCGTCCTGCAGCTGCTTGCCCTTTTCGATGACGTCGCCGTCACGGACCTGCAGGCCGGTGTGGGGCACGGAATAGGTGCGGGTGTCGCCGTCGTCGGCGGTGACGATGATGTTCAGCAGACTGCCCTTGGCGGCCTCCTCAAAGCGGACCTTGCCGCCGATCTCGGCCAGAGTGGCCATCTTCTTGGGCTTGCGGGCCTCGAACAGTTCCTCCACGCGGGGAAGACCCTGGGTGATGTCGCCGCCGGCCACGCCGCCGGTGTGGAAGGTACGCATGGTCAGCTGGGTACCGGGCTCACCGATGGACTGGGCTGCGATGATGCCAACGGCCTCGCCGGGGCCCACCGGCTTGGAGGTGGCCAGGTTCATGCCGTAGCACTTGGCGCAGATGCCGCTGTGGGCCTTGCAGGTCAGCACGGTGCGGATCTCGGCGGAGTGAATGTCGAAGCTCTCCAGCAGGGCGGCGTCGCTCTCGGTCATCATGTGATCCTTGGAGATCAGCACCTCGCCGGTCTTGGGGTCAGTGATGTCATGCACCGGGAAGCGGCCCCGGATGCGCTCGGAGAATTTCTCGATGACCTGGCCGTTTTCGCTGATCTCGGACACCAGAATGCCCTTCTGCACGCCGCAGTCATCCTCCCGGATGATGACATCCTGGCACACGTCCACCATGCGGCGGGTCAGGTAACCGGAGTCGGCGGTACGCAGAGCGGTATCGGCCAGGCCCTTCCGGGCGCCTCGGGAGGAGGTGAAGTAGTCCAGCACGGACATACCCTCACGGAAGTTGGCCTTGATGGGGATCTCGATGGTCTTACCGGCGGTGTTGGCCATCAGGCCGCGCATACCGGTCAGCTGACGGATCTGCTTCATGGAGCCGCGGGCGCCGGAGTCCGCCATCATGAAGATGGGGTTGTAGCGGTCCAGGCTGGCGGTCAGGGCGTCGGTAACGTCGTTGGTGGTCTTTTCCCACTCGCGGACCACCAGCTTATAACGCTCCTCGTCGGTGATGAAGCCCATGTTGTACTGGTCCTCGATGTCCACCACCCGCTGTTCGGTCTCCCGGATCAGCTCATACTTCTTCTCGGGGACGGTCATGTCCGCGATGGAGATGGTGATGGAGCCCCGGGTGGAGTATTTATAGCCCGTGGCCTTGATGTTGTCCAGCACCTCGGCGGCGGTGGTGAAGCCGTACTGCTTGATGGTGCGGTCCACGATCTTGCCCAACAGCTTCTTGCCGCAGGTCTCGGTGATCTCATAGTCGAAGAAGTGCTCGGAACGGGTGCCGTCGTCGTTGTACCGCTTCACGAAGCCCAGATCCTGGGGGATGTTGCGGTTGAAGATGATGCGGCCGGCGGTGGCCCGGACCACATGGGACAGCTTCTCGCCGTTCACTTCCTTGGTGACGCGGATCCACACCGGCTGGTGCACGCCGATGATGTGCTCGTTATAGGCCATGAGCACCTCGTCCTCGTCGCGATAGATGTTCATGTGGACGTTGGCCCGCTCCTGGTCGGTAAGCTCGTCATAGCTCTTGCCGGCCAGGGAGAAATCCACGCCCTGGGGCCAGTATTCGTCGTTGTCCATCTGGCTGACGCCGTTTTCAAACCGCTCGAAGGTCAGGTAGTAGGAGCCCAGCACCATATCCTGGGTAGGAACGGTGACGGGGCCGCCGTCCTGGGGGCGCAGGAGGTTGTTGGCGGACAGCATCAGCAGGCGGGCCTCGGCCTGGGCCTCGGCGGACAGGGGGACGTGGATGGCCATCTGGTCGCCGTCGAAGTCGGCGTTGAAGGCGGTGCAGTTCAGGGGGTGCAGCTTCAGGGCGCGGCCCTCCACCAGCACCGGCTCAAAGGCCTGGATGCCCAGGCGGTGCAGGGTAGGCGCGCGGTTGAGCATCACGGGGTGGTCCTTGATGATCACGTCCAGAGCGTCCCACACCTCGGTGACGCCCTTGTCCACCATGCGCTTGGCGGACTTGATGTTGTTGGCGGAGCCGTCCTCCACCAGCTTCTTCATGATGAAGGGGCGGAACAGCTCCAGGGCCATCTCCTTGGGCACGCCGCACTGATAGATCTTCAGCTCGGGGCCCACGCAGATAACGGAACGGCCGGAATAGTCCACGCGCTTGCCCAGCAGGTTCTGGCGGAAGCGGCCCTGCTTGCCCTTGAGCATATCGCTCAGGGATTTCAGCGCCCGGTTGTTGGCGCCGGTGACGGGGCGGCCCCGGCGGCCGTTGTCGATCAGGGCGTCCACGGCCTCCTGGAGCATACGCTTTTCGTTGCGGACGATGATGTCCGGGGCGCTGAGCTCCAACAGGCGCTTGAGGCGGTTGTTGCGGTTGATGACCCGGCGATACAGGTCGTTGAGGTCAGAGGTGGCAAACCGGCCGCCGTCCAGCTGGACCATGGGCCGAAGCTCCGGGGGGATCACCGGCAGAACGTCGATGACCATCCACTCCGGCTTGTTGCCGGACAGGCGGAAGGCGTCCACCACCTCCAGGCGCTTCACCACCCGGGCCTTCTTCTGGCCGGTGACGGTTTTCAGCTCCGCATGGAGCTGGGCGCTGAGCTCCTCCAGGTCGATCTGCTGCAGGAGCTTCTTCACGGCCTCGGCGCCCATGCCGGCGTCGAAATCGTCCTCATACTTCTCCCGCATGTCCCGGTATTCCTTCTCGGACAGCAGCTGGTTGCGCAGCAGAGGGGTCTCGCCAGGGTCGGTGACGATATACGCCGCGAAGTACAGGACCTTCTCCAGGATCCGGGGGCTGATGTCCAGCAGCAGGCCCATCCGGGAGGGGATGCCCTTGAAATACCAGATATGGCTGACGGGGGTGGCCAGCTCGATGTGGCCCATGCGCTCACGGCGCACCTTGGCCCGGGTGACCTCCACGCCGCAGCGGTCGCAGATCTTGCCCTTGAAGCTGATCTTCTTATATTTGCCGCAGTGGCACTCCCAGTCCTTGGTGGGCCCGAAGATGCGCTCGCAGAACAGGCCGTCCCGCTCGGGCTTCAGGGTGCGGTAGTTGATGGTCTCGGGCTTCTTCACCTCGCCGTAGGACCACTCGCGAATCATTTCCGGAGAAGCGATTCCGATTTTAATGGCGTCAAAAGTGGGATAACTCATGCTCTATGCTCCTCCTGTTCCTTAAAATTCATCGTCCGCGCCGTCGTAGGAGGCCTCCACCTCTTCCTCGGGCACATAGTCGAAGCCTGCGTCCGCCAGCTCGCTCTCGTCGGCGTAGCGATTGCGGCGGTCGTCCTCGGCGTCCATCCGGGCCAGGTTGAAGGAATCCGGGGCGTTCTCGTCCTCCTTCAGCTCGATCTGGTTGCCGTCCTCGTCCAGCACCTGGATATCCAGGCACAGGGACTGCAGCTCCTTCACCAGCACCTTGAAGGACTCGGGCACGCCGGGGGTGGGCACGTTGTGGCCCTTGACAATGGCCTCGTAGGTCTGCACGCGGCCGGTGACGTCGTCGGACTTCACCGTCAGGATCTCCTGCAGGGTATAGGCCGCGCCGTAAGCCTCCAGGGCCCAGACTTCCATCTCGCCGAAGCGCTGGCCGCCGAACTGGGCCTTGCCGCCCAGGGGCTGCTGGGTCACCAGAGAGTAGGGGCCGGTGGACCGGGCGTGGATCTTATCGTCCACCAGGTGGTGCAGCTTCAGGAAGTACACATAGCCCACGGTGACCTTGTTGTCGAAGCGCTCGCCGGTGCGTCCGTCATACAGCCAGCTCTTGCCCTGGGGGTCCAGACCCGCCTGGGTCAGGGCCTCGGTGATGTCCTTATCGGTGGCGCCGTCGAAAATGGGGGTGGCCACCTTCCAGCCCAGAGTCTTGGCGGCGTAGCCCAGATGGACCTCCAGCACCTGGCCGATGTTCATACGGGAGGGCACGCCCAGGGGGTTCAGCACGATGTCCAGGGGGGTGCCGTCGGGCAGGAAGGGCATATCCTCCTGGGGCAGGACCCGGGACACCACGCCCTTGTTGCCGTGGCGGCCGGCCATCTTGTCGCCGGGCTGGATCTTGCGCCGCTGGGCGATATACACCCGGACCACCTGGTTCACGCCGGGCCCCAGCTCGTCGCCGGCCTCCCGGGTGAACACCTTGGCGTCCACGATGATGCCGCTTTCGCCGTGGGGCACCTTCAGGGAGGTATCCCGGACCTCCCGGGCCTTCTCGCCGAAGATAGCCCGCAGCAGACGCTCCTCAGCAGTCAGATCGGTCTCGCCCTTGGGGGTGACCTTGCCCACCAGGATGTCGCCTGCGTGGACCTCGGCGCCCACGCGGATGATACCCCGCTCGTCCAGGTCCTTCAGGGCGTCCTCGCCCACGTTGGGGATATCCCGGGTGATCTCCTCGGGCCCCAGCTTGGTATCCCGGGCGTCGATCTCATATTCCTCGATATGGATGGAGGTGTAAACGTCCTCCTTCACCAGCCGCTCGTTGAGCAACACGGCGTCCTCGTAGTTGTAGCCCTCCCAGGTCATGAATCCCACCAGGATATTGCGGCCCAGGGCGATCTCGCCCTGATCGGTGGCAGGACCGTCGGCCAGCACCGTGGGGTCGTCGCCGCCGTGGACCCGCTCGCCCACGGAAACGATGGGCTTCTGGTTGATGCAGGTGCCGTGGTTGGAGCGCAGGAACTTGATGAGCTTATAGTCCTTGGTCTCGCCGCTGTCATAGCGGACGGACACGTTGGTGGCGTCCACCTTGGTGACCACGCCGTCGCCCTCGGCCAGCACCACCACCTCGGAATCCAGGCAGATCTTGTGCTCCATACCGGTGCCCACAATGGGGGCCTCCGGCCGCAGCAGAGGCACGGCCTGCCGCTGCATGTTGGCGCCCATCAGGGCGCGGTTGGCGTCGTCGTTGGGCAGGAAGGGGATCATGGCCGTGGCGATGGACACCATCATACGGGGGGAGATGTCCATGTAGTCCACGTATTCCGGCTCCACCTGGATGGTCTCGTCCTGATGGCGGCAGGTGATACGGGGGCCGATCAGGCAGCCGTTCTCGTCCACAGGCTCGGCGGCCTGACACACAACGTACTGATCCTCCACGTCGGCGGTCATATAGGTGATCTCGTCGGTGACGCGGCCGGAGGGGCGCTCCACCCGGCGGAAGGGGGCCTCGATGAAGCCGTATTCATTGACCCGGGCATAGGTGGCCAGATAGGAGATCAGGCCGATGTTGGGGCCTTCAGGGGTCTCGATGGGGCACATGCGGCCATAGTGGCTGTAGTGCACGTCGCGGACCTCCATGTTGGCCCGCTCCCGGCTGAGGCCGCCGGGGCCCAGGGCGGACAGACGCCGCTTGTGGGTCAGCTCGGCCAGGGGGTTGGTCTGGTCCATGAACTGGCTCAGGGGGCTGGAGCCGAAGAACTCCTTGATGGCGGCGGTGACGGGCCGGATGTTGATGAGGCTCTGGGGGGTGACGATGTCCAGGTCCTGGATGGTCATCCGCTCCCGGATGACCCGCTCCATGCGGCTAAAGCCGATGCGGAACTGGTTTTGCAGCAGCTCGCCCACGCAGCGCAGGCGGCGGTTGCCCAGATGGTCGATATCGTCCTTCTGCACCAGGCCGTGGGCCAGGACGTTCATATAGTTGATGGAGGTGAGGATATCGTCGATGATGATGTGCTTGGGCACCAGGCGGTCCGCCTGCAGGCGGCACTGCTCGATAAGCTCCTCGCCCTGATACTGACTCAGCAGCTCCTGCAGCACGTCGAAGCGCACCCGCTCCTTGATGCCGCACGCCGTCTTGGGGTCAAAGTCCACATAGCGGCTCATGTCGCACATGCGGTTGGTGAAAATGCGGATGACCTCGCCGTTTTCCAGCCGGACCTTCACCATACCCACGCCGATGGCGTCCAGGGTGCGGCAGTCGTCGCCGGAGAGGACGTGGCCCTCCTCCAGCAGAAGCTCGCCGGTGGCGGGGTCGGCCACAGGCTCGGCCAGCTTCTGACCCTTGGCCTGGGCCCACAGGGTCAGCTTCTTGTTGAACTTATACCGGCCCACGGTGCTCAGGTCATACCGCCGGGGGTCGAAGAACAGGCCCTGCATCAGGTTCTCGGCGGAGTCCAGCGTGGGGGGCTCGCCGGGGCGCTGCTTGCGATAGATCTCCAGCATGGCCTCCTCATAGGACTTGCAGGTGTCCTTTTCCATGGTGGTCACAATGCGGGGATCGTCGCCGAAGCGGTCCAGGATCTCGCCGTCGGTCTTCAGGCCCAGGGCCCGGATCAGGCAGGTGATGGGGAGCTTGCGGTTCTTGTCGATGCGGACCCAGAACACCTCGCTGCTGTCGGTCTCATACTCCAGCCACGCGCCCCGGTAGGGGATCACGGTGGACGTCAGCAGGGGCAGGTCCGTTTTCAGGTCGATCTCCTTGCCGTAGTAGATGCCGGGGGAGCGGACGATCTGGCTGACCACCACGCGCTCGGCGCCGTTGATGACGAAGGTGCCGGAGTGGGTCATCAGGGGGAAATCGCCCATGAAGATCTCCTGCTCCTTGATTTCGCCGGTCTCCTTATTGTGCAGGCGCACGCTGACCTTCATGGGGGCGGCATAGGTGGCGTCCCGGGCCTTGCACTCCTCCACGTCGTACTTGGGCTTCTCGTCCATGCTGTAGTCGATGAAGCTCAGCTCCAGGTTGCCGGCATAGTCGCCGATGGAGGCCACGTCGGCAAAAACCTCCCGCAGGCCGGTGTCCAGGAACCACTGATAGGATTTCTTCTGGATCTCCAGCAGGTTGGGCATCGCCATGACCTCTTCGTGTCTGGCAAAGTTCTTGCGCAGGGTCTTGCCATAATACTTGTCCTTGGCCATCTTCAATACTCACGCCTTTCTTTTCGCATTTTCTCCGTGCTTTTCCTTGGGAACCGCTCTCCCGGGATTTTGACACGCTCGGCCCGGTTGTTTGTTTTCGCCCGGGCCCACTTGTAATTTCGGGGGAAAGCTGGTATCATAACAGTAGATTTGAAATGGGGTATCAGGCCCCATTTTCTCAATATAGCGTCTTATTGTACCACAGGCGCGGCCCCTTTGTCAACATAAAACCCCGCCGGGAGCCCGATTTTTTCGGATTCCCGGCGGGATTTTTCGCAGGAGCCGTATTTTTATGCTGCGCAAGGGATTTTTCGAAATTGCGGGCATTTCCCGCGCGATCCGCCGGACGGAGCCGCGGACGGTCCGCAAATGCGTAGCCTTGCAGCGCGCCGGAAAGCTCCATCCCCGGGTGTCTGGCCCGGGGCCGTTTTTTTGACCGGAGAATGCCGGAAAATTTGGGAAATATTTTGGCATTTTATGCCGTTACGTCATTGCATTAAAGTCCAAAAGCTGGTATAATATGTAAGTCGCGCTGAACTTTTATGCAGCGGCGGACAATATATTTTATAGGAGGAACGAGATGACAGCTATCAAACGGTGCTGCGCACTGGCTCTGGCGGTTCTGATGATCCTGACCGCCCTGCCGGTGACGGCATTCGCCCAGGCAGCTGAGCAGGAGGTCAACGCCTCCCTGCAGGAAACCACGGTCAGCGGTATCGCCAACGATATCGCCCGCCAGGTCCTGCGCAGCGGCCAGAAAAACGGCGAAAAAATCCAGATGGAGAACACCGCCAAGCTCGACGACAACGACGAGGTCGAGATCATCGTGGTGGTCAACGACTCCGTGGCCGACCCGGATTCCCGGGCCCAGGTCAACGCCCTGCTGCGCACGCAGAAGAGCGCCCTGGCCCAGATCAATCGGGCCATTGACGCGCGGGTGGAGCCCCAGCGGCAGTATACCACCCTGCTCAACGGCTTTTCCGCCACAGTGACCTATGGCCAGTACAAGGCCATCCGGAAGCTGGACTGCGTCCAGTCCGCCTTCATTTCCCCCACGTTTGAGCTGCTGCCCGACACCGCCAACAGCAACCGGATGATCGGCGGCGGTATCTATAATACCACGGGCTTCACCGGCGAGGGGATGCTGGTGGCCATTCTGGATACCGGCGTGGACATGAGCCACGAAATCTTCAGGACCGCCCCCAAGAGCCCCTCCCTGACCCGGGAGAAGCTCCAGTCCATGCTGGAGCAGTACGACTTCCAGGTGGAGCAGATCATCTCCGGCATCAGCGTGTCCGACCTGTATTACAGCGCCAAGCTCCCCTTCCAGTTTGACTACGGCGACAGGGACAAGGACGGCATGCCCGGCGATAAGGGCAGCCACGGCACCCACGTTGCCTCCACCGCCGCCGGTAATGTGGGCGTCAACGATGCCGTCATGGGCGTGGCTCCCCAGGCCCAGATCATCAACATGAACGTGTTCAAGTCCACCGGCGGCGCGTCCTATGCGGACATTCTGGCCGCCCTGGAGGACTGCATCCTGCTGGGCGTGGACGTGGCCAACCTGAGCCTGGGCTCCGACTGCGGCTACATCGACTATGACAGCGAGGACGCCTTCACCAAGAGCCTGCTGGACGTGTTCGAGCGCACCGGCGAGAGCGGCGTGTCCCTGGCTGTGGCCGCAGGCAACGCCTATAACGCCGCCTATGGCGACGCCTTCGGCGGCAAGGCCCTGGCCTCCAACCCCGATTACGGCCTGGTCAGCGAGCCCTCCACCTATGGCGAGTCCCTGTCCGTGGCCGCCGTGTCCAACGGCATGGTCAAGGGCCCCTATGTCACCGTGGGCGGCAAGGACCTGGCCTATCAGGACAGCGCCACCATCAGCGAGGACGAGAACGCCAAGCCCTTCCGCAGCCTGTCCGCCCGGGGCTCCATCGAGTATGTGGTGGTTCCCAACTACGGCGCGGAGGAGGACTATGCGGGCCTGGACCTGACCGGCAAGATCGCCCTGGTGTAGCGGGGCGGCGGCATGTACTATGAGCAGAAGGAGCGCAATGCCGCCAACGCCGGCGCCATCGGCATGCTGGTGTACAACAACGTGCCCGGCATGCTGTACATGTCCATCACCGACTGGAAGATCCCCTGCGCGTTTATCTCCCAGGCCGCCGGTGAATACATGAAGCAGCAGGAGACCAAGACTCTGTCCGTGGCCTCCGCCGACGCCCTGGTGGAATCCCCCACCTATGGCATGGCCGACTTCTCCAGCTGGGGCGCTACCCCCGAGCTGACCCTGAAGCCGGAGATCACCGCCCCCGGCGCGGGCATCTATGCCGCCGTGCCCGGCGGTTATGAAAGCATGGACGGCACCTCCATGGCCTCCCCCCACGCGGCCGGCGGCATGGCCATCGTCCAGCAGGCCCTGAAGGCCCGGGACAACAGCATGACCGGCGCCCAGCGCAAGCACATGACCGACACCCTGCTCATGAGCACCGCCCATGTGATCTATGACGACAACGGCGTGCCCTATTCCCCCCGGAAGCAGGGCGCTGGCCTGATGAGCATCAACGACGCCGTGAATACCCGGGGTTATCTGTCCGTGGAGGGCATGGAGCGTCCCAAGCTGGAGCTGAAGGACGATCCCGCCATGAAGGGCGTGTACACCATGAACTTCACCGTCCACAACACCGGCAGCGACACCCTGTATTACGACGTGACCCCCCTGGTGCTGACCGATACCACCGAGGCCTATGTCAACGGCAGCGGGCAGGAGTTCTCCACCATCAGCGGAAGCTCCCGGCTGCTGCCCCACACCTTCACCACCAACTGCGAGAATAACCGGGTGGCCGTGGCTCCCGGCAAGACCGCCGATGTCACCGTCACCGTCACCGTTACCGACGAGGGCCGGAAGATGCTGGCCCAGTTCCCCAACGGCAGCTATGTGGAGGGCTTCGTGACCCTGACCCAGGTGGCCGCCGACGGCAGCGCCCTGACCGATCCCATTGACCTGGGCCTGCCGTTCCTGGCCTTCTACGGCGACTGGACCAAGGCTCCCATCATGGATTCCACCGATTACTGGGAGACGCTGGACGGCTCCGCCAGCCAGGCCCAGGCGTACATGAACACCGCCTTCTCCTCCTCCAGCGAGAACACGGTGGACACCTACCTGGGCGACAACAACTACACCAGCGTGCCGTATCTGGCGGACCGCAACGCCATCTCTCCCAACAACGATGACTTCATGGACAGCCTCACCGGTATCTACACCGGCCTGCTGCGCAACACCAAGAGCCTGAAGTATACCATCACTGGCGCCAACGGCCAGGTGTACTACAGCAAGGACTGCGAGTATGTGGGCAAGTCCATCTACAGCTACGACTATTACCGCATTGTGCCCGCCGGTGTGGACGCCGAATATGACGGCATCGAGCCCTGGTACGGCACCGATTCCCACAACGCCAAGCTGCCCAACAACACCAAGGCCACCGTGACCATCGAGGCCACCCTGCCCTATGGCGACGGCGTGGGGACCAACCAGAAGCACTCCTGGTCCTTCCCCATCACCATCGACACCGAGGAGCCTCATGCCGACAACCTGAAGGTCACCGAGTCCGAGGGCCGGTACTATCTGAGCCTGGACGTGTCCGATAACCAGTATGTGGCGGCCGTGGTGTTCTACAACATCAAGAACAGCGAGATGCTCTATGGTATGCAGGGCTTCGGCGAGGACAAGCCCGGCGTCACCAGCCACATCAAGGAGTATGACATCACCGGCTTCGGCGAGACCTTCGGCATGATCGTCCATGACTACGCCGGCAACTCCAAGGTGTATACCGTCCGCGCTCCCGGCAACCCCGACGATCACGGCACCATCACCCCCACCAACATCCTCTGGACCGAGAACTTCAACGAGAAGTGGCTCCCCGACGACTGGAGCGTCCAGAGCAAGGGCGGCTCTCTGAACACCTGGTACCGCGACGAGGACTACATGGCCGCCGTGGATCATGACGACGACAACCAGCAGGACGAGTGGCTGATCTCCCGCACCACCGATATCAGCGGCGTGGATACCGAGGTCCACATGGTCTTCGATTTCTACACCACCTATTGGTACACCGTGGAGTATAAGCACTGCAACCTGCAGGTCATGGCCTCCGGCGACGGCGGCGAGAACTGGCAGGAGATCTGGAACCTGCAGCGGGATTCCGGCCTGTTCACCGCCTGGACCAAGACCCAGGCCAAGGTGACCATCCCCGAGAGCCTGCAAAACAGCAAGGACCTGCGCTTCGCCTTTGTCTACACCGGTAAGGGCGGCTCCAACCTGTCCCTGGACAACGTCCAGCTGTACGCCGAGGAGCGGGACAACTATGTGTCCGTCACCGCCGCCGCCGGTGAGGGCGGCACCATCACCCCCGCCGGTCAGACCCTGGTGAAGAAGGGTACCAGCAAGACCTTCGACATCGCCCCCGCCCAGGGCTATGAGATCGTCAACGTCAGCGTGGACGGTACCGACCTCGGCCCCATCAGCTACTACACCTTCCAGCGGGTGGGCGTGGACCACACCATCTCTGCCACCTTCCAGAAGGCCCAGCCGTCCGGCGACGTGGCGCTGTTCGACAACGACTTTGAATCTGTGACCGGTGAGAGCTTCCCCTTCCACGGCTGGAGCCTGAAGGGTGTCAACACCAACGGCTACACCTGGAAGCAGCAGACCTACTGGAACTGGAAGGATGTCAACGACACCAAGCACGCCTATATCTCCGATGACTGGAACGGCGGCGCGCAGGACGAGTATCTGATCTCCCCGGCGGTGAATCTGACCGGCAAGGAAGCAACCCTGTCCTTCGACTATGGCTACGGCTACTACGGAGCACAGAACAAGACCTACACAGCCACCGTGGAGGTATCCACTGACGGCGGCCAGACCTGGACCGCTCTGTGGAACTTCTTCGACAGCTACAATGGCGAGAAGTCCGGCGTTGTTTCCGGACGCAAGGAGCTGGCTATCCCGGCCCAGTATGCAGTGGACGGCGTTCAGTTCGCCTTCCATTATGTGAATCCCACTCACGAAACCGGTCCTCTGGCCGTGGACAACGTCAAGCTCACCGCCCCCGGCGGCAGCAGCGACACCGTCACCCTGACCACCACCGCCAATGAGGGCGGTACCGTGGCCCCCGCCGGTCAGACCGGCTACGCCCCCGGCGCAAGCGTCGAGATCACCTTCACCCCGGACCCCGGCTATCAGCTGGCCTCCGTGAAGGTCAACGGCCGCACCGTGGACGTGACGGACGGCGCCTACACCCTGGTCATGGACCAGAGCTATGCCGTGTCCGCCACCTTCGAGAAGATTCCCGACGTCCCCGTGGTGATGTTCCAGAACGACTTCGAGGACGTGGCCGGCGACAGCTTCCCCTTCCACGGTTGGACCGTGAAGGTGCAGGATACCAGCAGCACATGGAAGCAGTATACCTATTACAACTGGAAGAACGAGGGCAATGATTCCAAGCACGCTTACATCAGCAACGACTGGAAGGGTGCACAGGATGAGTACCTGATCTCCCCGGCTGTGGACCTGTCCGGTACCCGTGACGGCGTGCTGACCTTCGACTTCGCCTACGGCGAGTACGGCATCAAGAACAAGACCTTCACCGCTACGGTGGAAGCTTCTACCGACGGCGGAAAGACGTGGAACGCTATCTGGAACTTCCAGGACAGCTATACCGGCCAGCAGGCCAGCAACTACATCATTTCCGGCAGCGCAGAGGTTCCCGTGCCCGCCGAGTACAATGTGGACGGCGTCCAGTTTGCCTTCCGCTATGTCCATCCCAATGAGGACACTACCGGCCAGCTGGCCATCGACAACGTGAAGCTGATGGCGGTGGAGGACGGCCCCGTGGCCCAGAAGTACACCATCACCGCCACCGCCGGTGAGGGCGGCTCCATCACCCCCGCCGGTGAGGTGTCCGTGAAGGAGGGCGCGTCCCAGACCTTCGCCATCGCCGCCCAGGAGGGCTACGCCATTGCCGACGTGCTGGTGGATGGCCAGAGCGTGGGCGCGGTGGACAGCTACACCTTTGAGAATGTCACCGCCAACCACACCATTGCCGCCGTGTTCACCAGGACGGCCTCCGACGTGCAGTTCGACAACGACTTCGAGTCCGAGAGCTTCCCCGGCCACGGCTGGACCGTGAAGGGCGCCCGTACCGACAGCCCCTATACCTGGTACAAGGGCACCAATACCAAGCTCAATTCCACCAAGCAGGCCCGCATCGACATGGATTACTATGAAGATACCTGGGGCGACTGGAGCGTGGGCGGCATCCGCAAGCCTCTGCTGCCTATGGCAGGCGGCAGCGATAAGCTGCAGGATGAGTATCTCATCTCCCCGGTGGTGAACCTCACCGGCAAGACGCCTACGCTGAGCTTCGATTACCTGCTGTTCAAGTCCGTCATCGGCAACTACTGCTCCGTGACCGTGGAGGCCAGCACCGACGGCGGCCAGACCTGGACCGCCATCTGGACCGCAGCCGATCTGGAGCCGGTAAGCGGTTATTGGTTCATGGGCACGGCCAACGTTGCCGTTCCCGCCGCCTTCTGCACGGACAATGCCCAGTTCGCCTTCCACTTCTATAAGAAGGCCAACCAGGGCTATGACGATACCGACGCCATGTTCGCCATCGACAACGTGACCATGACCTACGGCGTCACCGATCCCTGCGCCGATGGTCATACCCTCACCGCCGTGGCGGAGGTCCCCGCCACCTGCGAGGAGACCGGCGTCAAGGCCCACTGGGTGTGCTCCGTCTGCGGCAAGCTGTTCAGTGACGCCGATGGCAAGAACGAGACCACCCTGGAGGCCCTGACCATCGGCGCTCCGGGCCACGACTATGGCGAGGCCGCCTGGACCTGGACCGGCTACGAGTCCGCCAAGGCTACCTTCACCTGCAGCCGTGACGCCAGCCATGTGGAGGAGGTCACCGCCGCTGTTACCAGCGAGATCACCACCCCCGCTTCCTGCGAGAGCACCGGCGTCCGGACCTATACCGCCACGGTGACCTTCCAGGGCAAGAACTATACCGACACCTGCACCGAGACCCTGCCCGCGCTGGGCCACAAGACTCAGCTGGTGGGCGCTAAGACCGCCACCTGCACGGAAGATGGCTACACCGGCGACGAAGTCTGCACCGTGTGCCAGGAGGTCGTGAAGAAGGGCGAGGTTATCCCCGCTCTGGGCCACAAGACCCAGCTGGTAGGCGCTAAGGAAGCCACCTGCACCCAGGACGGCTATACCGGCGACGAGGTCTGCACCGTCTGCGGCGAGACTGTCAAGAAGGGCGAGGTCATCCCCGCTCTGGGCCACAAGACTCAGCTGGTGGGCGCTAAGGCCGCCACCTGCACCGAGGACGGCTACACCGGCGACGAAGTCTGCACCGTGTGCCAGGAGGTCGTGAAGAAGGGCGAGGTCATCCCCGCTACCGGCCACAAGACCCAGCTGGTGGGCGCTAAGACCGCTACTTGCACCGGGGACGGCTACACCGGCGACGAGGTCTGCACCGTGTGCCAGGAGACCGTGAAGAAGGGCGAGGTCATCCCCGCTACCGGCCACGATTACAAGGACGGCAAGTGCGCCAACTGCGGCGAGACCGATCCCAACTACAAGCCCGCTGAGCCCGAGAATCCCGGCGTCAAGACCGGCGATGAGGCTCACACCGCTCTGTGGCTGGCTGCGGCCTCCGTATCCCTGCTGGCTGCCGCTGCCCTGCTGCTGGGCAAGAAAAAGCACCTGAGCTGACCCCAAAAATCAGACAATAGCAATAGCTCCGGGATGCTATTGCGTCCCGGGGCTATTGCATAGAACCTTTGATTCTCTGCGCTCCATAAAAAATCCGCAAGGCACAGCCCTGCGGATTTTTTTTACTTGATTCGGTTACAGATACTTGCGCATGCCCTCGGTGGCCACGGAAGCGTCGGCGGTGAGGGTCACGGTGAACTTCACGGTGTTGGCGTCGCTGAACTTGTCCAGCCAGTGCAGGAACTTTTCCACGGCGGCGAAGTCCTCGCTATGTACGATCTTGCAGAGGTTATCCACATAGACGTGGGAAATATCGTAATTGCCCGCATACAGACCGCTGATGAAGCCCCGCAGGCACTCAAAAGAATCCAAGTGGTATTCACCGGCGTTGACCAGGCGCACAGAGGACTTGATGTCGTAGGTCATGTCCGCGCCGGGCTCGATGCAGACGACACAGCCGCCTTCTTCGGCCACGGAGGCATGAACCAGCTCGATGAGCTGCTTGGTCTTGCCGGCGCCGTTGTCGCCCATAATCAATCTAACCATAAGAGATCACTCCTTTTGCATATATGTATACCATACCATAACTTGACGGAAATGGCAATGGGAAAATATACGGTTTTTTACCGGCCCAGTTTTTCCCGCAGGGCCTGGCCCATGTCCTCATAGCCGGGCTTGCCCAGCAGGGCGAACATATTCTTCTTATACGCCTCCACCCCCGGCTGGTCGAAGGGGTTCACGTCCAGCAGATAGCCCGACAGGCCGCAGGCATATTCAAAGAAATAGATCAGCTGGCCCAGGGTGTCCGCGTTCAGGGCCCCGCAGCGCAGGATGATGTTGGGCACGCCGCCCTCCTCGTGGGCCAGCAGGGTGCCGTCCATGGCCTGGGTGCGGATAAAGTCCATGGTCCTGCCCGCCAGGAAGTTCAGCCCGTCGCCGTCGGCGGCGTCAAAGGGCACCGTGCTCTCCTGCTCCTCCGGGTCGAAGCGCACCACCGTTTCAAACAGGTGCCGCTCGCCCTGCTGGATATACTGGCCCATGGAGTGCAGGTCCGCCGTGAACTCCACGCTGGCCGGGAACAGGCCCTTGTTCTCCTTGCCCTCGGACTCGCCGTACAGCTGCTTCCACCACTCGGACATGAACCGGAAGGACGGCTCATAGGAGGCCAGGATCTCGATCTTCTTCCCGGCGCGGTAGAGCTGGTACCGGGCCCCGGCGTACTGCCAGGCGGGATTCTGCTCCATATCTCCGGCGGTGCAGACCTCCTGCATCCGGGCGGCCCCCTGCATCAGGGCCCGGATGTCGATGCCCGCCACGGCGATGGGCAGCAGGCCCACGGCGGTGAGGACGCTGTAGCGCCCGCCGATGTCGTCAGGCACCACGAAGGTCTCGTACCCGGCCTGATCGGCCAGGGACTTCAGGGCTCCCTTCTGCCGGTCGGTGGTGGCGTAAATGCGCCGGGCCGCGCCGTCGGGGCCGTATTTCTTTTCCAGCAGCTCCCGGAAGAACCGGAAGGCCACGGCAGGCTCCGTGGTGGTGCCGGACTTGGAGATGACATTCACGGAGAAGTCCACCCCCTCCAGCAGCTCCATGGTCTCCCGCAGCTGCCGGTCGGACAGGCCGTTGCCCACAAAATAGATGTTGGGGGTGTCCTTGCGCCTGAGGTTATAGTTGGGGGAGCACAGGCACTCGATGACGCCCCTTGCCCCCAGATAGGAGCCGCCGATGCCGATGACCACCAGGGCCCGGGAATCGCTCTGAATGCGCCGGGCCGCCGCCTGGATGCGGTCGAACTCCTGCCGGTCATACTCCTGGGGCAGGCGCACCCAGCCGGTGAAGTCGCCTCCGGCGCCGTCGCCCTTCTGCAAGTGGTTGTGGGCGATGCGCAGGCGGGGCGCCAGCGCCGCCTCATAGGGCAGGGCGATAAATCGCCGCATATGGGTCAGGTCCACCTGGATCATAGGGATTACCTCCTGTGTAAATCGGATTTTTCATCACACCGTATCTTACCGCGTTTTCCCGGAAAATACAAGGGGATTCCCGTCGAAACGGTGAAAATCCTATCCGATCACATGGTTCGCAGTTCTGCCCGGGGCGCGGTCAGGTCCCAGCCGCGCCCATCCCGCAGCAGCAGCTCCGCCGGACCGCCGGGGATGTGCTCCGGGGCCCGGTCCACCCGGGCGTCCACCATCAGGAGCCGGGGCAGCGGCGTGCTTCTCAGCCAGTCCGGCATGGGCGGACGGTCCCGCAGCAGCAGCGGCAGCCGGAACAGCTGATCGTCGTTGCCGCTGAACATCCTATAGGCGGTCGTATCAATAAGATACCGCTGCGCGCCGAAGCGGATAGCCGCCGGACTGTTGGCCCGCGCCCATTCTCCGCACTCCCTCCGGGAGGACGCCATCAGCAGGCTGAGACTGCCGTAATACGCATCCCGGGTAAAGCCGAAGGCGTACCACTCCCGCCCGTCCGGCAGACACAGAACGCTGCCCAGGGGCCGGACCTCCCGGATATTGCCGCTCTCCCAGGCCAGGATCTCCGGGGTCAGATATCGAAGAATATTTTGCATTATGATTACCCTCCTGAGTTTATCCTGAGTTTATATTTTATTGTATCGTTGTTTCCTCTGTGCCGCAATAGCATTCCTGTTCAGTTTCCGCCAAGGATCACCCGCAGAAGCACATGGTCCGGGCCAGGCGCAGGAACATCTCCCCGAAGGTGAGCTTTTCCACGGCTTCCGCCGCCCGGATGGGTACCTCCAGCAGCGTTTCGCCGTTCTGGGTGACGGTCAGGGTCCCCAGAACGTCCCCCTGACGCACCGGAGCCGCCGCCGACTCCGGCAGGGTCACCGTCTGCTCCAGCCCCTGGAGCCGGGCCTTTTCCGCCAGCAGCAGGCCCTCCGCCGGGTCCACCATAGACTGCACCGCATCCCGGGTCCCCAATGTCACCGGCACCGGCGGCAGCGGCTCCTCCGGGGTGGCATGGACCAGGCCATAGGTGGAGAACCCATAGTTGAGCAGGGTCTTGGCGTCCTCGAACCGCTGCTGGCCGGTGGGGGATTTCAGCACCACGGCGATCAGCTCCATGCCCTCCCGCTCCGCCGTGGCGGAAATGCAGTATCTGGCGGAGTCCGTGGACCCGGTTTTCAGCCCCGTGGCCCCCTCATAAAAGCGGATGAGCTTGTTGGTGTTGGACAGCTGGAACTGTCCGTCCCGAAGGGTGTCCATCCAGATGGTGGTAAAGCGCCGGATGTCCGGGTGACGGCGGATCAGCTCCCGGGACATCACGGCAATGTCCCAGGCGCTGGTAACGTGCCCCTCCGCCGGAAGGCCGGTGCAGTTGACGAAATGGGTGTCCTGCATCCCCAGCTCCCGGGCCCGGTTGTTCATCCGCTCCACAAACAGCTCCGTGACCCCCGCCGTTTTTTCCGCCAGGGCCACGGCGGCATCGTTGCCGCTGGACACGCACATCCCCTTCAGCAGGTCCTCCACGGTGATCTGCTCCCCGGGGGACAGAAAGATCTGGCTGCCGCCCATGGAGGCGGCATAGTCGCTGACGGTGACCACGTCGTCATAGGCCAGGGTTCCCCGGTCGATGGCCTCCATCACCAGCAGCAGGGTCATGACCTTGGTGACGCTGGCCGGTTCCAGGGCCTGGTGCTCGTTTTTGGCGTAGAGCACCTGTCCCGTCTCCTTCTCCATCAGCAGCGCCGCCTCCGCCTGCACCGGCAGCTCCACCCCCCAGGCCGGACACAGCGTCAGCAGCAGCACCAGCACCGGCAGTGCCCCCAGCAGCTTTTTCATGGCAAACCCCTCCCCGTTTTTTCTTCACCGTATGCGCCCGGGGGCAAAAAAAGAACGCCCCCGCCGGGGCGTTCTCTTTTTCAGGTTCACGCGTTGAGGATGCTCATGAACTCCTGGCCGGTGATGGTCTCCTTTTCGTGCAGGAACCTGGCCAGCTCATCCAGCTTCTGCCGGTCGTCCCGCAGGATCTGCAGTGCCTTCTGGTGCTGCCGCTCCACCAGGTCCACCACCAGCTGATCGATCTTGGCCTGAGTCTCCGGTGAGCAGGCCAGGGACGTATCCCCGCCCAGATACTGGTTGGTAACGGTCTCCAGTGCCACCATGCCGAATTCGTCGCTCATGCCATACCGGGTCAGCATGGCCCGGGCCAGCTTGGTGGCCTGTTCAATGTCGTTGGAAGCGCCGGTGGTGACGGAGCCGAACACCACTTCCTCGGCGGCCCGGCCGCCGGTGAAGGTGGCGATCTTGTTTTCGATCTCCTCCCGGCTCATCAGATAGTGGTTGCCCTCCTCCACCTGCATGGTATAGCCCAGGGCACCGGAGGTCCGGGGAATGATGGTGATCTTCTGCACCGGGGCGGAATGGGTCTGGCGGGCCGCCACCAGGGCGTGGCCGATCTCGTGATAGGATACGATCCACTTCTCCTTGTCGGTGAGAATGGCGTTCTTCTTCTGATATCCGGCGATAACGGTCTCGATGCTCTCCTCCAGGTCCGCCTGGGTCACCAGCTTCCGGCCGTCCCGCACCGCCCGCAGGGCGGCCTCGTTGACGATGTTGGCCAGCTCCGCGCCGGATGCGCCGGAGGCCATCCGGGCCACGGTGGAAAAGTCCACGTTCTCCGCCAGCTTGATCTTCCGGGCGTGGACCTTCAGAATCTCCTCCCGGCCCTTCAGGTCCGGCAGCTCCACCGGCACCCGGCGGTCAAACCGGCCGGGCCGGGTCAGAGCCGGGTCCAGGGACTCCGGGCGGTTGGTGGCCGCCAGGATGATCACGCCGGAGTTATCGTCGAAGCCGTCCATCTCCGTCAGCAGCTGGTTCAGAGTCTGCTCCCGCTCATCGTTGCCGCCGTACTGGCCGCCGCTGCGCTTCTGGCCGATGGCGTCGATCTCGTCGATGAACACGATGCAGGGGGCCTTCTCCTTGGCCTGGCTGAACAGGTCCCGGACCTTGGACGCGCCCATGCCCACGAACATCTCCACAAATTCCGAGCCGGAGATGGAGAAGAAGGGCACCTGGGACTCGCCTGCCACGGCCTTGGCCAGCATGGTCTTGCCGGTGCCCGGAGGGCCCACCAGCAGGATGCCCTTGGGCATGGAGGCGCCGATCTCCTGATACTTGCCGGGGTCATGGAGATAGTTCACGATCTCCTGCAGGTTCTCCTTGGCCTCGTCCTCACCGGCCACGTCGGCAAAGTGGATGCCCTGGGTGGACTGCACATAGATCTTGGCGTTGGATTTTCCCGCGCCGAACATCATGGAGCCGGGGCCTCCGGCCCGGTCCGTCAGCTTCTTGGTCATCAGCTGGCCGATGGCGATGAAGATGATGATGGGCAGGATCCACGTCAGCACAAAGCTCAGCAGAGGCGAGGTCTGCTCCACAATGTCCCGGGTGAACTCCGCCCCGGCGTCATACAGCCGCTGGGTCAGGTCCGGGTCATTCATGGGCCCGGTTTTATAGACCTTGCTGCCGTCCTTGTTGGTGAAGATGATCTGGTTGTCCTCCACCTCCACCTGGCCGATCTCCTTGTTTTCGGTCATGGTCATGAAGGTGCCGTAGTCCACCTCCTGCACCGCGTGCCGGGCCACCAGGGGCACCAGCAGAAAGTTGATCAGCAGCAGCACCACCAGGGCGACGCCGTAATAATAGATCAACGGTTTTTTCGGGGGCTTTACTTCTTTCATATGCCGTCCTCCTGCGTCAGCCGGGTCTGAATCCCCGGAATTTTGGGATATGATACCACGCCGTCCCGCGAAAATCAACAGGATTTTGTGAACAAACCGGGGGTTTTTCGAGGAAAAGAGGACGGGGCGCTGCCCCGTCCTCTTTTGGCACTCAGAAGGTCTTGTTCACATAGTCGTTGTACTTCTTCACGTCCATCTGGCCCTGATAGGTGTTCTGGAACCGCTTCACCGTCAGGCTGTTGAACTGGACGATCTGGCGGTATTTCAGGAAGCCCACCACCAGGGGCAGGCCGCCGGACAGATAGCTGATGGGGGCCTGCCGCCACACGCCGTAGCCAAAGGCCGCCACCACCACCAGGGAGATGATGACCCCGGCGATCTCCTTTTTGGGGTGGAGCTTGTGCACCACGTCCGCCTGCACCACACCCAGGTCGATCATGGTCTTGGCGAAGCGCTTCTGCACCGTGAACAGGCTGACGGCATTGAGCACGCAGGGGGCCACCACGAAAAACGCAAACAGCGCAATGATGGCCTGGAAAATGAAAATCATCAATCCTTCGTTATCCAAAAATCTATCCTCCTATTATTATAATTAGTCCACAAATTTCACGGTCACGTCCTCCCGGGCGCTGGCATACAGCATGGTCAGGTAGATCACGTCGAAATCCACGATATCCCCCACCTGCGGGCAGGGGTCGCAGTCCTCCACGTCCAGGATGCAGTGGTCCGACGAGCCGCCCACCACCGTCATACCCGGCGTCCGGGGATGCAGCATCATGATATCCCCCACGTCGGCCCGGCCGATGCCGGCAATGGCCCGGCGGCGGATGCCCCGGTCCTCATAGGTGGGCCGGTTGCAGAAGCAGTCCACCATAATGGGTCCCACCGGGTGTGTGGGCTTGTTCTTCACCTCCACGATCTGGGCCCGCAGGGTCATGCAGTCCATCCGCAGATAGTCCATGTCGTGAATGCCCCAGTCCACCTGTAAATCCTTGGCCACTAAGATGCCCTCGCCGATGCGCAGGTGGTTGATGCCCTCCGGCATGGTGCCCCAGTGGACCAGGGTGAAGGAGCTGGTGGCCCCGCCGGACACGATCTCCAGCTTCCGGCCGATGGTGTCCTCCACCCGCCGGGCGATATGTACCAGCTGGCCCAGATTCTCCGGCGTGGGCTGGATGGAGCCGTAGCACCCCAGGTTCACGCCTACGCCTGCCAGCTCCACATGGGGCAGGTCCCGCTCCACATGGACGCACACGTCCAGTATCTCGTCCTGGTCCCAGAAGCCCTCCCGCAGGTCCCCCAGGTCCGCCATGATCACGGCCTTGTGGACAGCTCCCTGCCGGGCGCAGGCCTCCTCCAGGGCGTCCAGCGTGGCCCGCTCGCTCTCCAGAGAATAGTCGCACCACCGGGCCACATCCTCCAGCTCGCTTTCCATGGGGATCCGCAGCAGCATATACGGCCCCGGCACCCCGGCCCGGCGGCAGCGGACGATCTGCTCCAGGCGGCTGCTGGCCAGCTGGGTGGCCCCGCAGTCCCGGAACATACGGCCCACCTCCGGCAGGCCGCTGCACCCCTTGATGACGCCGCACACCTGGATGCCCCGGGCGGTGCAGCGGGAGATGACCTCCTCCATATTGTGCCGCAGGCGGCTGCGGCTGATTTCCAGACAGGGATATTGCCGGTTCATATGCGAAAGCCTCGATTCTGGCAGATACATAATATATGAATTATAGCATACTCTTTCCCATCTGGCTACCAATTTTCCACATTTTCCAGCTTGTCAAAAAAGATTTTTTTGACAAGCTGAGTGCGGTCAGAAATAGATGGTCACGTCCGGGTGCTGCTGCAGCTCCCAGCGCAGGTCCTCCAGAAACAGGGCCGCCTCCCGGGGCAGCTCCACCGCCCGGGGGGCGATGAGATAGCTGATACGGTCCGGCGGCGGGGCGGTGAAGCGGCATATCTTGGCCCGGCCCGCCCGGCGCATGTGCTCGGCGGCAATGGCCGGGGCCGCCGCCCACACCCGGCGGGTGGGGGGCCACGCATCCGCCAGCTGCATGGTGTCGGTGTTCAGCAGGGGCCGGGCATCGGACCCGAACCAATAGTCGTTCCACACCTGCACCTCCCGCCGCTGGGACACGTTGATCTCCTGGGACATATCCAGGTCGTGGGGGTTCACCAGCTCCGGATAGTCGCTGCCCTCGGAGCAGATCATATAGAACGACTCCCGGAACAGGGGCGTCACCTGCAGCTCCGGGTTGAAGCCCACGTCGTCCTCCACAATGGCCATGTCCAGCTCCCGGCGGGTAACGGCCTCCTGGGCCTGCTGGCTGGACAGGGTCTCCACCCGCAGAGCCACCGGCAGGTCCCGCTCCAGAAACCGCTTGTATACCGGCGGCAGCACATATTGGTTGGCGGTGTAGGCAGCGCCGATGCGAAAGTGGGTCCGGGCCTCGGCGGCGGCAATGCCGTGCATCTCGGCCATCAGCCGCTGCCACCGCTGGGCCAGGGGCAGAAACCGGGTTCCCGCCTCCGTCAGCTCCAGCCGCCGCAGGCCCTTGCCCCGGACAAACAGCGGCGTCCCCACCTCGTCCTCCAGGGTCTGGAGCCGGGCGGAAAGGGTGGGCTGGGTGATATAAAGCGCCTGGGCGGCGGCGGTCATGGACCCGCTGCGCAGCACCGTCAGAAAGGTTTCGATCTCCATATCCGTCATGTCGGAGCCCTCCTGGAATTATAGATTGCGACCTATATTATAAGGGAAAAGAACCGATTTTACAAATCCCTTTTTTCGTGTTATCTTATCACTCGCCCGAAGGGGAACCGCACCGGACGCGGCGCGGGAACAGCAGAAAGGAGTGTTCTCAAATGACTAAGACGAATCGCACCGGTATGGTAGTTGCAGCCGTTGTTGCTTCTGTATTGATGGCACTCACGCTGGTGAGCACGGCCACCGGCCACTTCTATGGCCTGACGGTGGTGCTGGCGTTTCTGATGCCGGTTCTGGCTTTCGTGGAGCTGGACCTGCTGTGCAAGCTGCTGTAACGCAAATTCGCTTTTCCATCCTTTTCCATTCCGCATATACCCTCCAAGTTTTTCTCTCTTACAAATGGTCCGCCGCTGCCGGGCGGCGGACCGCAAAAAACACCGCAGGGCTGCCGGGTCCTGCGTTTTTTGTGCCTTGTTAATTGTGAACAAATTGTAAACTTTAAAAATCATCTTTCCTTGTGAGTTCTAATATGGTATATTAGATGTCGAGAAAACGCGAAAACTATACCTTCCAAGGAGGTTTTTCCCATGCGCGAATATGTTCTCATGACCGACAGCTGCTGCGACCTGCCGGACCAGATGGCAAAGGACCTGCAGCTGGAGGTGCTGCCCCTGACCATGCACATGGACGGGCAGGACTATCCCAACACCCTGGATGGCGCGGCCATCAGCAACGAGGAGTTTTACCGGCGGATCCGGGCGGGCAAAATGGCCACCACCTCCGCCGTCAACGTGGGCCAGTTTGAGGACGCCATGTCCGCCATTCTGGAGCAGGGGAAGGATATCCTGTGCATCAGCTTCTCCTCGGCCCTGTCCACCACCTACCAGTCCGCCTGCATCGCGGCGGAGACCGTTCTGGCCAAGCACCCCGAGGGCCGCATCCGGGTCATCGACTCCCTGAGCGCCTCCCTGGGCCAGGGCCTGCTGATGTACCTGACCGCCCACAAGAAGCTGGAGGAGAACCTGACCCTGGACCAGCTGGGGGACTGGGTGGAGGAAAACAAGCTCCACGTCTGCCACTGGTTCACGGTGGACGACCTGAACTATCTGAAAAAGGGCGGTCGCGTGTCCGCCGCCACGGCGCTGGTGGGCACCATGCTGTCCATCAAGCCCATCATGCACACCTCCGACGAGGGTAAGCTGACGGTGGTGGGCAAGGCCCGGGGCCGCAAGAGCAGCCTGAACACCCTGGTGGACACCGTGGGCCGTCTGGGCATCAACCTGCAGGATCAGGTGATGTTCATCTGCCAGGCGGACTGCCAGGCGGAGGCGGAGACCGTGGCCGCCCAGCTCAAGCAGCGCTACGGCGTCAAAGAGGTGTATATCAACTACATCGGCCCTGTCATCGGCAGCCATACCGGCCCCAACACCATGGGCCTGTTCTTTGTGGGAACGGAGCGCTGAACATGAAGTGGCTGGAGCTGAAGATCGACGCCGCCCCCGCCGGGCTGGAGCCCGTCAGCGCACTGCTGGAGGACCTGGGCATCACCGGCCTGGTCATTGACGACGAGGGGGATTTCCAGGACTTTCTGGAGCACAACCACGCCTATTGGGACTATGTGGACGACCAGCTGATGCAGGAGAAAAAGGGCCTGTGCCGCATCACCTTCTATCTGGAGGACAGTCCCGACGGGTACAACACCCTGGCTCAGGTCCGCATGGCCCTGTCCCGGGTGAAGCAGGAGCACCCCGAATACGGCCGGCTGCTGCTGACCATGGAGAACATGGAGGACGCCGACTGGGAGAACAACTGGAAGCAGTTTTACAAGCCCATGGAGATCGGCGACCGGCTGATCGTCATCCCGGAGTGGGAGAGCACCGGCGTGCCGGAGGACCGGGTGGCCCTGCGGCTGAATCCGGGCCTCACCTTCGGCACCGGCAGCCACGCCACCACCCGCCTGTGCCTGACGGCTCTGGAAAAGCATATCACCGGCGGCCAGACGGTGCTGGACCTGGGCTGCGGCAGCGGCATTCTGTCCATTGCCGCCCTGCTGCTGGGGGCGGACCGGGCCGTGGCCTGCGACATTGACGAAAAGTGCATGGACGTGGCCTATGAAAACGCCGCCCTCAACGGCGTGGGCCGGGACCGCTACACCGTCCGCTGGGGCGATGTGGTAACGGATCAGGCCCTGCGGCAGGAGCTGGGCGGCCCCTATGACGTGGTGGTGGCCAACATCGTGGCCGACGTCATCAAGGCCCTGGCCTCCACGGTGCGGCCCCTGGTGAAGGAGGGGGGCATCTTCCTGTGCTCCGGCATCATCGACGACCGGGCGGAGGAGGTGGCCCAGTGCCTGCGGGATAACGGCTGGACCATTGCCGAGGCCCGCAGCAGCGAGGGCTGGTTCTCCTATCTGTGCCGATAAAATCAAAACCTCCGGCAATGCCGGAGGTTTTGATTTATGGCGCGCAGGAGTCCTGATCCAGGCCGCTGCGGTATTCGTTGGGGGACACGCCGATGACGTCCCGGAAGGCCCGGGCGAATTTGCTGGCGTTGTCATAGCCGAACTGCCCGGCGATGTCCAGCACCGTCCGGTCCGTGGACCGCAGCAGCTCCGCCGCGCCGTGCATCTTCTGCAGACGCAGCCAGGCGGCGGGACTGCTGCCATAGACCCCCCGGAAGCTGGCCTGGATCTGGGCGGCGGAGGCCCCGAAATGCCGGGACAGCTCCTGCACCGTCACCTTGCTTTCGGTGTTGGCCAGCAGATAGTCCGCCGTCTTTCTGGCCAGGGACACCTGTCCCCGGGAAAGGCCCGGCGCAGCCGCCTGGGGCTGGGCGGGCACCTCTAAGGCGCTGAGAAACAGCAGCAGCTCCAGGATCTTCACCTTCAGATACCCCCGGCGCAGGTCCTCCGGCACCTGATACAGCTCCGAAAACACGTGCTCCACCCGCCGGGAGGACCGGGCGGCAAAATACCCCCCGGCGGCGCAGAATTTTTCCGCCAGGGCGGCGGGCTGCACCTCCACGTCCTCCAGAAAGCAGGACAGACACCGGGGCGCCCGCCGGGGATCCACGGTAACGGTAACGCCGTGGTAGTGCCCGGTGGGAAAGGCGGCCAGGGTGGGCAGCACGTCCTGCCGGGCCACGGACAGGTCCCCCGGGGCCAGATAGAAATACCGGCTCCCCAGGCGGTACTCCATGCGCCCCTCCCGGCAGTGGCTGATCTCCAGCACCCCCGGGGCGGCGGGGTCCATGGGACAGGACCCTGCGTGGACGTCGTGATAGCGGATGTCGATGCCGGGAAACACCGGATAAAGCGTCACCGCCGCCTGGCCCCCGTCCGGGGTCTCCCGGCGGACGGTGTGCTCCGGCAGCGGCGCGGCATCATGCAGACAGGACTCCATGGTCACTTTTTCAGGCGGCCCAACAGGCCCCGCTTTTCCAGAGGACGGGACACCACCTCCCCGGCCTGATAGCCGGTGTCGTTGATGACCCGGACCAGCTGCTCCCGGTCCAGGGGCTCCTGGGACTGGATCACGGTCTGGCCCTTGGTGTGGGAGGAGGACACCTTCTTCACCTGGAAATGGCTGCGGACGGCGTCGTTGATGTGGCTTTCGCACATGCCGCACATCATGCCGTCCACCTGGACAATGGTTTCGATCATAGCGTTATACCTCCTTGAGGAAATGGGTTGTTTTTCCTGCGGGGCTATTGCTCCGCCGACAGCAGGCGGTCCCGGAGCTGGGGCAGCCGGTCCTGGGACTGGGCCAGGATGGCGCAGACCGCCGTCTGACAGGCGTCTTCCTCCAGGCCCAGGGCCTGCTGCATCCGGCGGCACAGGGGGCCGAAGCACGCGGCGTATTCCGCGGCGGCCCGGCGGCCCTCCGGCGTCAGGAACACCGTGCCATAGCGCTCCTTTTCCACCAGGCCCGCCTGACAGAGATTCTGGAGCATGGAGTGGGCGCTGGGCTTGGACACGTTCATCCGGGCGGCGATCTCCACCGAGCGGACGCCCCTGCCCTCCCGGCACAGATCGTCCAGCACCAGCAGATATCGGATGGAGGCCGGGGTCATGGCCTGCGGGCAATTAGACATATCTAACCTCCTGGGTGAAAGGGCGGGGGAGACGCGGAGCTGCCCACGTCTCCCCCGGGGATCAGGTCACGGCTGGCTGCGGTGGCACTGGCCATGCATGGCGCAGTGGGCGCACCCCGCGCCGCAGGAGGACTTTCCCTGCTTTTTCTGGCGGATCAGACTGCGGATGATAAGGACTACAATGGCAATAAGGACCAGGGTGATGAGAATGGTGGAGAGATTGGCGCTGATCCAATGCAGCATGGAATTTCACTCCTTTTCGGAAAATGTCGTAAGATGGGTTGGAACAGATCAGACGGTGGCGTTGAGCTTGGTGGCCTCCTTATAGGGGCGCACCAGCATATAGACCATCAGGGCCAGGGCCGCCAGGGCGAAGATCAGGCCGATGACATTGACGCTGCCGGTGAACAGGCCGCCGAACTGGTTGATCATCAGGCTGATGAGATAGGCAAAGCCGCACTGATAGCCGATGGCGAACCAGGTCCACTTGCGGTTGTTCATCTCCCGCTTGATGGCGCCGATGGCGGCGAAGCAGGGAGCGCACAGCAGGTTGAACACCAGGAAGCTGAAGCCGCTGATGCCGGTGAAGGCCGCGCCGATGTTCTGATACACGGTGCCGTCGCCGCCGCCATACAGGATGCCCAGGGTGCCCACGATGTTCTCCTTGGCCACAAGGCCGGTGATGGAGGCCACGGCAGCCTGCCAGTTGCCCCAGCCCAGGGGCTTGAAGATCCAGGCGATGACGCCGCCGATGGCAGCCAGGATGGAGCTCTGGATCTCGCTCTCGTCCAGCATACGGAAGGTGCCGTCCACCCAGCCGAAGTAGGTGGTGAACCACACGAAGATGGTGGAAAGCAGGATGATGGTGCCGGCCTTCTTGATGAAGCTCCAGCCGCGCTCCCACATGCTGCGCAGGACGTTGCCCAGAGTGGGCCAGTGATAGGCGGGCAGCTCCATCACGAAGGGAGCGGGATCACCGGCGAACATCTTGGTCTTTTTCAGCATGATGCCGGAGACGATGATGGCGGCCATGCCGATGAAGTAAGCGGAGGTGGAGACCCATGCGCTGCCGCCGAAGATGGCGCCTGCGATCATGGCGATGAAGGGGACCTTGGCGCCGCAGGGGATGAAGGTGGTGGTCATAACGGTCATCCGGCGGTCGCGTTCATTTTCGATGGTACGGGAAGCCATGATACCGGGCACGCCGCAGCCCACGCCGATGAGCATGGGGATGAAGGACTTGCCGGACAGGCCGAACTTGCGGAACACGCGGTCCAGCACGAAGGCGATACGGGCCATGTAGCCGCAGGCCTCCAGGAAGGCCAGCATCAGGAACAGAACCAGCATCTGGGGCACGAAGCCCAGCACCGCGCCCACACCGGCCACGATACCGTCATTGATCAGGCCGCTGAGCCAGTCGGCGGCGCCGGCAGACTCCAGACCATTGCTGACCAGCACGGGGATACCGGGGACCCACACGCCGTAGTCGGCGGGGTCGGGGGCGTCAAATCCGTTTTCAGTGAGATACTTCACGGCGTCCACAAAGGTCATCTGCACCACGTTGTCCAGCTTGTCCGCACCCTCGGGCAGGGCGTCATAGTAGGCGGTCATGGTGTTGATGGCCAGGGTCTCCTCGTCCTCCACGTCCACGGTGGCGGTGGAGGAGCCGGGCTGGAAGCTCCGCATTTCTGCCAGCAGGGCCTGGGCGTCAAAGTCCTCGGCCTCGGGGTCGATCTCCGTGCCCAGGAAGGCGTCCACAGCCTGGATGGCGGCGGTGTAATCGTCGTTGACGGCGTTATACTCCTTGCTGCCGATGCCCAGCAGGTGCCAGCCGTCGCCGAACACGCCGTCGTTGGCCCAGTCGGTGGCGGGAGCGCCCACGGCTACCATGGCGATCCAGTAAACCAGGAACATCACCACGGCGAAGATGGGCAGGCCCAGCCAGCGGTTGGTGACCACCTTGTCGATCTTGTCGGAGGTGGACAGCTGGCCCTTGTTCTTCTGCTTGTAGCAGCTCTTGATGATCTCGGCGATGTAAACGTAGCGCTCGTTGGTGATGATGCTCTCGGCGTCGTCGTCCAGCTCCTTCTCGGCGGCCTGGATGTCCTGCTGGATGTGCTGCATCACGTCGGCGGGGATGCTGAGCTTCTGCAGTACCTTGTCGTCCCGCTCGAAAATCTTGATGGCGTACCAGCGCTGCTGCTCCTCGGGCAGGGTGTGGACGGCGGCCTCCTCAATGTGGGCAATGGCGTGCTCCACGGGGCCGGAGAAGGTGTGCATGGGGATGGTCTTGGTCTGGCCCTTGGCGGCCTTCACGGCGGCCTCGGCGGCGTCCATCACGCCGTCGCCCTTCAGAGCGGAGATCTCCACGATCTCGCAGCCCAGCTGGCGGGACAGCTCCTTGACGTTGATCTGGTCGCCGTTCTTGCGGACCACGTCCATCATGTTCACGGCGATGACCACGGGAATGCCCAGCTCCGTCAGCTGGGTGGTCAGATACAGGTTGCGCTCCAGGTTGGTGCCGTCGATGATGTTCAGGATGGCGTCGGGGCGTTCGCCGATCAGGTAATTCCGGGCCACCACCTCCTCCAGGGTGTAGGGGGACAGGGAGTAGATGCCGGGCAGGTCCATGATGACCACGTCATCGTGCTTCTTCAGCTTGCCCTCCTTCTTCTCCACGGTGACGCCGGGCCAGTTGCCCACGAACTGGTTGGAGCCGGTGAGGGCGTTGAACAGGGTGGTTTTGCCGCAGTTCGGGTTGCCCGCCAGGGCAATTTTGATCTGCTTATCCATATGATTCTCGTATCTCCTTTCCGGGAACTTATTCCACTTCGATCATTTCGGTGTCGGCCTTCCGCAGGCTCAGCTCATAGCCCCGGACGGTGACTTCCATGGGGTCGCCCAGAGGGGCCACCTTCCGGACAAACACCTGGGTGCCCCGGGTGATGCCCATGTCCATGATGCGGCGCTTCACGGGGCCCTCCCCGTGGAGCTTCACCACCTGGACCGTCTCGCCGATTTTCACGTCGCGCAGTGTTTTCATGTGGATTCTCTCCTTTTATGTATTTTTTGATTTTCTCAGATCATGATCTTTCGGGCCATTTCCTCGCTGATGGCGATGCGGGCCTCCTTGACCTTGACGATGACGTTTCCGCCCAGGGCCGCCACCACTGTGACGGTGCCCCCGGCCACAAAGCCCAGGTCCTCCAGATGCTTTTTCACCTCGGGGCTGCCGCCCACCCGGTGGATGAGATTTTCTTCGCCCATGTTGGCTAATGTCAGCGGCATCATAGCTGCTTCCCTCCCTGTGATAGCGGTTAGGGGTCGCTAACCGATCGTGAAAAATGAATGGTTAATCTGCCTTAACCTCTTTGCCAAGAAAAAGGTTAAGTTCCCTTAACCGCTGGATAGTTTAACACCTCTAACATTTCTTGTCAACCCCTTTTGGCGAAAAATTTTTCCTCCTTGCAATTTTGGTTAAAATATGCTAACCTATAAATAATTTTGCGGGAAGGTTGGTACTGTTTGCCATGCAGATCTTGAGAGCCTCGGAGGATTACCTGGAAACCATGCTGATGATGAAGGAGAAGCATGGCTATATCCGTTCCATTGACATTGCGGAGTATCTGGGCGTGACCAAGCCCAGCGTCAGCTACGCCACCAAGCGCCTGCGGGAAAGCGGGTACATCACCATGGACAAGGAGGGGCTCATCACCCTGACGGAGTCGGGGATGGCCATTGCCGCCAGCATGCTGGACCGGCACAAGACCCTGACGCAGTTTCTGATCCATCTGGGTGTGGACCCGGAAACCGCCGAGGCCGACGCCTGCAAGATGGAGCACGACATCAGCCAGCAGACCTTTGAGGCCATCTGCCGCCACGCCAGCCGGGCAGAATAAGTCCTCCGGGTAAATACACATTTCCGCCACCCCATTCCCGGGTGGACAGTGCCGTCCGCCCCGGCGGATACGGGCACCGGTATGTCCTCTGTTCGGATTCGCAAAAAAACGTCCATTTTTATTTGACAAATTTGTTCAAAAGCGTATAATGGTTTTGTATAAGTATCGGAACATTGTGGCATATCGGAAAGGAGACGGACCATGAAAAAGCTCTTGCCCCTTCTGTTGGCGCTGTGCCTGACGCTTTCGGCCTGCGCCGCCCCGGCGGCTGTGCCGCTGCCCGGCGATTCGGTGACCGCCGTCACCGTTACCTACGCCGGAAAAACCGTTACCTGCACCGACCCGGCCCAGGTCCGGGCCATGACCGACGCCGCCCGGAGCCTGGAATTTGTTCCCACGGACGCCTCCGTCACCACCCCCGGCGCCATGTCCATGGAGCTGACCTTCACGGACAGCAGCGGCAGCGCCGTGACCCTGACCCTGACCCTGACCCAGTCCGGCGGAAAAGTCTATGACGCCGGAGCAGACAGCATTGGAATTTTTGCCGAAATTTTAGGCGAATAGGTTCAAAAAACAGCGGGACGCCCAAGGCATTTCCACAGCCTTGGGCGTCCCGCCTTTTCTCGCCTTTGTCCCGGGACAAACCGCCGGTTTTCCGGGACGTCCCGCTCTGTACCGGGACGGTTTTTTCCGTCAGGGGTTCAGGTGCCGCTTGAAGTTGCCCAGGGTATGTACCCCCTCCTGGACCATGAAGAACGCATGGGGGTCCACCTTCCGGACCTCCTGCCGCCACGCAGGCCGGGAGGGCTGAATACGATAAACGGGCTCCCCGGGCGAAAATCGTCCGGGGAGCCTGCCCGCTTGTCGGAAATGCCCCTGCCGGGGATTCATAGAAAATTAACACAAAAGCCGTCATTCTCCGCTTGTGACGGAATTTATTTTATGGTATACTGCAAGAATGCTACTACTATCTGCCCGGAAGCGGCCAGGCTGGGGGCAGTTTTTTTGACGGAAGGAGACCAAGATGGACTCAAACAACAGAAACGGCGGAAACAACGGCGGAAACAAGAAGAACAACCGGAATCTGCGCAGCGTCCTCTCCCTGATCGGCTGGGCGTTGGTGCTGACCCTGGTGTTCAACTACATTCTGGCCATGACCAGCGGCGGCAAGAGCTTCGAGATCACCTACAGCCAGATGATGAACCTGGTGCAGGAGGATCAGATCAAGAAGATTGAGCTGAAGGACGGCGTGCTGTATGCCACCCCGGTGGACGGCTATACCTATACCCAGGAGTCGTCCAACAAGAATCAGCAGCCCCGGACCTATACCCAGAGTGAGAAGAGCCCCATCACCCTGTACACCACCTATCTGACGGACACCCGGCTGCTTCCCCTGCTGGATGAGCACGACGTGGAGTATTCCAGCCCCGTCAAGAGCTCCTGGAGCGTCCTGGGCGACATCCTGGTGATGTACATTCTGCCTATGCTGCTGACCATGGGGCTGATCGTGCTGGTGATGCGGATCGTGTCCAAAAACGGCGGCGGCATCGGCGGCATCGGCAACGTGGGCAAGTCCAACGCCAAGGTGTATATGGAGAAGCAGACCGGCGTCACCTTCAAGGACGTGGCCGGTCAGGACGAGGCCAAGGAGTCCCTGGAGGAGATCATCGACTTCCTCCACAACCCCGGCAAATACACCGCCATCGGCGCGAAGCTACCCAAGGGCGCGCTGCTGGTGGGCTCCCCGGGTACCGGCAAGACCCTGCTGGCCAAGGCCGTGGCCGGCGAGGCCAACGTGCCGTTCTTCTCCATCTCCGGCTCCGACTTTGTGGAGATGTTCGTGGGCGTGGGCGCGTCCCGTGTCCGGGACCTGTTCAAGGAGGCCGCCAAGGTGGCTCCCTGCATCATTTTCATCGACGAGATCGACACCATCGGCAAATCCCGTGACGGCGGCCGCTTCGGCGGCAACGACGAGCGGGAGCAGACTCTGAACCAGCTGCTGGCGGAGCTGGACGGCTTCGACCCCAGCAAAGGCGTTATCGTGCTGGGAGCCACCAACCGGCCGGAGGTGCTGGATAAGGCCCTGCTGCGTCCCGGCCGCTTCGACCGGCGCATCACCGTGGACCGGCCCAACCTGGCGGGCAGACTTGCCACCCTGCAGGTCCACACCCGGAACATCCGCCTGGCGGAGGACGTGAATCTGGACAAGATCGCCCAGGCCACTGCCGGGTGCGTCGGCGCGGACCTGGCCAACCTGGTGAACGAGGCAGCCCTGCGGGCCGTGCGCAAGGGCCGCAAGGCCGTGAACCAGAACGACCTGCTGGCGGCCTTTGAAACGGTCATCGCAGGCTCCGAGAAGAAGGGCACCGTCATCACCCAGGAGGAAAAGCGCATCATCGCCTATCACGAGGTGGGCCACGCCCTGGTGGCGGCCAAGCAGAAGAATGCCCAGCCCGTCAGCAAGATCACCATCGTGCCCCACACCCAGGGGGCCCTGGGCTACACCCTGCACCTGCCGGAGGAGGAGAAGTTCCTCATGTCCAAGGAGGACATTCTGGCGGAGATCCGCACATTGCTTGCCGGCCGGTCCTCGGAGGAGATCGTGTGCAACACCATGACCTCCGGCGCCGCCAACGACATCGAGCGGGCCACGGAGATGGCCCGGAACCTGGTGGCGCGGTTCGGTATGTGCGAGGAGTTCGACATGATGGCCCTGGGCACCGTCCAGAGTCAGTATCTGGACGGCGGCTACTCCATGACCTGCGCCCAGGAGACCTATGCCGCGGCGGACCGGGCCACCATCGCCATCATCCGTCAGTGTCATCAGGACGCCAAGCAGATCCTCAGCGAAAACCGGGAACTGCTGGACAAAATCGCGGCGTACCTGCTGAAAAAGGAGACCATCACCGGCCAGGAGATGATGGCCATCATCGAGGGCCGGGACCCGGAGACCGTGGACAACTACGGCGCCACCCGGGAGGAGGATCAGAAGCTGTTCCGCCCCTCCACCCCGGACGTGATTGAGGCCCCCGCCAAGCACATCAACATCGTGTCGGAGCCCATCCCCATGCCGGACTTCGACAGCCAGCCGGAGGACAAACCGGAGGATAAACCGGAGGACAAGCCGGAAGAAAAGCCCCAGGAGGACCCCCAGCCGGAGGACTCCCAGGACAAGGAATAATTGCCATGCAAAAGCTCCGGGATGAGAACCTCATCCCGGAGCTTTGATTTTTTTACGGCAGGTAGTTCAGCGGGTCCACCAGGGTGCCGTTGCGGGTCACGGCGAAGTGGCAGTGGGGGCCGCTGCTGATGCCGGTGGAGCCCATGCGGGCGATCTGCTGGCCCTTGTACACGTGCTGGCCCACAGACACCAGCAGGGAGCTGTTGTGGCCATAGGTGGTGACGAAGCCGTTGCCGTGGTCGATCTTCACGCAGTAGCCCAGGCCGCCGTACCACCCGGACAGGGTCACGGTGCCGCCGTCGGCGGCGTAAATGGCGGTGCCATAGCTGTTGGCGATATCCAGGGCCTCATGATAGGTGGAGGCGCCGGCCACGCTGGCCCGGCGGGGGCCGAAGTAGGAGGTGATAACGCCGTAGCAGGGCCAGCGGAAGCTGCCGGTGGGGAACCAGGTGGGCCGGACCTTGGTGCCCCGGGCCTGGACCTCGGCCACAGGCTGGGACAGGGTCACGGAGGCCACATATTCCCGGGCGGTCTCCTCGCCGTTGATGATGGTCACGTTGGCGGTGACGTCCGCCTTGCCGTACACACCCTTGGACAGCACCTTGGTGTCGCCTTGGTACATGCTGGCGTCGTCCCGGTAGGTGATGGTATAGGGCAGGTCACGGATGTAGTTCTGCCGCTCCACGGCCACCACCGTCAGATAGGGCACGGCGTTGGAGATGGTCAGCTGGTCCCCGGCGTGGAGCACGGCGATGTCATAGCCGGGGTTCAGGGTCAGAAGCTGCTGGTTGGTCATGCCGTTGTCCTCGGCGATGGCGGACCACACGTCGCCGGGCTTCACGGTGTATACCACGGCGCCCTCTTTGGTGGCGTTGAGCTTCTCGGCGATATAGCCCAGGTTGGAGATCAGGGAGCTGTCCACATAGCCCTCCTTGATCTCCACGTTTTCCACAAAGCTGCAGTCCACGGTGTTCTCGGTGATATAGCCCGCCTTCATCTGCTCCAGCAGCTGATCGATGGCTCCGGCGTAGGTGGTGGCGGCCACGGCCTCGCCGTCTACATACAGGGTATAGCCATAGGTGACGTCGCCGATCTGGTCCGTCAGGTTCTCGGCGAACTCCTCCCGGCTCTCCAGGTCCCGGCGGGGGACCACATGGGTCTGGGTAGACAGCAGGGCGGTGTCGATGGCGTAGTCCTGGTCCTCCAAGGTCTGGCGGGTGACGGTCTCCAGCTGCTGCACCGCCTGGTCCACCGTCCGGCGGGAGCCAACGGTGCCCAGGTTGATGCCGTCATAGCGGACGGTGGTGCCGATGGTGTATACCGACAGCAGCACGATCACCGCCGCCGCCGTGACGCAGGTGCCCAGGAAGATGGCCGGGTGCAGGTGCAGCCGCTCCAGCAGGCCCCGGATGCTGCCGCTGCGGCGGATGCTGTGCCTGCGGCGCAGGGCAAACCGCTCCCGCAGGCCCGCGCCCATCCGGGGCATACTGCCCCAGGCGAACAGCAGCAGCTGGGCCAGGCGGTTTTCGGACTCCGGAAACTCCCGGCGCTTTTTCTGGTGGGCCAGGCTGCGCAGGCGATGCCAGCCCTCCCGCAGGGGGGCGATGACGTGGCGCTTCACGGCGGTCTGGATGTCCAGGTCCAGCCAGTCGGGATTTTCCCGGATGTACCAGGCCCAGTCCTTCAGATTCTGCCGCCAAAGCTGCCAGATGCTGCGCCGCTCCTCCGGCGTGATGTTGACGTCGTTGACGTCTTTATGCATAAGGTCTTGTTTCATAATCAGGTTGCCTCAAAAAGTTACAAATTCGTTACAAAAATATATGATACATGGTTTTCCCCCATCCGTCAAGGGATTTCACGGGAATTAACAGCTTTTTCATATTTAATCCCCGGTAAATTCCGGAAAATCCGCCGGTATTTGCCGAGAAAAGGGGCGGGAGACAAATATGGCTCCCGCGGAAAATGGGGATTTACTTTTTGTATAAAGCACGGTATAATCTACTTACTGTATAGAAAAAGATGGGTGAGAGAGAATGGCAACTGATTTTTCCCGCACGCTGAGCCTGCTGCGGCAGGAGAAGGGCGTTTCCCAGCGGAAGGCGGCGGCGGAGCTGGGCATCAGCCAGGCCCTGCTGAGCCACTATGAAAACGGCATCCGGGAGCCGGGCCTGGCTTTCGTGACCCGGGCGTGCGACTATTACCATGTGTCGGCGGACTATCTGTTGGGCCGGACCTTGAGCCGGGACGGGTCCATCATCGAGGCCGGGGACGTGTACGACTCCTCCGGCGAAAAGGGCAGCCTGCGGGGCAGCATCATGGCCACCCTGCAAAAAAAGCTGGTGGTGAACACCGCAGGGGTCCTGTTTGACCAGCTGGGCAAAACCGGCAGCCGGGAGGCCGTCACCGCCGCCGGGGACTATCTCAGCGGGGCGCTGTATGCCCTGCTGCGGCAGCTGTATCGCCGGGGCGGCGGCAATGAGGACTTCTTTGCCGTGTCCCCCGGGGACTATGACGGCGGCCTGGTGCAGGCGGACATGACCATGAGCCAGGTGCGGTACCGCCGGGCCCTGAGCCAGGCGGAGGAGGTCCAGGAGATCACCCCGGACACCCTGACCGCCGGGTATCCCGGCCTGGGTCAGAGCGTGGCCCAGGTGATCCACAACACCGACGAGCGGTGCAAGAGCCTGCAATAACATTCAAAACAAGGAGGTATCCCCCATGTCTGACGAGACGAAAGCCAGCGCCACCGTGTCCGACTACCTCCGGTGGCGGGGCGACCTGACCTTTGCCCAGGACGGGTTCAACGAGGTGGACAACCTGCTCCTGTGCATCATTTCCTATATCAAGCTGGAGAACATCCCCCGGCTGCGCAGCTTCGATCCCAAGGACGCCATGCCCATGGGGGACGTGTGCCGCCTGCTGACGGAGGAGGACGAACAGCTGGGCCTGTCCACCCTGGACTACATCCCTCTGATGCGCCAGGCGGCGGAGACGGCCCGGTTCCGGGAGGTGTCCCTGTTCGCCCTTGAGAGCCTCCACGACGAGGACCGGCAGATGCAGTTTGCCGCCGTGTCCTTCCTGCTGCCGGACGGCAGCGTATACGCCGCCTACCGGGGCACGGACATGACCATTGTGGGGTGGCAGGAGGACTTCAACATGAGCTTCCTTTCCGCCGTCCCTGCCCAGGTGAAGGCCGCGGAGTATGCCGGGGCCGTGGCCCGGGCCTGCCCCCGGCGTGCCCTGCGCATCGGCGGACACTCCAAGGGCGGCAATCTGGCCGCCTGGGCGGCGGTGCACCTGGACGAAAAGCTCCAGCGCAAGCGGCTCATCGCCGCCTATAACAACGATGGCCCGGGCTTCAGCCGGGACCTGGTGGACACCCCCAGCTATCAGGCGGTGGCGGATCGGCTGTTCACCTATATCCCCGCCTCCTCCATCGTGGGGGTCCTGCTGGAGCACGCCGAGGACTATGAGGTGGTGGACAGCACCGCCCGGTCCATTATGCAGCATGAGCCCCTGTCCTGGTGCGTGGAAGGACCCCGGTTCGTCCACCTGGGCCAGCGGTCCCAGCTGGGCCAGCTGTCCGACGGAGTGCTGCGGGAGTGGATCGGCTCCATGAGCTCCCGGGAGCGGGAGCAGTTCTCCCGGGCGTTTTTCGACATCCTCAGCCGGGGCGGCCGCACCAAGACCCTGGAGGACCTGCGCAGCGGCGGTCTGGCCGCCGGAGCGGCCCTGATCCGGGAGTATGCCGGGGCCGACGAGGAGAAGAAAAAGATCATCTCCGAGATCTTCCGCCGCCTGGCGGTGGACGTGAAGGACGAGCTGATGAAGGCCGCCGGAGCCGGGGTGCGCCGGGCCGGGGAGACCATCCTGGCCACGGGCCAGGCCATCGCCGACCTGCGGAAATGAGGATTTTATCCTGAATATCGAGCTTACTGCCGTGTTATGCGTGACACGGCAGTAAATTTTTACCATTTTGAAAACTTTTGTTACCAATCTGTAATTTTTTGTAGCTTTTTTGAAACCATTGTGGTATAGTATCTCTTGTCGTTAGAAAATCCCCTTATGGAAAGGAAGTCTTACCCATGGTATCCCGACGTTTCGCCTGTCTGTTCCTGGCCGTGTCCATGACGCTGTCCAGCATCTGGATCGTCAGCGCAGATCAGAGCCATCAGATACAGGACGCGGCCGAGGCCGCCGCCAGCTACTCCGCCGCCGTGCAGGCACTGGAGGAGGCCGGCCTGTCCCAGTCCGCCCAGGCCAATTCCAACATCGCCATCGACCTGGGGATGCTGGAGCAGGAGGAGACGGTGGACCTGTCCCAGCTGGCCGTTCAGGCGGTGCAGCTGCAGCAGGAGGAGGAAGCCCGGCAGGCGGAAGCTGCCCGCCAGGCCAACCGCGAGGCCGCCCGCCGCACCGGCCGTCAGGCCGCCCGCCAGGCCCTGCTGGACGCCTATGACGGCGCCATGGCCACCCGTCAGATAACGGTATACGCTGCCCCCAGCGACAGCGCCGCCTCCCTGCGGACCCTGCGCCAGGGTAAGGTGGCCCGGCTCAACGACGTCACCGAGGACGGCAATTGGTATCAGATCACCTTCAGCGGCACCACCGGCTATGTCCGGGCTGACGGGTGCCAGACCGTGCAGTACAGCGATTATGCCGGGACCTCCGCCGTGAAGAGCGCCCGGGAGGACCTGATAGACTATGCAAAGTCCTTCCTGGGCACCCGGTATGTGTGGGGCGGAGCCTCCCCCAGCGGGTTTGACTGCTCCGGCTTCACCATGTACGTCTACGCCCACTTCGGCTATCGCATGTCCCACGGGGCCAGCGACCAGCTGTACGCCTTCACCCGGGTGTCCACCGCCCAGCGGCTGGCCGGGGACCTGGTGTTCTTCTCCTATGGCGGCGGCGACATCTCCCATGTGGGCATCTATCTGGGCGGCGGGGCCTTCATCCACGCCACCTCCAACGGCGGGGTCAAGATCAGCTATTTCGATGGCTATTACAGCAGCACCTATGTGGGTGCGGTGCGGATCCTGGCCGACTGACAACGCTTTACTCTCTCATCCCCCCTTTGCTTCTCCGCGCAGCGGTCCGACGCTGCGCGGAGAACTATTTTTTCTGCCAGATTTCACCGAATTCGTTTGCCGTATTTTCGCATTTGTGCACGATTCAAAGACAAAAACACTTATTTTGGCGATGAAGGGTTGACCTTTCCGCATTTTCCCCCTATAATGAAGAAACTGACGATTTCTTTACATAAGGAGGCGATGCGGCGTGGCCGCCATCAACCGCAGCACCGATATGACCACCGGCTCCATCTGGAAGCGCATGGTCAGCTTTGCAGTGCCGGTCTTTTTGGGCAATCTCTGCCAGCAGCTGTACAACGCGGTGGACAGCGTCATCGTGGGCAAATTTGTGGGCAAGCAGGCTCTGGCCGCTGTGGCCAGCAGCGGCAACCTCATTTTTATGATGACAGGCTTTTTTATGGGCCTGTTCATCGGGGCGGGCATCGTCATCGCCCAGTATTTCGGGGCCAGGAACTATGAAAAGGTCCGCTCCGCTGTGCACACGGACATCGCCTTTGCCCTGTGCTGCGGTGTGCTGCTGACCCTTCTGGGCGTGTTCTTCACCCCCACCATCCTCACCTGGATGCGGACACCGGCGGATGTTCTGTCCACGTCCATCCTGTATTTCCGGCTGTACTTCCTGGGAAGCCTGGCCACCATCCTGTATAACGCAGGCATGGGCATTCTGCAGGCGGTGGGCGACAGCCGCAGCCCCCTGTACTATCTGGTTATCTCGTCGGTGGTCAACGTGGCCCTGGACCTGCTGTTTGTGGGGGCCATGGATATGGGCGTGGCAGGCGCCGCCGTAGCCACCGTGATCAGCCAGGTGGTCAGCGCCGTCCTGTGCATCATCAAGCTGACCCGGTCCGACGGGCCGTACCGGCTGGAGATCAAGCGCATCGGCTTTGATCTGCCTCTGCTGAAGAAAATCACTTCCCAGGGTGTTCCCTCCGGCGTGCAGAACTCCATCATCGCCATCGCCAACGTGGTGGTGCAGTCCAACATCAACACCTTCGGCTCCGACGCCATGGCGGGCTGCGGCTCGTATTCCAAGGTGGAGGGCTTCGTGTTCCTGCCCATCACCGCCTTCGCCATGGCTCTGACCACCTTCATCGGCCAGAATCTGGGAGCGGGGCAGTTTGACCGGGCCAAGCAGGGCGCGCGGATCGGCATCCTGTGCTCCATGGCCATGGCGGAGCTTATCGGCGTGGCGCTGTTTTTCCTGGCCCCCTATGCCATGCGGCTGTTCAACGACGACCCGGCCGTGGTGGCCATCGGTGTGCGTCAGTCCCACATTGAGGCACTGTTCTTCTGCTTCCTGGCCTTTGCCCACGGCGTGTCCGCCGTGCTGCGGGGCGCGGGCCGGGCCCAGGTGCCTATGTACACCATGCTGGGCTGCTGGTGCATCCTGCGGGTCAGCTATATCACCCTGGCCCTGAAGGTCTGGCCGGATATTGCCACCATTTTCTGGGCCTATCCCATCACCTGGAGCGTCAGCTGTGTGGTGTTCCTGATTTATTACCTGAAGGCCGACTGGGTCCACGCCCTGGAAAAGAGCCTGTGAATACGATGCAACCCCCTGACGAAGAATTTTCGTCAGGGGGTTGACTTTCGTGCGTGACGCGAATATACTACCAACATACCATATTGGTAGTAGTTTTTAGGAACCGAGGTCATTTCCATGGAAGCGTCTGTGGTTTTCCGATGTTGTAAGATGTCCGTCCGCTGAAAAAACAACCAACATCTTACAATATAAAGGAGAAATGAACCATGTCTCATATCTATACCTCCGCCGATCAGCTGATCGGCCGCACCCCCCTGCTGGAGCTGACCCACCTGGAAAAGAAGTACGGCCTGAAGGCCCGCATTCTGGCGAAGCTGGAGTATCTGAACCCCGCCGGATCCGTGAAGGACCGCATCGCCCGGGCCATGATCGATGACGCCGAGGCCAAGGGCCTGCTGCATGAGGGCAGCGTCATCATCGAGCCCACCTCCGGCAACACCGGCATCGGCCTGGCCTCCGTGGCCGCCGCCCGGGGCTATCGGGTCATCATCGTCATGCCGGAAACCATGAGCGTGGAGCGCCGCCAGCTGATGAAAGCCTATGGCGCGGAGCTGGTGCTCACCGAGGGGGCCAAGGGCATGAGGGGGGCCATTGCCAAGGCCGAGGAGCTGGCCCGGGAGATCCCCGGCAGCTTCGTCCCCGGCCAGTTCGTCAACGCCGCCAACCCCAAGGCCCACTTTGACACCACCGGGCCGGAGATCTGGCAGGATACCGACGGGCAGGTGGATTGGTTCGTGGCAGGCGTCGGCACCGGCGGCACCATCACCGGCGTGGGGCAGTATCTGAAGTCCCGGAACGCCGCCGTCCGGGTGGCGGCGGTGGAGCCGAAAAGCTCGGCGGTGCTGTCCACCGGCGTGGCCGGGGCCCACAAGATTCAAGGCATCGGCGCGGGCTTTGTGCCCCAAGTGCTGGACACCAGGATCTATGACGAGATCATCCCCGTCACCAACGAGGACGCTTTTGCCCTGGGCCGGGAGATCGGCCATACCGAGGGCGTGCTAGTGGGCATCTCCTCCGGCGCCGCCGTGTGGGCGGCTCTGCAGATCGCCCAGCGGCCGGAGTCCGCAGGCAAGACCATCGTGGTGCTTCTGCCCGACACCGGCGACCGGTATCTGTCCACTCCCCTGTTTGCAGAGTAATGAATTGCATAAAGCCAGGCCCTCCGGCATCAGCCGGAGGGCCTTGTCGCGTTTTGAGTCACTTCCCCTGGGTGATCTGCTCGCACAGCCACTGGGAGAACAGATAGGCGAACTTTCCGTAGGGATGGACGCCGTCGCCGGTGTATTCCGGCAGCATGAAGCCGTCGTCGCCGCAGAACAGGGTGTCCGAGTCCAGGCAGCGGATGCGGTCGCCGTCGGCCAGCTCCGCAAAGCCCTGGTTCACGGCGGTCAGGCGGCTGTGGGCAAAGCTGGGATTCCCGGCAGCCACGTCGGCGGTGACGCCGTAGACCTTCAGAATGTAGATGGTGGCGTCCGGCTGGAGCTGGCGCAGCTGCTCCAGGTCGCTCTGGTAGGCGTCGAACAGGTTCCCCAGGGGATAACCGGCCTCGTTGAGGCCCAGCATCACGAAAATGTGGCTGTATTGCTTGCTGCGCAGCAGGGACCCCAGGTCCGTCGCGCCGAAATTCTTGTCGGAGGCAGTGGTGGAGAACATCTTGAACACCGTCATGCCCACGTCGGCGAAGTAGTCGGCGCTGCCCAGCCGGGCATAGTTGGCCACGTTCACCATCCGGGAGTCGCCGATGAACAGCGCATCGTCGAAAAAGCTCTCGTCCTGGCCGTACACGGCGTTGGTGACCACCACCGGGGGCTGGGGCTCCGGCTCCGGTGCCGGTTCGGGGTCCGGTTCAGGCTGGGGCTCCGGCTCCGGTTCGGGGTCCGGCTGGGGGTCCGGCGCAGGCGCATTTTTGGCCGCCAGCATCCGCTGCCAGTCCGTGTCGTCCCGCAGCATCAGAAACGGCACCGCCACGGCCCATTTGTCGTCATAGCCGCCCACATATTTCTGCAGCTGTCCCTTCATCACCAGGCCGCACACAGCGGCGGCGATTCCGGTGACCACCAGGATAAAAGCCAGGGCCAGGGGGCGGAAATTCTTGATATGCTTCATGATAACGCCCCCTTTTAGAACGAGAAGTACATAAACGGATCGTTGGTGGCCGCGGACATGCAGTAAACGCAGGCCCAGAACAGCACCGCCAGGACCACCGTGCCCAGCCAGGTGCCGCGGATGCGGTTCCACAGCTTCTCCGGCCCGGGGGTAGAGAACACGATGCCCAGCACCAGCAGCCACCAATACTGTTTGCCGTATTGCAGCCAGTCCCCGGCGTTGACGGCCACCCCCCGGGACACGATGGGGAACAGGCGGCCCAGGTAAACGCCGATGCGGCTCACCGAGGGGATGGCGAACAGCATCCAGCTCAGGGGAATCATCAGCACCATGTAGACCCGGGACAGCACCCGGCTCTTATCCAGCACCCGGTCCCATCCGGCCCGCTCCAGAGCGATGAGGGCAAACAGAAACAGGCCCCACAGCAGGAAGTTCAGGGTGCTGCCGTGCCACAGGCCCGTCAGGGCCCACACCGCCAGCAGGTTCAGGTAGGTCCGGGCCGTCCCCTCCCGGCTGCCGCCCAGGGGGATATAGACGTAATCCCGGAACCAGGAGCTGAGGCTGATGTGCCACCGCCGCCAGAAGTCCTGCATGGAGCGGGCGGCGTAGGGGTGTTCAAAGTTCCGGGGCAGCCGGAAGCCCAGCATCCGCCCCAGGCCCAGGGCCATCCAGGAATAGCCGCAGAAGTCCAGATACAGCTGCAGGGAGTAGGCCGCGATGCCCATCCACGCCAGAGGCGTGGACACGCTCTCGTACCCGATGTTCCCCACCTGACGCCACAGGCCGCCGATCTGGTTGGCCAGCAGCACCTTCATGGACAGGCCCAGGATAAAGTCCCGCAAGCCGCTGTCGAAGTCCTCCAGGCCCGGCTGGGGCGGGTCGGACAGCTGCTCATGCAGGGACAGTGGGTCCATCAGCGGGCCGGACAGCAGCTTGGGAAACAGCAGCACGCCGGTGAAAAACAGCAGGAGCTTTCTTTCCGCCGGGATCCGGCCCCGGTACACGTCGATCAGGTATGCCGCCAGCTGGAAGGAATAGAAGCTGATGGCCAGGGGCAGCGTCACTCCCAGACCCAGGAGTCCCGCATATTTGAAGAAGAACAGGCAGCCGAACAGGGCCGTCAGGCCCAGCACCAGCAGTCCCCGGCTCTCCCGGGGCCGCATCCGCAGCCCCAGCAGATACACCAGAACCGCCAGACCCAGCAGCGGAGCCAGGCACCAGGGCCGCTGCCACACGCCGATGACGTAGAACACCAGGCTCCCCAGGCACAGCAGGCCCGCCCGCCAGCGGGCGGGGACTAGATAAAACGCCGCCAGAAACAGCGGCAGAAACACAAACACAAACGGAAGTGTATTAAAACCCATGAAAAAATCCCTCTTAATTCTGACGGGGCCGGGCCCCGGATGATCTCGCAAGGCATATTATAAGGCGGCCCCGGCAGAAAAGTCCAGTTAAAAAGAGGAAACAAAATGTAACAAATTATGACAAATACCCCGGCGCAGTGCGCCGGGGTATTGGGAGGATATAGGTTTTTCGCTTACCGCTGACCCTTGTCGTAGGGGATGCCCTCGGCCTTGGGGGCCCGGGACTTCTTGGAGGTAAAGGCCAGCACCAGCAGGGTGATCAGATACGGCAGCATCCGGTACAGGTGGGCGCTGATGCCGATGTCGGCCAGCAGGAACACGCCGTCGCCGTTGATGTCGATGCTGGCATATGCCGCGGCGATGCACTTGAACAGGCCGAACAGCAGGGACGCGCCCGCGATGTTCAGAGGCTTCCAGTTGCCGAAGATCATAACGGCCAGGGCCAGGAAGCCGAAGCCCGCCACGTCACCGTTGGAGGAGCAGTTGGCGGTGGTCATGGCGTACACGAAGCCGCCCATGCCCGCCAGAGCGCCGGAAATGGTGACGCCGGCATAGCGCATCCTGTAGACGTTGATGCCCAGAGAGTCCGCCGCCTGGGGATTCTCGCCGCAGGCCCGCAGACGCAGGCCGAACTTGGTCTTGTACAGGATGACGGACAGAATGATGAACAGCAGGATGCAGATGTAGGTGGCCAGGTAGATCTTATTCAGGAAGGTTTCCCCGAAGAAGCCCCATTCCACGCTCTTGTCCACGCCGAAGGTGGACTTTTTCAGCATGAACCAGCTGGCAGAGTCGCCGGTGGCCATCTGCAGGGTATTCTGGTTGGCGATGATGCGGATCAGGAACAGCACCAGAGCGGGGGCCATCAGGTTCAGGGCCGTGCCGCCGATGGTCTGGTCGGCCCGGAGGTTGATGGACGCAAAGCTCAGCAGCAGGGAGAACACCGCGCCCATGGCCGCCGCCACCAGCATGGTCAGCAGCTCCAGCCCCTGCAGGGCCACCCAGTCACCGGCCTGCTTGGCGGCCAGCACCGCCTGGGACCCCTGCATCAGCCGCACGAACAGCACGCCGATGAAAGCGCCGAAGATCATGATACCTTCCAGGGCCAGGTTGATGATACCGCTGCGCTCGGCGAACACGCCCGCCAGGGCCACGATCATCAGGGGCACCGCGTAAATCAAAGTCTGTTGGATCAGAAACGTCATGCCTGGTCGCCTCCTTCCTCCGTCTGAGCCGCTATCGGCTCTGCCGGTTCCGTGGGTTCCTCCGCCGGTTCCTCCGGGGGTGCGGCGTCCGCCGCCGGGGCGGCAGTCTCCTCCACATGGGCGTGGGGCTTTTTCTTCCGGGACAGCATCATGCGGATGGCCAGGGAGAAGGCGGACAGGTACACGATCACGGAGATGATGACGTCAGTGATATACTCGTTATAGGCCGTCAGGTTGGTCAGCTGCAGACCCACGATGTTCAGCATGGCCATGAAAATACCGGTGAAGATCACCGCGATGGGGTTGTTCAGGGCCAGCAGGGCCACGGGGATGCCGTTGAAGCCCACGGCAGGCAGGGCCTGATAGGTGGACCAATAGAACTCCGTGTTGCCGGAGAGCCAGTACAGGGCCGCGCCGGCCCCGGCCAGCGCACCGGCGATGGCCATGGACAGCACGATGTTGCGCTTGTCCCGGATACCGGCATAACGGGCGGCGTGACGGTTGGCACCGCAGGCCTTCAGCTCATAGCCCAGGGTAGTCTTGTTCATCAGGATGTACATGGCGATGGCGATGACGATGGCGACGAGAATGCCGCCGTTGACCTGGGAGCCGGGGAAGATGGCGTCCAGCCCCAGTTTGGGGGTGGCCACGCCGTTGAAGGTGGTCTTATAGATATAGCCGGACTTGGTGCTCTCGACCATATTCTTGAAATTGCTGATGTCGAACATCCAGGTCACCAGGTTGGCGGCGATCCAGTTGGTCATGATGCACGCCAGCACCTCGTTAATGTTCAGCAGGGCCTTCACCAGGCCGGGAATCGCGCCCCACAGAGCGCCGGACAGGCACCCGGCCAGGAAGGCCAGCACCCAGATAACGCCCACGGGCACCGCGCTGGAGGGAATGGACAGGGCCACCATCAGGGTGACCATGGTGGAGACCAGATACTGGCCGGGCGCGCCGATGTTGAACAGGCCCGTCTTGAAGGCCACGGCCACGGAAAGGCCCGTCATAATCAGGGGCGTGGCCCGGAACAGCATGTTGCCCAGGTTCACGGCGTTGAAGCCCCAGGTCAGGGTACCGGCGGCGTCGCGGCCGGTGCTGAAGATACCGGCGAAGATGATGCGGATGCCGTCCCATGCGCCGCTCAGGGAGATCTTCTCGTTGCACAGGCCCACGATCAGAACGGCGATGCCGCCCACTAAAAGACCCGCCACAATGGAGATCAGGGATGAGAGCACCTTTTTGGTGCCGTCTTTTTCGTAAAGCGCTGCCAGTGCGTTCTTTTTCATGCCTGGTCACCTCCCATATCGTCCCGCTTGGCGCCGGACATATACAGGCCCAGCTCGGCCACGGTGGTGGTTTTCGGATTCAGCTGGCCCACAAGCTGGCCCTCGTACATCACCAGGATGCGGTCGGACAGGCTCATGACCTCGTCCAGCTCCAGGGACACCAGCAGCACCGCCTTGCCGCGGTCCCGCTCGGCCACCAGCTGGCTGTGGATATACTCGATAGCGCCCACGTCCAGGCCGCGGGTGGGCTGCACCGCCACGATCAGGGACTTATCCCGGTCCACCTCGCGGGCGATGATGGCCTTCTGCTGGTTGCCGCCGGACATGCTGCGGGCGATGGTCACGGGCCCCTGGCCGCTGCGCACATCGTACTGTTCGATGAGGTGCTGGGCGTATTCCCGGACGGCGGCGTTCTTAATGAAGCCCGCCTTCTGGAACTGCGGCTCCAGATACCGCTGGAGCACCATGTTCTGCTCCAGGGTGAAGTCCAGAATCAGGCCGTGCTTGTGCCGGTCCTCGGGAATGTGGCTCATGTTCTCGCCCCGGCGGCGGATGGAGGTATGGGTGATGTTCTTGCCGCACAGCTCCACGGTGCCGCCGGTGATCTTATCCAGGCCCGTCAGGCCCTGGACGAACTCCGTCTGGCCGTTGCCGTCGATACCGGCGATGCACACGATCTCTCCGGCCCGGACCTCCAGGCTCACGTCGTGAACGGCGTCCCGCTTGTGCTGGTGGGAGGCCACGCACATGTGCCGCACCCGCAGAACGGGGTCCTTGGGCTGGGCAGGCTCCTTCACCACCTGCAGCTGCACCGGGCGGCCCACCATCATGTTGGACAGCTCCTGCTTGTTGGTGTCGCAGGTGTTCACGGTGCCCACATACCGGCCCTTGCGCAGAACGGTGACCCGATCCGCCACGGCCATGATCTCGTTGAGCTTGTGGGAGATGAACAGGATGGACTTGCCCTCCTTGGTGAGGCTGCGCATGATGTCCATCAGCTCGTCGATCTCCTGGGGAGTCAGAACGGCGGTAGGTTCGTCGAAGATGAGGATCTCGTTGTCGCGATACAGCATCTTCAGGATCTCCACCCGCTGCTGCATGCCCACGGTGATGTCCTCCACCTTGGCGTCCAGGTCCACCCGCAGGCCATACCGCTGGGACAGCTCCTGGACCTTCTGCCGGGCCGCCTTTTTCTGCAGGAAGCCCAGCTTGGTATCCTCCGCGCCCAGGATGATGTTGTCCAGGACGGTGAACACGTCGATGAGCTTGAAGTGCTGGTGCACCATGCCGATGCCCAGCGCCGTTGCGTCGTTGGGGTCGTTGATCTTCACCGGCTTGCCGTTTTTGCGGATCTCGCCCTCCTCCGGCTGATACAGGCCGAACAGGACGGACATCAGCGTGGACTTGCCTGCGCCGTTTTCGCCCAGCAGGGCGTGGATCTCACCCTTGCGCAGCTGCAGGGTGATGTCGTCGTTGGCCTTGATGCCGGGAAACTCCTTGGTGATGTGAAGCATTTCGATCACATACTGGGGAGATTGCTCCATGCCGCCACCTACTTTCTCTCATTTTCCTGCCCGCTGCAATCGCTTCCGCCAGCGGACAATGTAACAAGTTTATTATAACGGTTGCGGTCGGGAATTGCAAGAACGAACCGGAAAAATAGATGTTTTTTGCATCCTTTTGCATCCGGACGAAAGCATCGCCGCTTGGCAGCCTATCGTTCGGTAGGCATAATGTAATGGACGTTATGCATTACTTCACCGGACTTGTGCGTTTCCATATTCGTCCGGAGCGGGAGGCAGACGCAAGGCACCCGTCTGGAGTCCTATCGAAAGCTGAAAACTGAGAACGCCTATGCCGCTGACAGCAGCCGGTATTTGGAAGCAAAACGGGCAAAATTCAAGGAGATATCCAAAATCAATAAATCAGACAGGAAAAGATAGCTGAAAATTGCAGGGCCGATCATCCGCAAGCCAATAGGCAGCGCGGATGATCGGCTCTTTTGTTTTTCTCTATCACGTCAGTTTGGCTCAGCCGGAGGGGTTTCATTTTTCCTGTTCTTTCAGCAGGGAATTGGGCGATATCTCAAGTGTTACGCCGCCCATACCAAGGGTGGTTTTGATCCCGATGCCGCAGAGAGTGGAAAACACCAGCAGCAGCTTCCACACCTCCTGCATAGGCGCGCTGAGGGTGGAGGAGAGTGTCAGGTGTCCCGAAAATCCGGGGATTCTTGCGGATTTCAGCGTATAGCGCCCCGAGCGAAGCTGATAGTCTGTGATGCGGACGCCGCGCTCCAATGCGGCTGCCGCATCCTCATCATCCAACGAATACTCCGGAAACCATGCGTTCCATTTGGCCAGCAGACTCCTCAGCAGCAGCCGCTCCTGGGGAAAGATCACATAGCTGCCGTCCTGCTTGAAGGAGCTGGTGGTGTGAAAGCGTATGGTGACCCGCGAGGGCAGCCGCAGCTCCCTGGCGTACAGAACAAGCTCCTGCGCCGATGCAAAGCACCGCTTGTCCAGCAGAGCGGCCTGCAGCGTTGTTTGGCGCAGCGCAATGCAGGAAATGCTCTCCAGCACGGGCTCCAGCAGCTCATACAGCTCCCCTTGAAATACACTGACGACCCATAGGGTCCGGTTTTCCGCCTTATCATAGCAGATATACTGCGAGAGGGGTTTTTCTCCCTGCTCATGCAGCTGCCGGCCGATATCCTCCGGAAGCTGCTCCAGAAGCCAGCCATATAAGCGGTAAGCCATCATAGACGGAAGGGGGGCCCCATCGGCAGAGCGCAGAGCGAAGCAATATTGTCCGATCACCGCACAGACACCTCGCAGATTCCGTAGGGATACATTTTCCCGTTCCACTGGGTGTATTTCATCATATGGGGCGACATCCCCCACCCCTCGTCATATTGATGGTAATGTCCCCGGAAGGTGCGGTGCATATATGCAGAGACCTCATGCAGCGCCTGCTCCTCTCCATAGTAGGGATAGGCCAGCGATTTGGAAAAGAAGCCTGCGCCGCCGCCGAGGATCAGGCAGTGATTCATTCTGCCCGGAGCCGCCCCTTCCGGCAGTGCAAAGCCGCAGGCGTAGGTTTCCTCATAGTATCGGTCAAACGCCTCGATGGCGTCCACAATGGACTCGGCCGTCAGCTGTCCATGCAGGACGGATTGATCCAGCGTCAGAGAAAAGCGGATCCTTGTTCCCGGAGCCACTGCCTCGCGGCACAGATTGATGGCATTGACCTCGCCGCCGAATGCCGCGTCTCTCTTTCCGGTCAGCGTCATGGCGTTGTTGGGGATGGGTTCGCTGTCGGAAACAAGCACACCCCGCAGAAGGCTGCTCACGGCGTCCAGGCGCGTTTTTCCTTTGCTGTCGCGGACAAAACGCAGGGTGTTCAGATATTCCCGCTCCGGAATACCGTCCTCCTTGCTGTAGTCCCGCCAATTCCGGGTGCCCAGTATCCCCTGCTCCTGCATGGCCTGATACAGCAGGACCGTGCGCAGGGCGCCCTTGACACTGCTGCCGGGAACATAGGGACGGAAGGCATTGTCGCGCATAAATGCCTGAATATTCTTCAGGCTGTGTTCCGCGTCCAGCGCATCGCCTGCCGGCAGGTCATAAACGCAAAGCGCCCGGATTCCTGCCTCGTCCAGTCCGCACTCCTGCCGGAGGAAGCTGTGGAGGCTGGTGCTCCCGCCCAGAATAAACCGCTCATAGCTGTCGGCCAGACCGTTTTCCGCCAGAAAGTGAATAAACCGATTGCGGTGCAGCACAGAGACCCGATTGCTCCTGCGGTTATAGATATACTCCGTGCGCTGATAGCTCTGACCGCTGCCGACAAACAGCGGAGACCGCACGGTCAGGATCAGCTCATACTGCTGAAGCTGTTCCAGCTCTCTCATACGGACACCCCCAAAAGAAGCGGCTTGCTGAAGCGATACACCGGATGGTCCTGCCTGGCCGCCAGATAGAGAGCTCCGCCGAAGCGCCGCCGCACCACAGAGCCTGCCGTCAGGAAGAATTGCTCTCTCTTTTTCTGCCCCGATGGCGCAAAGGAGTCGGAGCTGACAAATCCGCCCCGTCTGGTCAGCGTGTAGGACGCATCTTCCATGGTGCGCTCCAGCTCCTCCTCATCAGGAAGCGCCGTGGTAAGCAGCAGATAGGCGGGGGCATCCCGGCAAAGCGCCCGGAACAGCCACGCTGTCTGCTCATCGAAGGGGTCATTCAGATAAATCTCATCATCTACCGTAAACTTTCCATAGCCGGAGCTGACCTTTCCGCCGATGCCGCTCAATCCCAACGCACGCATCAGCGTGCGCAGCCATGCGGCATCATCGCTTTCAAGCCCTGCCAGCACATACAGGCCGCAGTCCTCCGCAAAGCGAAAGGCGCCCACATGATAGGGGAGCGTGTCCTGCCCCTCAAAAACGGCGGCGCGGGTGCTGTCCATGGGAACACCGAAGCACTGCTTTTTCCGGCCGGCATCGAACAGCCCCTGGCCGCGCATACAGGCGAGATAGTCCGCCATGTCCTCCACGGCAATATACGCCAGATTTTTCATAGCCTTGCGATCCGCCCCCGCAGTATGACCGTCCGTCCGGGCAGTCAGAAACGGGCGGGGCAGATAGTACCGCTCGCCGCACCAGGGCATGGCGTCGGAGAGAAACAGCTGATCCTTTTGGGCTTTTTCAATCAGCGCTTCCACGCCGCTGTTGCCATACAGCGTCCGCGCCGTATGGCAGAGGGCTGAAAACAGCGTATCCGCGCAGAAGTGATCCTCCGAGGTGTAGAGCGAAAGCGCACTGTCCGAAGATCCGAAATGGCAGGGCGTGTGAAAGCTCAGCTTAAACAGGAAGTAATTCATACGCCTCTATCTCCTTGAAAAGGGCGCACAGAGGTTCAAGCTCCACAGAGGTTTCAAAAGGCTCCAGCCGGAAATCACACAGGCTCACCCGGCCGCTTCCGCGGGAGCCGTGGCCGCCCAGATAGTCCATCTGCAGCAGCTTCATCCCCTTGGCCAACAGGGCAAAATCCTCGGCGGTCTGCCCCGCATCCTCCACATCGTACACAATGCTGACGGCAAAACGGGTGCCTGCCACCACGCGCTCGATAAAGCGGGGGTTTGCAACGGAGGTGGCCCGGTTGATGGCGTTTTCCGCCTTGACCTCGGTGATATGAACACGCTCCATCTCCTCTGCATTGGCCACAAAGCAGTCGGCAAACTGCAGGCGGGCACGATGCACCGGATCGGCGCTGCCGAAAAGGCGCTTGATGCGTCCGTCATCCTGATCAAAGTCGGGCATACGCTGGATATCCTTGCTGAGACTTCTGGCCAGAAGGGAACGCAGCTTGCCCTTCAGGCTGCTGCCGGGGATCATAGGCAGTCCGGTCAGCGGATCGCGCACCACCTGGCTGTCTACTGCACCGATGGCGCTGAAGGCATTGCCTGCGCCGATATGCAGACCGGTGCGCACCACCAGGCAGCAGCGGATGATCATTTTTCCGTACATGAGCCTTAACCCTCCTTCATGTGCAGAATGAAGCGATGGTATGCCACCAAGGCTTCCATATAATGGGCGAAGTCCATCAGCTTAGCCCGGGAATCACCCAATCCCTTTATATACTCCAGAAGCTGCGCGCGCTCCAAAAACAGCTTTACCGCATCGTCGCGCCCCGCCTCATAGACCATGCGGATCCGCAGTGCGATCAGCCCCGCGGCACTTTCCTCGGAAATGGTATCCGCCGTGCGCAGGTTTTCCCGATTATAGATCTCCGACACCAGGCTCAGCAGGTTGCGGATCTTGTTGGTGCTGATCTTGTTCCGTTCATCATACAGCGAGCGGATGACCCGCTCCGCCTCGTCCACATAATTTGCAGGCAGCGGCCTGGCAGTGACCTGGCGGGGCGGGCGCGATGCATTGCGGTTTGACTGCCTGCCCTGGCTGTTTCTGTCATTGTAGCCCATCCTTCTACCCCCTCTTTCTGTTTCGATACACATAGATGCAGATGGCCGTGAGAAGCTCTCCCCGGTCGGCGCTGTTCAATGCCCAACGGTACATATCCTCCGAAAAGCGCTTATAGCCGGGGTAATTGGGCGCGTTTCTTTTCGGCTCCAGTCTTGCAAGCAAGTAGGCATAGCGCGCCAGAGCGATTCCGCCCCCAGCCTGCGCCTGACGCAGAAGCTCCATCAGGCGATAAAGAAAGGCCGTGCCGTGTTCGCTGTCGCCGGAGGAAAAATATTGCTCCAGAGTGACCAGCTTTTCGCCGCAGATCCGTTCCAGATAGGTATCCCATGGGTAGCAGTGTCCGTCTCCTGCGGCAAAGAGGGCGATGCCGTCCTTATGCGGCAGGCTCTTTGCCTCATCCTCCAGCCCGGCGGTGAGAGAAGCGGCCTGACGGATGGGGAAATGATCCCCATAGATGCCGATCCCGGCGCTGATGGTCAGCGCGCCGCAGGTATAGCGGCGCAGAGCCTCCCGGATCCGCCGCGCCCCCTCCAGCACATCCGTCCATGCGCCCACCAGGAACACATCGTCGCCGCCGGAATAGACCACAGCCACCTGCAAAGCCCGGCAGTGCTCAAATTCCCCGCTGAGGATGGGGTTGATATAGCCCTTGAAAAACAGCGACATCTGCCGGGAAAACGCCGCCGTGCGGGACAGCGTGACAAAGTGCTGGCGCTTCACCGGATCGCTCTCCGCAGCGCATTCATAGCCGGAGACAAAGGACTGCCCCAGATTATCCACATCCATGCGGCACACGCCCAGGCGGGACACACCCTCCGAGGCGCCGGCCAGCGCCGCCATGCTGTTGTCGGCGGCGTAATCGCCCACATAGAGGCGGGTGCTGTAGCGCAGGCCCGCGCAGAAGCGATTCTTCGTATAGACGCGCGCCACGCCCTCGCCTGCGAGAAGCTGTCTTGCCCGGGCCTCATTGGTAAGGATAAAGGACAGCTCACCCTGGGCGGCGGGCAGTGTGAAGTCTGCACCGGCCGCATCGCGGCTGACCACATACACATCCTGTCCCTGGATTTTCCGGGACAGACTCTCGAACAGGGCGCACCAGAGGCAGATGCAGGTATCCTCCTCCCCGTCGCGCAGGGCGTCTGTCCTGCCGCAGATCCGGCATTCCCGCTGGCCGGGGTTTTGGTGGCTCTGATTCATCCGCCGAAGCTGCTGCACCGAATAGCGGTGCAGCTTCTTTTTTGCCACCTGACGGCTCACCCGGCGGAACATCGCCTGATAGGGGGCCTCCTCCGCCGGGGTATTGGTCAGATCGTTGGCGCTGCAGGGGGTATAGCCGTCTGCCAGATACAGCCGCACGCCAAACTGCTCAATGAGGAAGTCGTTGAAGCGGGTGTTCCACGCCTGGATGGCCCGGACGGTCTTTTCCGTGTTGGGCAGCAGCACATAGCAGTGCCCGCCGCCGCTGTAGAGCAGATTGGCCCGGCTGAGGCCGCACAGCTGCAGCAGCTCGTCTATGTAGTGCTCCATGCACAGCTCCAGAAAGAAGGAGCGGCTTCGCAGGGACTTCAGCGCATTCCTGGTGGACACGCTGTAGATAAACTTCTGGATGCCGGAAAAATCGGCGGAATAGAGCAAAAACGCCTGCTGCAGGCGGAAGCTCTGCTCCTGCTGCACCAGGACGGTGAAATAGTCCGTTTCGCCCCGATCCAGCAGATACTCGCTGATGCACGCCCCCACGGCGGCAGTGACCTTGCTGTGGTCATACAGGGAAATGTCGGGACTTTCCCCGGTGTTGGTGCTGGAGGGCACGGTGCTCATACAGCTCTCCCATACGGACAGCAGGGAGTTGAGCCACTCCTCCTGCGGCGGCAGGGTGGAAAGCTCCCGGCGCAGGGTCAGCAGGATCTGCTCATAGTCGCCGGCGGGGAGGCGGAAGGACCCGTCCAGCGGCAGACGAAGTCGGCCGTCCAGGGCGTGGGGCGGCAGGGTATGCCCCGGATGCTCCCCGTTGAGATGGGTGAACACCGGCGACAGGGGCAGATAGCGGTCAAACTGCGTTTCGTCGCCGGTCTGCCGCCGGTCGGCGGCCGCGGCGATGTTGTCGGCAATGTAGGCGATGGCGGCAAGGGGGTCGCAGTCCTTTGCCTGACGAAGCTGGGCGGCGTGGTGATAGCGGATGCAGTCCAGCACGGCCTTGGCCTGTCCGTAGCCGTCGATGTCCCGGACAAAGCGATATCCGGCCTCGCCGTGCCGCCCGTCGGAAATACCGGCGCGGTAGACCGCCTTGCCCACATCATGGAGCAGACAGCCGAAGGTGGCTTGTACGGTTTGCGGGTTCATGAGGATCCCTCCTTTCCAAAGGGTCGTCCCCTTGCGGGGTGTAAGTTGTTTCGAGGAAAGTATGGTAAAAACTATGACAATTGAGTTACCGTCCCCTTGCGGGGTGTAAGTTGTTTCCGGCAGTACTGGTATCTGTACCTGGAAATCAGGTTACCGTCCCCTTGCGGGGTGTGAGTTGTTTCGTGTAACACAAAAGGAGGTA
>ERZ857480.89694-NODE-139019-length-98544-cov-7.9986_pt1 | contig 98544 bp, 94 predicted proteins | sample MGYA00519767_ERZ857480 | MGnify/ENA primary metagenome ERZ857480 (study PRJEB31778, sample SAMEA3449210) | human gut metagenome | biome: human gut; feature: human-associated habitat; material: faeces | place: United Kingdom | collected 2010/2012 ...
AACCGTCCGTTCTCGTAATATCCGCATACTCTTTTCTGCTGAGTGTATCAATGCTGACATTGATCTGATCAAATCCGCTTTCTCTGAGCTCCTTTTCGTATAAGGGTATCAGTGTACCGTTGGTAGTAAGTGACATGGTACGAAGTCCCTCAAGCTGTCTCACTGCTCTGAAAAGCGGAAAAACATTCTTCCTCATAAGGGGCTCTCCACCTGTAAAACGCACCTTTTCTATGCCTGATGAGGTAAGGATCCTTATTATCCTGTATATCTCGTCATCAGTAAGAAGCCTGTCCCCGTTCAGGCACTGTTCTTTTTCTTCGGGCATACAGTAACGGCAGCGAAGATTGCATTTGTCGGTCAGAGATACCCGCAGATAATTAATATCCCTTGAATATCTGTCCTTCATATTCTATTTTACCATATAAAAAAGCTTTTCATGGACAGGACGGAGAAAGAGTTTTTCTTTATCCAGCTTGTGCCATGTATCCTTGTCCGTCTCAAATACGAGGGTATGTCCCTCTCCCTCGGAGATGTATCCCTTGTTCCTGAAAAAGACCGTATATGAAAACATATTCTCTGTAATGCGGACTATCTCACACTCAAAGACATCGGCTCCGTTTTTCTCACTGCATATCTCGAAATTCTGTGCCCTACATCCCACATATCCGTATCCTGCATTATGGCCGCAGGGAAGTGTTATGCCCCAGTCCGATGCAAATACTCCTTGTTCGTCACAGACAAGAGAGGAGATATTCATACACCCTGTAAGTCTGGCTGATGCCACTGTGTTCGGCTTTTCAAAGAGCTCTCTTTTGGGAGCAGTATCCACTATCCTGCCGTTCTCAATGACAGCGACCTTATCGCTGAGGCGGAACACCTCGTCCATATCGTGAGAAACGAACAGGACTGTTCCGCCGAAATCCCTCGATATCTCGGCTATCTTCCCCTCAAGTCTCAGGCGCAGATCGCGGTCAAGGGAGGAGAACGGCTCGTCAAGCATTACCATTTCAGGTTCGGCAGCCAGCATCCTCGCCAGGGCAGCCCGCTGCTTCTGTCCTCCCGAGAGCTCATGGGGATAGTGCTTTTCAAGTCCGTTCAGATAAAATAAGCTTATGTATTCCGAACAGTTCTTTTTTCCACACGGAGAGGCTGATATATTCTGTTCGAGAGTCATATTCGGAAACAGTGCATAGCTCTGGAAAAGATATCCTACCCTGCGCTTCTGAGGGGAAAGATCTATACCTGCCGAGCTATCAAAAAGCACCTTATCATCAAGTCTAATAATACCGCTGTCAGGTCTCTCTATACCTGCAATACAGCGCAGTGTCAGGCTTTTTCCGCAGCCTGACGGCCCGAGCAATCCGAAAACGCCGTTTCCTGCTTCAAAATCCACACACAGCTCAAAGTCCTTGAATTTCTTGCGTATATCGACTGTAAGCTTCATTTTTTCTTCCTTCCGAGATATTCATTCCACAGCCTTACTGATATTATAGACAGGAATGAGATACAGAGTATCACGGTCACCCAGCGTGAAGCCAGTTCTCTGTTGCCGCTCTGCATAGCTGTATATACAGCTACGGACATTGTCTGTGTGCGTCCGGGGAGGTTTCCTGCTATCATTATCGTAGCACCGAATTCTCCCATTGCTCTTGCAAATGTAAGCACGATGCCCGCGATCATACCGGGCCATGCAATAGGGAGCCTTATCCTTGTAAATATGCTGAGTCTGCTCATACCGATAGTTTTTGCAGCATCTATATATATGCTGTCTACCTGTTCAAAAGCTCCTCTTGCCGTCGTATACATGATCGGGAACGATACCGTGAAGGCAGCCGCAACAGCCCCCTTCAGGGAAAACACCATATTGATGCCGAAACGGGACAGAAACTCTCCGACGAAGGAATTCTTTCCGAACAGGATGAGAAGCAGAAAACCTATAACAGTTGGCGGCAGCACCATAGGCAGTGAAAACACCGTGTCAAAGAATACCTTGCTTTTTTTTGCTATTGTCACTGCCCATGCAGTGAATACTCCGCTGACAAAGACTATAACAGTGGCTATCAGCGAAGCCTCCAGTGATATTATAAGCGGCGATATATCCATTATCCCTGCTCTTTCAGCGCTGTAAAGCCGTATTTTTCAAATATATCCCTGCATTCTCCGCTCTCAAGGAAACTCAGAAATGCTTTTGCTTCCTCCTTGTGATTTGAAGAGCTTACAAGTCCCGCGGGATATATCACTCTGCTGTGACTGTTTTCGGGAGCTTCACATATTACAGCTATTCCCTCTCCGCAGTTTGCATCTGTGGAGTATACCACACCGCAATCCGCATTTCCTGCTTCTACCCATGATAACACCTGCTTGACATCAGAGGCATAGCTTGCCTTCCTGCTAACAGCGTCAAGTATTCCGAGATGATCGAATATCTCCTCCGAATACTGCCCCACAGGTACGCTTGAGGGCTCGCCGAGAGCTATTACCGAAACGCTGTCTGAGATAACATCGTCAAAGCCCTTCACCCCCGCGGGATTTTTCTCGGGTACTATCAATACGATCTTGTTCTCTAATAGCTCGTTTACAGTATCCTTGTCTACGAGCTCCTCATCTATCAGGGCATTCATCTGCTTTTTTGCGGCACTGAAAAAAACATCTGCGGGAGAGCCTTCCTCTATCTGCGTCTGGAGTGCGCCCGAACCGCCGTATGAAAACAAAAGATCTGTATCGCTGTTCCTGGATTCATATACCCCCTCTATCTCGTTACAGGCTTCGGTGAGTGAAGCTCCCGCAAGTACGATCAGCTCTGTTTTTTTGCTGCTTTTTCCACCTTTTTCAGCGCATCCGGACAGAGAAGCTGCTGCCAGTACTAACGCGATTGTTCTTTTCTTCATTCTGTTAAGTCTCCTTTAAAACAAAAATCACCCGATCTGCCGCCCTTTTTGCTTAAAAGTTGTATATCGGTCATTACCATATTATGATCGGCTGACTTGCACATATCGTATATTGTAAGCAGCGCCGTGCTGACACCAACGAGAGCCTCCATCTCAACACCTGTTTTGCCGTTGCAGGTGACTGTACAGGTGCAGGCTATGCCGCTTTTCTCCCGTATGACTTCAAATCTTATACCCACGTTGGTCAGCATGATCTGGTGGCAGAGAGGTATAAGCTCCCATGTGTGCTTTGCAGCCATTATTCCCGCTATCCTTGCTGCGGCAAGTATATCGCCCTTTTTGTTGCTGATCTGTCCGATCTGGTCAAGGACCGCTTCCGAGGCTCTGATAAAGCCATATGCCTCAGCTGTCCTGACCGAGGGCTCCTTGTCAGTTATATCAACTATGGCAGCATTGCCACAGTCATCAAGATGTGAAAAACCGTTCATATCATTTACCGAAGCCGCAGTTGGGATATGTGCATATATCGCAGCCCAGACAGAGCCCGCCCTCTCCCATAGCGGTAATATCCTCTTTTTTTATTTTTATGTCCGCAATTATAAGCGGAAGTATGATATCAAGCACCGTCCGTCCCGAGAACATGGCGCATCCGGGTATCCCCGCAACAGGAACTGATCTGCCGTTCCTTTCAAGGTATGCCATCATAAGCATGGCTCCGGGGAGCACAGGAGCTCCGTAAGCAATTATCTCGGCGCCCGTTGTTCTGATAGCCAGCGACGTCCTATCGTCAGGATCTACGCTCATTCCACCTGTACACAGTACAGCTTCCGCTCCCTTATCTGCCATATCCAGTATAGCCTGACAAATGACCTTGCTGTCATCACCGCTTACGGCTCTGAAGCATATTTCAGCGCCGAACTCTCTCAGCTTTTTTTCGATCACGGGGGTAAATCCGTCCTCTATCCTACCCTTTGAAACCTCACTGCCTGTTACGACCAGACCGAACCTCTTTTTTACATAAGGTCTGACCGCAAAGACAGGTGTCCGTATATTCTCCACATTCTTCATCTTTTCTTGCTCGATAACCAGCGGTATGATTCTTGTTCCTGCAAGCTTGTCGCCTTTTTTTACGGGAGTATTACCGTGGCGTGACGCTATCATCATCTCGCCCAGAGAGTTTATTTCCAGCAGCCTCCTGCTGTCAGCTGTAAATACTCCGTCTATGTCAGAGAATATCTCTATTTTTCCTTCTTTAGGCTCGGAACGGGACATATTATCATTAAGGCAGGCTCTGCAAAGTATCTCGGCAGCTTCATCCTCATGGAGCACACCCTCTTTGTATTCCCAGATATAAAGGTTTTCCTTGCCCAGCGACAGAAGTACGGGGATATCCTCCTTTGTAACGATATGGCCCTTGCGGAATACGGCGTCCTTCTTCCTGCCGGCGATGATACCCGTGATGTCATGACACAGTATATGTCCTTCGGCTTCAGTTGTTTTTATAAGCTTCATTATATCACCTTTTCCAAGTCAAAGTATTCCAATACCGTCCGGTAAAGAGAAGAAATATCAGCTGCCTCACGGCGGTAATCGTCAACTGTGCATATAACGTTTTCCGTATTTTCGAGACGCTCTCCCGTTATGGACACGGCAGTGATTATCCTGGGGAACGAAGCATCGTTTTTCATACCTTCGATTATAATTATATCTGCACTCCCGCACATCCCCGCTATAGCTCCGGGCGACTTCGGCTCGGATGCGCTGAAGGAATACCCGTTACCAGAAAAGATGCATCTGTATAATGCCCCCGCTTCCGAAAAGCGTTCGGTATCAGAGCCCTTCTTTTCAAAGGAATGTCCGTGGGAAGTATGCTTTATTACTGCTGTTTTCAGTCCGTCCTGCGCAAAGCGCTTTACAAGCTCACATATAAGTGTCGTTTTGCCGCTGTTGCTGTATCCGCACACTCCGAACACCACGGGAGGCTTTGCTGCGGCATACTGCACGGGATCATTTATATTCGCACATATCCCGTCATTAAATATCGTGTATTCAAGCCCGATACACCTTGTATTCAGACTCTCGACAAGGGCGGTCAGCCTGTGTTCGCCCTGATGTATAAGCTCTTTTATGACACTCAGGGCTCCCGTGGAATATATAGCACAAAGGGGCTGCGGTCTGCCTCCTGTCGTCAGACATATACAGTTATGTTCGCCAGAAATAAATTGCTCCATATATTTTACCAACTCCACGCTTATAAACGGCATATCCACACCGCAAATAAATACATGACCGGTATCCGCTGCTTCAAGAATACGCCTTATCCCCTCCACAGGGCCATAATCCTCATACTCATCGTATACCCGCATCGCCTGCGGTATATGCTCTGATATATATGCGTTTGTACTGTATGAAGCTCCCAGTGAGAATATCACAGGGTAATCATCGGAAAATCTGTTGAAGAGCAGCTCTGCAAGTGTAGTGCCGCCCCACTTCAGAAGTGCCTTGTCGCTGCCCATGCGTCGGCTCTTTCCGCCTGCGCATATCCCTATTTTCAATCCCATTGTTTTTTACCAAAAAAAGTTACTTCTACGGTATCGCCCGCACTTATTGTTTTTCCTGCTTCCAGTTCAACAAAGCAGTTGCATGACACCAAGTCCGAGATGACCGAATTCTTGCTTGCGGGAAGTATCCTTACTCTCCCGTCAGAGCAGTATCCTCTCAGTCTTCTGGCAAAAGGTCTCTGCCTGGTATACTCATTTTCCGCCACTGCTTTACCTGAACAAGGCATGAACACCTGCGAGCCCATGAGCCTTGCAGCCAGCGGCCTGAAATAGTATTCAAAATTTGATACAGCTGCAAAGGGGACTCCCGAAAGGGACAGGACAGGCTTATTGTTAAAAAGAGAGAACATTACACAGTTTCCGAGGGGGTTATCATCACTGTCGAATACTACCTCCGCACCCGCGGAACGCAGCACATCTTCCACGATATCTTTTCTTCCTACGGACAGGCCGCCCGTCGTTATGAGTACATCCGCACTCCCGACTGCTTCGGTAAAGGCCTTTTTCATAGCATGGGGATCGTCGGGAATGATCTTCATGGATATACATTCAAGCCCCAGCATGGTGATCTGTGACGCAAGGATATACTGTACGCTGTTATATATCTTTCCTCTCTCAAGGGCGTTTCCGGGGGATTCAAGTTCGGAGCCCGTTGATATCAGTGCCGCTTTCAGCGGACGTCTTACCGTCAGCCCGGATATGCCGGCAGATGCGGCCGCACCTGCAGAAAAAGCAGTGATAAGACTGCCTTCGGATATAATTACCTGTCCCTCGGCAATATCCTCCCCGATCCTGCAATAATTCATGTTTTTATCAGCGGATGCAAATATCCTTACCCTGCCGCTGCCCATATCGGTGTCCTCCTGCTTTACCACGCAGTCGGCTCTATCGGGGATATATGCTCCTGTCATTACACGGGCACATTCTCCTCTTTTCAGGCAGCTGCCTGAAAAGCAGCCTGCGTCGATCTCACATACCACGTCAAGCTCCGCAGGAGAATCCGCGGAGGCATCCCTGACATCATCGGAAAAAACAGCATATCCGTCCATTGCAGAACGCGCACAGGGCGGAACGTTCACAGGCGATATGACATCTGCGGCGCTGATACAGCCGACCGCCTGCAAAATGGGCCTTTCCAGCGTTTCTTCTATCGGCTTGACCGAGGATATCATAAGCTGCAATACCTGCTTCAATCACAACACCTCCGTGATGGTTAATATGCTGATCGTTTTCGGACACAATGAGTATATTATATCATTGATCTCATTTTTTTAACATAAATATGTTAGTATATACTATAAGGCTCCATGATTATCAGAGCCTTATGATCGGTATATCATGATGCGGGACGCATTTTTTCTCAATACGCTTTGACAGCCTCGAAAGTACAAAGCAGAACACAAAATAGAGAACGCCCATCACCATATATGAAAATACGAGCTTGCTGGGATCTCTCTGGCTTATCATTCGTCCCATATGCGTAAGATCTATTACTCCTATGATGGATATTACAGAGGTGTCCTTGAAGAGCGATATAAAAAAGCCAACAAGGGACGGGAGCATATTTCTGAGGGTCTGCGGCATTATAATATATATTACGCACTGGAAATACGAAAGTCCCGTACATTCTGCCACCTGCCACTGTCCTCTGTTAATATTCATGAATCCGCTTCGGAATATTTCAGCCTGATTGACTGCTGAATACAGGGTAACAGAAAGATAAGCGCTAAAGAATATCGGCATAGTCTTTCCTGCAAATAGCGGTACCATAAAATAGAACCAGAATATTACAAGCACCAGCGGCAGAGCGCGAACCGTCTCGATCAGGAAGCCGCAAAGCTTGCTGATGACAGTTTTCTTCGAGATCCTGCCCAGTGCAAGTATCATCCCCAGAACGAAGCCCGATACCATCGTTATCAGGGCAAGTATAAGACTTATAGCCAATCCACCCAGTTCTCCGTTGGGATAAGGGCCGATAAGGAAAAACCTGAAATCATTCATATAGTCTGTCATTTTTTCACCTGTTTTCTATGATCGATATTAATTTACACTGCGCATGAGACGCTTTTCAACAAGACGGGCCGAAAATGCTATTATATAATTTATAAACAGAAAGAAAAACGTCGAAATAATAGTAACTTCCAGTCCTCTGAAGGTTATGGATTCTATCTGCTGAGTAGCCCATATTATCTCATGTACGGATAATGTCATTGCCAGAGATGTGTTCTTAACATTGTGGATGATCCTTGAAACCAGCGGTGGGAAGCAGTTCCTTATTGCCTGCGGCCATATAACATATCTCCATATCTGTAATCTGGAATGACCGAGAGAATAGGAAACGGCTATCTGCTCCTTGGGAACAGCCATTATGCCTCCACGCACTATCTCACTGATATATCCGCTGCTGCTCAGGGAAAGGCCTGCGATGGCAGACCAGAAATTGAGCGAAGTGCTGGCATTCAGTTCTCTGGCGATACTCTCCGGAGAGAGCTCGGGGAACACATAGTAGAAAAAAAGCAGCCACAGCAATGTAGGGATATTGCGGCACAACTCTATGTATGATTCAAAAATAAAGCGTACCACACGATTTTGAGATAATGTTCCAAAGGTTACAAGAACACCTATCACAACAGCTAATACCGACGATAGCACCATAAGACAGACAGAGTATTTCAGTCCTTCTATTATCCAGTGCAGATACTGACCGCTCAGAACAAGTGACCAATCAAAATCATAATTCACTTTTGTATATATCTCCTTATATAGTATCTGTCAACCGAACCACTTTTCAAGCGGTACAAGGAACTTTTTGTCCTTTGTACTGAACCATTTCCTGAAAAGCTTTTCATAATCTCCCGAATTATATATATCGATCAGTATATTGTTCAGCTCGTTCAGCCATTCAGAGTCGTTTTCGGCAACGCCTACGGCAAAATATGAATGGCAGCATATATCGGGATGATACATAAGCTCGGCATCTGTTTTATGATTGTTTCTATAATAATTCATTATTATCTCATCACCTGCATAACCGGCGACAGCTCCGCTTATCATCGCTTCGTATGCCTTGTCGTTATCCTCAAAAGCAACGAAGCTCGGCCTGTTATATCCGTGGTTATAAAGGCAGGTCTCTATCTCCTCTGCTGTGCTTGTTCCCACAACATAGGCTATTTTTTTAGCCGCAAGCTCGTCCAGGGAGCATATGCTGTCCTTGTACATAAGGACCTTCTTGCAGTTTTTCAGATAGGATACGCTGTAATCTATGATGTGATCCCTTGATTTGGTGTGATTGAGTTTCGATATACAAGCGTCTATCCTGCCTGTAAGAAGATAATTTATCCTGTCCTCATTCCTGAGCCTTACGAAATTCAAAGATACATCAAGACGCTCTGCTATCAATCTGGAAAGATCAGCATCAAATCCTATGATGTCCTCACCGTTCTCGGTATAACACATCGGCGGAGCATAATATCCTATGCCGATATTGATGCTTCCTCTCTTTTTTATTGAATGAAGAGACGATTTTTCGTTGTATATCTTATTCATGAACATTTTGGTGCGTTCCATCTGAGGGTGGATTATCACATCGTGAGGCTTGCCAACTTCAATAAGCTCTCCCTTGTCAAGGAATGCTACCCTGCTCGCAACACGGCGTGCAAAACTCAGCTCATGAGTAACGACTATCATTGTCATTCCGTCCTTGGAAAGCTGTATAAGTGTACCAAGGACTTCATTTATAAGCTCGATATCCAATGAAGATGTAGGTTCATCAAACAGCATCACCTTAGGCTGCATAGCAAGACTTCTTGCAATAGCAACACGCTGCTGCTCGCCTCCCGACAGCTCTCTGGGATAGCTGTTCACCTTGCTTTCAAGACCGACTTTTTTCAGGATAGGAGCAGCTATCTCAACTGCATCCTTCTTGCTTTTTTTCTTTACCTTCCTTAGAGCAAGGGTAACGTTTTCCATTACCGTAAGATGAGGATAAAGGTTGAACTGCTGGAATACCATACCGACTTCCGCGCGCTTTTTTCCTGAGAGATCTGCTATCTTGTTTGAATTGTAAAGCTCATCATTTATGAAAACTTCTCCTTCGTCGATCTCCTCAAGTCCGTTTATTGTCCTGAGCAGGGTGCTTTTTCCAGAGCCGCTCGGCCCGAGTATAACAAGGACTTCTCCGTTCGTTATGTCAAGATTGACATTCTTCAATACCTGCATCTCGCCGTATGACTTACTGACATTTTTGATCCTTATTATCACTCTTTTATCTTCAGCTACCATTTTCTTTATCTTCCTCTTTTTTTATTATTCTGACTACTATATCTCCGAAAGCCGGCATTCCCGTTGTTTTGTTGACCTTTGAGGGATCATAGAGTTCATTTACATTTACGGTGCTTTTTGCCATTTTCACATACTGCTCCGACGATGCGGTACGTCCGCCCTGTCCGAAAGAAGTCTTTATAACGCCTTTTCTTATGCTTTCGGATAAAAAAGCCTTACCGCATACGGTTTTTTTATCAGGGCTTTCAAGAGTAATTATGTTTCCGGAGGAGATACCGTGCCTTTTCCCGTCGTATGTGTTCATCAGAAGCACCGGGACCGTATATCCCGTTCCGGGTGTTCCGTCTTTTGTCAGGATCCGATCTGTATCTGTTTCAAGACCTGATAACGTCCTGCAATACTGCGTCATTGTTCCTGTCTGATGAGTCCTGCCCGTAATCAGGAAAAACGGGTATTTTTTTCTGGTGTCTGCGCGAAAGCAGTTATTGTTCTCCTTCCACACAAATGCCTTATTACTGCTTTTTCCATAGCCGAAACCAAAACTGAATCTGCCGCTCACTGTTCCCGGATAGCATTTGCTTATGCTGCCGTCATCTCCTCTGCGATATCTGTAATATCCCACAGGCCAGGCGGCGATCCCGCCGTTCTCTCTCAGCCATCTGACAGTCACAGTCTTCCCCTTATGTATAAGCTTGTCGTTCAGGTACACATTCGGGTCATCAGGTGTACCTTCTATCCGTGCTCCCTCTGGATACTGCGGATAGGGCAGCGGAGAGCCGATATTCAGCATTGACGGACAGATCTTCAGCTCCTCGTCCAGAAGTACCTCCTCAGAAGTGAACCTCCCGAAATACTTGGGATCTATTTCCCTGTCGCCTGCTTCGGCAAGCGCTTTTGCAAGCTTTTTCATTATGCCGAAGGGCGTCTCCGATGCGTACATCGGCTTTATCACACGATCCCTCAGAGATATCTCGGGATTTATTGTGTACTGATCGCTCAATCCCATTTTTTCGAGAAAGCTGCATTCGGGAAGGATGATATCGGCATATTTTCCCGTTTCGTTCAGATGTGTATCGATATGAACGATGAGATCAAGCTTGTCCTCAGCCGTAAAGGCTGAGATCCATTCACCTGTGTTCCCTCCTGTATACACAGGGTTGCCTGTCCGGTTTATAAATGCCTTTATGGGATATGTCAGGCCCTTGAAGGGGCCTCTTTTTATCTCCGCACCATTTTTGATATGATATGGAGTGATACTTAACGCGCCCTTCCATGCGTCGGGGTAATCACCGTAAATATCCTTGTGAAGTTCAGATATACGGCCGCTTCTGAGTTCTCCACCTACCACGCGCGATATCACGCTGTCATTTCCGAGCTTCGCGCTTGGGAAGTCAAGCTTAGGCTTAACAGTTCCTGCAAACACAAGGCCGCCGGGAACATCTATATTACCTGTCACAGCACATAAAACAGTCGCCAGCACCGAAGTAATGTCGCCGTCTGTATGATGAGCAGCTCCGTGCATACCTATCTCTATGGCAGCAGGCTTCGTTATACCCATCAGATGTGAAAGGCGTTCTATTTCGGCGGCGCTTATCCCTGTTTTGTGTTCTCCCCACCCGGATGAGAAATACTTTTTCCCGTTGGACTCATCCGTGAGTCTGCTCTGCACCAGGAAATCTTCTCTGAATCGTTCCCAGTCCTCTGTATATTTTCCCAGAAAATCGTGATCTATATATGCGCGGTCACTATTGTCGGGATCGTCATTGACAATAATATAATAAAGCATACAGGCAAGCAGCTCAGCATCTGTACCCGGGATGACAGACAGCCAGAGATCAGCCTTTGCAGCCGAATTTGTGAAATTCGGATCTATCACGATATAATACATATCATTGGTGATCTTTGCTTCTGGTATACCGCGGGACATATAGCTGAATCTGGTGGCTACCAGAGGATTTGCTCCCACATTTATAAGGAGCTTTATATCATGCCGGTGTCTGAGCCTTAGCCCTCCCTCTTTGTCCCGTATAAGCAAAGGACGCTGTATATCGGGGAGAGGCCTTTCATCGTCCATGAAGTTTTTCGGTCCCCATCTGCGATTAGTGTCACAGATGGCACTGTGAGTATATGTATTAGGCGTTCCGAATGCATGGAACAGTATCATATACGGCTCGTGATCGGTCAGATCACCGCAATCAAGCACGACTGCTTCCGCACCATATCTTTTTTTGATATCCGTAAGACTTGCAGCGATCTTCTTTACAGCAAGATCCCAAGATATTTCTTTCCATTTTCCGCTGCCGCGTTCACCGTCTCTTATCAGCGGTGTGCGTATCCTGTCTGCCGAATAAACAAACTCTAAAGCAGCTGCTCCTTTCGAGCACAATGAGCCGTGATTATTAAGCGATCGGGGATTCCCGCATATTTTCAGAGCTTTTCCGTCTTTTACCAGGAGTTTTATACTGCACTCAGCAGGACACATCATATCCACCGAGTTTATATATTCATTTTTATTGTTTTCTAATCCAAATGCTGCTTCCGTATGCGAATCAAAGAGATCATATTCTGAAAGATCGGCGTTTTTCAATACATCGAAGCTGTTTCCGCCGCGCTGTATATAAAACACTTTTGGGAGAGACGAAGCAGCTTCTCTCCTTACGTAAAGATTATCCTTGTTTTCAATGAGTATCTTTGAGAGCTCACTGTTTTTATCATTCAATGCGCCGAAATACATGGCCTTTCCCATGCAGTTCTCAACACAGACAGGCTTCTTTCCTTCAAGAAGCCTCTCATGGCACCAATCGCATTTGTTCAGTTTTTCTCCGCCGTTACCCGTTCTGATGGAGCCGGTCGGACAAGCAGATACACATAAATTGCATCCTATGCATTTTTCGGGATCATGTCTTACGATCCCCTCATCAGTCATCGTAAGGGCATCCTGAGTACATACCCTTATACATTCAGGTCTTTCACAGCTACTGCAAATGCGGGGAATGAAGATGCGCTTTAAATACGGAAACGTACCTGTCTCCTGAGTAAAAAGCTGTATTCCCTCTGTATGTGCTGTCAGACTGTTTTCTTTAAGACATCCTACCTGACAGGAATAGCAGCCTGTGCATCTGTCAAGATCCACTGCCATTCCGTATTTAATAACACAAAACTTCATTCTTACATTTACGCCTTAATATTGATAAGACAGATTATAATAAACTATTACATTCCGGATACAGGAAATGATCAATCGGGCCATACATAGAGCTCGTCCTCACCAAATGCCTTCTCATTCAGAACAGGCTTGGCAGAAGGATCAACGGGGTACATACCGTCTTCACCGAACCACTTTTCGTATATCTCATCATATTTGCCGTTGCGCATCAAATCCTGAAGAACATAGCTGAGCTTGTCTCTCCACTTGCTGTCGTTGCTGGGAACACCGATGCTGTATAAGCCGGGGCTGTAGATACCGCTGATAGCTTCGTAATCAACGCCCTCCTTGCCTGCAACGCCTGCGATGATAACGCTGTCCTGAGTGAAGGCATCAACCTTGCCCTGCTTCAGTGCAAGGAAGCACTCTGCATTTGACTGGAAGCTCTGAATATCAGGTGCTTCGCCGTTTGCTTCTTCGATAGCCTGCTGGATAGCTATATACGCATTGGAACCCTGATCAACAGCGATCCTTTTTCCTGCGAGATCTGTGAGCTCGTCAAACTGTCCCTTCTTGGCATAAGCAATCTTTCCTGTCCATAAGTAAGCAGGCTCAACGAAGTCAATCTCATCGTCTCTGCTTCTTGTATGGCTGAGGTTGGATACTACCATATCGACTGTGCCGTTTGCAAGATAGGATATTCTGGTCTTGTTATTGACTACAACTCTTTCCAGCTTTACTCCGAGTTCATCAGCAATAGCCTGAGAGAGATCAACGTCAAAGCCTGTCCAGTTTCCGTCGTCATCAAGGTAGTTCATAGGGGGGTTATTGTTTGCTGTTCCTACATGGATGACACCTGCTTTGGTGACCTTGTCGAGTACGCTCTCCTCTTTTTTTGCGCCACATCCTGTTAACGCACCGACTGCAATTGCACTGCCGAGCATCAACGATACGATTTTCTTTCCTATAATTACTTTCATAATCATTCTCCTTTTGTGGCTTGTTATTATATATATTATTTTGTCAGGTTCTGTGACCATGCAAAATAAATATCAATATTGATCTGATATATATTATTTCAGTTAATAAGATCATCAAGTTCGATTTTCTGCCGACGGAATACCATTGGAAGTTCAAGATCCTTCTTGTATGCTTCAAGTATCTGCATCTTGAAGAAACGTTTCTGGGGGAAAGCATCTGAAAGGAATGCCGCAGCAGGTGGAGCATACATCTTTCTTATTGCATCATCGGGGATATGCTTCTTGAAGAACATATCATGTACAAACCCAACATCCTCTGCGTCAAGCTGTCCGACGATAGCCTTGCCCTGGATACCGTCCACCTCTCCGAGAGGACTTGCGGAATCATAAATAGAAAAGCTTACATAGGGGTTTTCGCGTATCGCTTCGATATGTGTACTGTCAAGTGCTGAATGGAAATAGATATTGAGTTTGCCGTCAGCAACATATGTCAGCGGACATGTCCATGCATTGCCCTCCGTATCACATACGCCAAGGCAAAGATACTTGCTCTCAACAATAAACTTTTTTACTTCGTTTAGATCTTTCATCATTTTAATCATACCTTTCTTATTATATCTATAAATTCCTTTGAATTTATATTGTATATCACATCGCTTATTCTTGATAAGCTTTCAGACCGGGAGGGATTCACGCTTATTACTCTTCCCGCATTCGTCACACCGACAATATGCTCCAAAGCTCCTGAGATACCGATAGCTATATAAAGCTTGGGAGATATCATCCTTCCTGTAAGTCCAACCTGATGATCAACAGGCATCATTCCCGTATCAACAGCTCTTCTTGTAGCGGCAAGTCCGTATTTATTCTTACAGCACCATTCTTTTATCAGTTCAAGCTCATCTTTATCGGTGACTCCTGCACCGATACCGACTATTATCTGCTGATCCAGAGCTACCATTTCGGAAGGAGAGCTTTCGCATACGGTCTCACAGCTGCCCTGATCCTTTATATCAATTTCAGCGTGTCTGACTTCATAGGGCTCTGTCTCACAGGCAAAAGGCTTGACCGTTGCCATTTCATACGCTGAGTTCTGGGAAATGATGACCGCGTTCACCTTTCCGCTGAAAGCAGGCCTTTTCTGGTAAAGCTTATCCTCATCCACCCATAGCTCTATGCAATCAGCCGTAAGTCCCGAATGGCTTTTTGCCGCGATATATGGCGCAAGTCTCATTCCGAGAACAGTTGAAGGCAAAAGCATTGTTCTTATGTCTTCCGTTTCAGCGGCTTTCAGTATAAGTTCGGCAGCTGAATTTATATCAGACGTCAGAAGGTCCTCAGCATCTATACGATAGACCTTTCCTACGCCAAGGGGAGCAAGGATCTCTTTTACTGTATGGTCATCACAGCGCGGGATGACCGCTGTGATCCCTGTTTTAAGCTTATCTGCTATGGGAAGCGCTTTACGGATAACATACAGGCTTTCTTCACAGATCCTGCCATTTCTGCATTCACATATGACCATAACTCTGTTCCCGCTTAAAGCAGAAAGATCATAGAGCTTTTTGTCTGAAACCGTGATATCTTCATTATCATTGACCGCCGAGGATATTTCGCTTATAAGGGAAGCGCGGATCTCATCTGTGCTCCCGATACTCTTTCCTTCTCTCGTGATCACAGCAGATATCCTTTCGGTGCTCACCACCCTTGTGAGCGAACCGTTTATGCCGCACTCCCCGGGTGAGATCCCAAGTTCTGCCGCACCAAGGATATTGATTTCCTTTTCACGGCTTTTTATTATGCAGTTTATATCAGGAAGCCGCGGCGTATTGATACCGTTCTCGACTGCTATAAGTGCAGGAAATCCCAGTTTCCTGATTATTTCGCTGTATTCGCTTTTTTCTGTGCATATGATCCCGTTTTCCGCAACATCACATCTCACGGTGTTTACCGACAGATCATATCCCAGCATCGCAGCGGTCTCGGAAGGGACCTGCGCTGTGGAACCGTCGGAGGAACGCTTACCGCAGATCACAAGATCGGCTCCTGTTTTCCTGATCGCCGTACTGAGAACAAGGGAAGTCGCATAGGAATCAGATCCCCTGAAGGCGTCATCTGATATGAGGAATGCTTCATCTGCTCCCATTGAAAGAGCATATCTGAGTCCATTTATGCTGCTTTTGCTGCCCATTGATATTACTCTGATAATACCGCCTGTTTTTTTCCTGATCCTTAAAGCTTCTTCTATGGCGTAAAGATCGCTTTTATTGACTTCCATCCTCTGTCCCGAACGAGGTATGGTAAAATCGGGATTGAGGTTGAGATCACTGCTTCTGGGCACTGATTTGATAAGTACTGCTATGTTCAAAAACTGCTCCTCCTAAGGATTATTTAGCCTGTATACATAAATACCGACCAAAGCACTTCGGTCTTTAACACCCCTGAGATAAACCCTGCTTTGCTGCTTTTAAGACTTGTATCATTTGTGAGTGCAAGATCCACCTCATGCTTTTCAAGCATAGAGAGCGCGTGCCTTGTTGAATATGCATCAACTGTCTCGTATGAACTGTCTGCGTATACTGTCTTTTTCAGAAGTCCGTCAAGCAGATGCCTGACAGGCTTACAGGTGGAGATGAGCAGAGGCTTTTCCTTATCAGGGAGCTCATCAGGTATTCCGGCAAGTCCGTAAGTCGGGGTCTCGATTATAAAGGTCAGCATAAGATCCAGTGAATTATCCCAGTAAAAATTTGTCATTTTTTCATAGGCATTCGGCAGTACAATAAGATCATAATGCCTGTTTTTCAGATTTTCCACTGCCTTGTCAAAGTTATCATACAGGTAGATATTGACCTCTCTCGATTCAACAGTCTCTGCCATGTATCTTTTCAGGTAATCCGCAGCAATACTGCTGGTCGTGCCATAAGGCCCCATCGTAACGATATTTACATCCTGTCCCCTGAATCTGGAAGCGAACCTTTCTTTTCTCTGCATACAGTCCATACAGATCTCTTTTGTAACAGATCCGTTCATTTTATCATCTCCCCGTATCTTATTTCTCATATTGTCCGAGATAATACTTCATCAGTCCGCCTGCGGAAATTATTTCTTCGACCGCCGAGCTTTCATTCTCGCTGTAGGCTGTCATGAATCCGTTTTCTGCTGTTATGGTAAGGGCGGCAGTATCAACTGTCAGCCTCTCCGAGTCTTTTACATGATCCCGCAGACCCCCGGCTTCAATAACAAGCAGACCGTTGTTCACGGCATTTCTGTAAAACAGCCGTGCAAACGAATCGGCAATAACGCATTTTATGCCGCAACCTGTCAGAGCCAGCACTGCTGCCTCGCGGGATGAGCCGCAGCCGAAATTCTTTCCTGCCACAATGATATCGCCGCTGTTGCAGCTTTCATAAAAGCCTTCGGCAATATCCTCCATACAGTGCAGGGCAAGATACCCGACATCATCGGTTATGCAATGCCTTGCAGGGATAATCACATCCGTATCCACATTGTCTCCGAATATGTGTATCGCACCGCTGACGATCATTTCTATTCCTCCCCGGGTACGTTTATACACCCGCTTACAGCAGAATATGCTGCCACCGCAGGGCTGCAAAGATATACCTTTGACGATAAGGCACCGTTTCTGCCGTGAAAATTGCGATTGCTCGTATACAGTCCCACTTCATCTTCTCCAAGGACGCCGCTGTGTCCGCCCATGCAGGCACCGCAAGAAGACGGGGCGATAACTGCTCCTGCAAGGACAAACGCAGAAAGGATGCCCTCCTTTTCCATGCGGTAAAGTATCTCACCGGTCCCGGGTATGACTATCATTCTGACCCCCGGTGCTATTCTTTTTCCTCTCAGATACTTCTCCGCAATACGCATATCCTCTATGCTGCCGTTAGTACACGAACCGATCAGCACCTGATCTATCTTTAATCCTGCGATATTCTCCACGTCCACTACATTTGCAGGGGAATAAGGGCAGGCTATCTGCGGTACCAGATCATCAAGGGACACTGTTATTTCCCTGATATACTCCGCATCATCATCGGAGAAAAGCTTCTCATCCGTTCTTATCCCGTTGTTGCGTGCATACTCTTCGGTTATATCATCATAGCAGAACAATGCGTTTTTTGCTCCGCACTCTGTCATCATATTGCAGATAGTCATTCTCTCTGACATTGACAGATGTTCTGCTCCGTCACCGCTGAATTCTATGGCGTTATATAAAGCTCCGTCCTCTTTCAGCATCCCGAGTATATATAATGCGACGTCCTTTGCGGAAACGCAGCCTCTCAGCCTGCCTTTAAGGATTATACGGTTACTCGCGGGGACCTTTATCCAGAGACTCCCCGTTGCCATGGCATAGGCCAGATCTGTGGAACCGATACCCGTGGAAAACGCTGAGAAGGCACCGTGTGTACAGGTATGGGAATCGGCTCCTGCTATAACCGAAAAAGGATGCACCGCTTTGAGCTCGGGCAGAAGGCTGTGGCATATACCGCCTTTTCCCGAATCGTAGAACTCTATCCCGTGCTTTTCTGCAAACCTCCTCAGCCGCACCGCATTATTGGCAGTAGCGATATTCGATGCGGGAGAGAAATGATCGTTGATTATTATTATCCTTGACTTATCGGTAAGCTTTTTTATACCGTTCTTTTCAAGTATGCCAAATGTTATTGGCACTGTACCGTCAGTTCCGAATATAAGATCAACAGGTATGAAAGCCGTATCTCCTGCACGGAGCTCTCTGTTCGCTTTACGGCTGAGGATCTTTTCGGTAAGGGTCATACCGCGTCTGATGTTTTTCATGGCTTTACCGCAGCTGCAAAATCTTTTCTTGCAGGATCGAATACCTCTATTGAACGGAAGGGGGCCTTTGTGATGTCTGCCTTATGTACGGCATTGGCAGGTATAACACATACATCTCCGCTTTTCATGAGTCTTTTTTCTTCGTTGAATTCTATCTCCATCTCACCTTCAAGAACTATGGTAATCTGTTCGTTGATATGGCTGTGTGCGCCGAGAGGTGCAGGCGACCTGAACAGAAAACGGCATACTGTCACGAAGTCGGTGGTTACCATTTCCATTTCTGCATCTGAGGGCAGCAAAGGGTTTTCGGAATTTTTCCAGTTATCTATCAGCATATTACACACCACCTTTAAAATCCTTATAGAGCATGATTATACTATTCTCATCATATATCTCGCCAAGCTTCTCGTTATTTCTTACGCTGCTCCAGAACTCTGCCGCCTCATCCACGGTAAGGTCAAAGCCGTTCTGTCTGAGTATATGCCATACTGTGCTTTTTCCGATATGCTTGCCGAGAACGTACTTCCTCTGACGACCGACGATATCGGGGGAAAAGAATTCATATGTATCCGTATTCTTCAGCATTCCATCGATATGGATACCTGATTCATGAGTAAAGGCATTTTCTCCTGTTATAGGCTTCAGCGGACTGTGCTTTATACCGGAATAATCCTCAACAAGCTTTACGAGCCTGCAAAGCTGTCTTGTGTCGTACTTTTCGGCACCGTTATGATAAATCGTATTCATTATCATGATCACTTCTTCAAGGGAAGCATTTCCCGCACGTTCTCCTATACCGCTGACAGTAGGCGACACATAGCCTGCACCTGCCATTATACCTGCGATAGTATTTGCCGTAGCAAGTCCGAGATCATTATGGCAATGCACTCCCACAGGACTGTGCAACCTTTCTGTGAGGTATCTGGTCTTGGTATATATCTTCTCTGGAGTCATGCATCCCACGGTATCGGTAGTACCAAGGATATCTGCGCCCTCTGCTTCCGCTTCGGCGAGCATTTCGAGCAGCACACTGTCCTCTGTGCGCGATGAATCCTCTATGCCAAATTCTACGAAAAGGCCCTTATCCTTTGCATATTTTATGCATGATACCGCGTTATCCAATAGCTTGCGGCGCTCCTCAAGGACATTTTCGCCGAATTTTGCTTTTATATGTATATCCGAGCCGGGAATAAACAGTATAACTCCGTCAACACCGCATGATATCGCGTGATCCACGTCGTTCTTCACGACACGGCACATACTCATTATCCTCATGCCAAGGTCTGCTTCGCAGATCATCTTTATTGCCAGCCTCTCCTCTGACGAGGTCGCCGCAAAACCTGCGTCTATAGATTCGACGCCTGCCTTCGCCAAAAGCGAAGCTATCTCCATCTTCTGCTGTGGAGTATAATGCACTCCTCTGACCTGTTCACCGTCACGTAGAGTAGTATCACAGAAAAAGAACTTCTTTTCCTGTGCATTGACTGCTGACATATCATTAAAAGTTTCCATATCTATTCACCGTTAATTTTCTATCGACTTGTAAAACCTGCATTTCTCTCCGCGGCACCCCGCCTGAAGCTTTGATGCCCAGCAGCTTCCCTTTCTCACCGATGGCGTAAAGGTTATCCCAAGATATTTTTCGACAAGCACCACCGACTCTTTAAGGGCCGCTCTTACAGAAGCAACACAGCAGCACGGACCGCCGAGCTTTGCTATACTTTTAAGGACTACGGAAGTCGCGTAATTGGCTACACTTCTCTCCTTATCGCTCTGTGGAGTTGCACCGAGAACGATACTGAAGGCTGCTCCTACAGCAACACCTGCACCGCAGGCACCGTAATATCCGCACCAGCCCGCAGGTATCTCGTAACCGCGTCTTATTCCTTCTTCGATATGCTCATCAGTTATAGTTCCCGTAACATTTTTCAGTGCCGCAAGGATCGAAACAAGAGCTATAACATGGGGAGTATGACCTGACATTCCGCATTTTGCTATAAGATAATCTCCGATATCAACAGGATTTGTAAGCTTTATCCCGTAGATCTCCTCCTTTATCTTCTTCATTACATCCTTTGCACAGCAATCCGCACATATATAATGCCCCGATTCGCACCAGATATGGCTTTCCTCCACCTTGCCGCACATCTCGCACTTCATTTCGCGTGACTCAACATTGTAAAGCACATCTGAATCACAGACAGAACATTTTCCAAAGCTCATGATATTGATCCTCCTATTCTATCCTGCCACAAGCATCTGCTCTGCATCTCAGACAGTTATCCTTGATATATATACCGGGGAAGGCTGCTCTCAGATCGTCCTTGATAGCCTCAAGAGATTCGCTGCTTATCTGTTCGATATCACCGAATCTTGTACCCTTTACAGGAAGCATTGGTATAAGGTTGTATATATATACTCCGTAATCCCGCGTAGCCTCAACGATGCCTGCGATCTCGCCGTCGTTGATCCCGGGAATAACTACTATATTTATCTTCAGCCTGATATTTTCCTTCTGAATGATAATATCAAGTGCTTCCTTCTGAAGCTTTCTGATAATATTTCCCATTTCTTCGCCGTGATAGCATTTGCCGTTCAGAACAAGATGGTCATATATCTTGGCAAGCGTAGGTGCCTCTACAGAATTAATGGTCAGCGTTATGTAATTAACGGATGACTTCAGGAAACGTTCTTTATTATCGGGAAGATAGAATCCGTTAGTGCAGACACAGCATCTGTAATCGGGGAATTTCTCATTTACTATTTCAAACGCTCCGAAGAGCTCATCTGCGTTTGCAAAGGGGTCCCCGGGGCCTGCAATGCCTATTATCCTGCATTCGGGATAAAGCTCGGCTTTTTCGCGGATATACCCCTCGACGTCAGAAAGAGAAAGTATCCCCTCCGAAACACCGGGTCTGTCTATTTTATCCGAGTATTCCCGTTTACAGTAATTACATTTAGTATCACATCTGAATGCAACAGGAAGGTGAAAACGAGCTCCGCACTTATAATTCTCAAAACATGGATGGATGAAATTATCTTTTTCCATTTTAACCTCTTATTCAATACAGCTATAAAACGCCATTACTTCGACAGGAACATATCTATCGCTTTTTTTCGTGAGAATTTGCCGTTCTCGGTATATAATCCCGAAAGAACGGTCTTATCCATTTCCATGAATACTATCTTGTATGGATCGGTAAAGGATTTTATCTCGCCCATTCTGCTTATTGTCCCTTTTACAGACTCTGTATCCATCTTCTCAAAGCTTTCGCTGATTATCACGATGTTTATGATAAAGGAATTTTCGTCCTTCGTCTTGAATATGGCAGCTTCACTGTCAGTACATATATTCTTTATCTTGTTCTCGATCATTGCAGGGTTGATCTTCTTTCCGCTGCTGAGAATGATCGTATCATTGATCCTGCCTATTATGGAGACGAAGCCATCGTCGTCCATGGTACCCATATCACCTGTGGAGCGCTTGCGCGGCATGGGATCAATAAGCTTTCCGTTTTCATAATAACCGCTGACAATGGGATGAGGACTGTTGGTGATGAGCTCTCCGTCCTCAGAAAGCTCGATCTCTATGATAGGCTTTCCCACTGTACCGATCTTGTTCTCGACAGTGGTATTGCAGCACAGCATACCGACCTCGGTCTGACCGTAGATCTGGTATATCTCATTGCCGTATTCACTGAAGAAATAAAGTATCTCATTATCTATGGGAGCCATTCCCGTCAGGAGATATCTCATATTTCTTCCAAGAGTAGCCTTTATTACATCACTGTCGGATTTTTTCTGCTGACAGTAAAGATTATAGAAGAAATTCGGAGGTGCAAGCAGTATGCTGGGTTCAAGATTTGAAAGGCACTGAAGCAGTGTCATATCATTTCCGATGGATATATTCACATTGTTCATAAGACAGCCCCAGAACAAAAACCTCTGCTGGTAGTTTGAAAGGGGCATAAAAATAAGAAACTTGTCCTTTGAGTTGAAATGCATGAACCTGAAGAAATTATTTGAACTCCAGACTGAACCAATCTCCGTTATTCCCAGTGCCTTAGGGGTTCCCGTAGTTCCCGACGAAAACATAACTGATATATCCTTGGAATAAACATATCTTTCAGGTATCCTCGGATCACTGTTGTCAGCCATAAGTTCATCAATTGTTATATGAGACAATGCCGAGATCCTGTCCGAGCTTCTGTCGGAGATAACTGCTGTCGCACTGAACTCTCCTATCCTTTCATCAAGAACGTCAGGAGCATCGCCCTTTCTGCTGATTATTGCCTGCGCACCGAGCATGATAAGAGCTGAATCACATATCAGGCACTGATATGTGTTTTCAATCTCAAAAGCCACAACGGAATCAGCGGTTACCCCGAAATCCTTCAGATTGCTGCAGCAATTGATGATATCATGATATATGTCATCAAAGGTCTTTCTTTCGGTCTTGTAGCTGAAATCCTTCAGCACAAGATAATCAATATAGTTATCGGTATTGCCTGCTGCAGACATAAATGCATCGTACAGACATTCAATCATTTTCTATGCACCTCTTATAACTTATATAATATTAAAATACTTCAGCAGCGAATCGCAAAGTGCGCCTATCGAAGTGTTGCAGCTGCTGAAAAATACCTTGGGATCAATAGCGCATCCCAGCTTTTTCTCAATAGCAACAAGACAACTCATCCAGCCGATGGAATCGAGCATCACATCATCGGTATGCGTTTCTGATGTGATATCATCGATCTCAGAGATATTACGGACGACCTCAAGGACACATTCACAAACATCTTTCTTATTCATAATTTCCTCCGAATATCATATTTTTTCGATAAGAGCCGAATAGTAATTGATATCAAAGCTCTGTTCCACATCGGGAGTATAAAGCAGCAGCATATCACCGCTGTCCAGCTTCTGCTCGTCGCAGTAGACTGCAAGGTTGCGAAGGATATCCATATCGCAGATATGTCCGCCGTCACTGATATTATCAAGATAAAACTTTTCCGGAGAGATATCCCCGAAATGCGGATAAAGCTCGCTGAACACCCTATGGCCTGCATTTGGCTGGATGATACGGACAATATCATCTGCCGTGATATTATTCCTGCTCAGAGACTCATTGATAAAATCCGCGCCGTTCCTGATAAGGTTGAAACGGCATACATTCGGATCCGTAATGCTCTCACCGTTTATATCAACAGGCGAATTATTAAGATAACGGGTATTACAGCCATTCACCCTGAATATACCGCCGGTATTGGAGATCACAGCTGCTCCTGCTCCGTCACCACGCATGGAAAAACCTATGAACCTCTCCTTGCTGCTTTTCCATCTGCATCCCGTAATATAGAGAATATTTTCCTCTTTTTCACTGCCTAAAAGCTTACCTGAAAGCTCTAAAGCCGACAAAAAAGCTGCACACGGATGCATGACTGGAAGTATCCTTGCACTCTTTGCGTTTAGAAAAGTTTTTGTAGCGTGTATCGGCGAGCATCCGTTTATATTGTTCAGATGCTCGTTGCCGAAAATTATATATTTTATTGAATCCAAAGATATTTCCGCATTATCCGTTGCAGTTTTTACAGCCGTCATCACAGCACGGCCAAATTCAGTATCATCATCAAAAACAGCCACCGAATCAATGTGCGTTTCCTTACTGAACTTCATGAAGGCTTGCCGTACATCATCGCTCTGAGATCCTGCCTGTTCATAGTAGATCTTTTCCGCACTCACTCTTTTATCAGAGATAACAGTGGTAAAAGAGCGGATAAAAATATTATTATTCATATATAGCTGTTATTTTGGAATTGTTTATAGCTTCATACATTAGGCCATCAAGCTCTGACCTGGGGGGCAGAACACCGACCCTTGTGAATGTATCAAGCAGACTCTGATAATCGGAGAAGAATCCGCTGTGTATATGGTCAAGATTGATATCCTCTGTAGTAGTACCTGCGAGGTAGCTGTCAAAGTATCTCTTGTCGGATACGAATTTCTCACCGTGAAGCTTCGCGCAGGGATCGGGAATACGGGGCAGACCGAGCTGATTTGCCAACTCTCTCGTCTCATTATCGGTAAGATTGATGATCGGAGTTATCTTTGCCGCATCAGTACCGGGTATACCAAGAATGAGCTTGGGATACGGAGAGAAAAATGTTGTCTGCAATCTGTTGAAGTAGTATTTGTCAGGTGAATTGAGCTTGTCATATTCCCAGGAATTACCGTTTGATCTGATAGTAAGGGATTCAAGTACATACAGAAGATCAAACTTTGTTATGCCTATGGAAAGAACAGTTTTCTTGCCCTGTTCATACTGCTCCTTGATATATCCGCATAAAGATCTGTAAAGACCTATAAAGCACATTACACACGGCTTTTCGGCACGCATGATGACCTCATTGCTTACCTCGGGAGCGTAATTGATGAGCTTTGTGTGGATTCCCTGCTTTTCCCAGTATTCAATGGTCGTATCCACTGACTTTTTCTGAGTAGTTGCATATTCTTTCATCGCTTCATTTCCCGCATAATACTTATCAGGCTCATACTTCCATGAAGGAGTCTTAACTATGAGCAGCTCAAGCTCAAGGTCAGGGCGGACTCTTTTCTTGTATTCATTCATAAGGAGCGTCATTACCTGAGCGTCCTTGCCGCCTGACATACCTAAGCATACTTTCTCTGTATCCGCAGGGATAAGGTCATATTTCTCTATAGTGTCCAGGAATTTTGCATACATCGTTTCAAAAAGCTTGTTAACATACTCTGATCCTGATATCATTTTTCTACCTCTTATCATTTATTGTTTCAGACCACACCAAGGTCAGCAAGTGCTTTGTCTATTATTTCCATATTTTCAGCTCTGAGCGGAGTCAACGGAAGTCTTAGCTCGTTTCTCATCTTTCCGATACGATAAAGCGCATATTTCACAGGAATGGGGTTTGATTCTGATGAAAGCGCCTTGTTCAGCGCAAGAAGCTCACTGTTCAGTCTGATAGCCTTTCTCAGATCATTCTCCTCCACAGCCTTGTAGAGTGCCAAGAACCTTGCGGGGATGACATTAGCGATAACAGAGATAACTCCATCGCCGCCTACCGAAAGGAATGGCAGGAATGTGGAATCGTTTCCGGATAATACAGAAAAATTATCAGGTGTATTCGCAACGATCTCTGCGACCTTTTCCATATCGGACGATGCTTCCTTTATACCGATGATACGCTCAAGCTTTGACAGCTCAACTATAGTGTCAACAGAAGCGTCGGTGACAGTTCTGCTTGGTACGTTATATATAATTATCGGTACATTTGAAGCATTGTGTATAGCTGTATAATGCTCGATAAGTCCCTGCTGAGTGGGCTTGACATAATACGGAACTACCGAAAGAACAGCATCCACGCCAAGCTTTTCGGCTTCCTGTGTCAGATATACTGCTTCACTTGTGGAATTGGCTCCGCAGTTGGCGATTATCGTTATGCGGTTCCTGACAATGTCCTTTGTGATATTAATGAGCTCTATATGCTCCTTGAATGAGAGCATAGAAGATTCGCCTGTGCTTCCGCATACAACGATACCATCTATGCCTTCACCGATCAGCCATTCAATATATGAAGTGTATGCCTCAACGTCTATATCTCCATTGATAAACGGAGTTGCAACAGCAGCAAAAATGCCCTTTAATTTCATAATATCTCCTCCATATCAGTTGAATTTGCCAAGAACAGATCTGAGTATGGCGATACACTCGTCAACTTCTTCCTTTGTGATATTGAGTGCAGGCATGAAACGCAGAGTATTCTTGTTCGGCGAATTGATTATCAGCTTGTTTTTAAGACATTCTGCCTGTATCGCTGAACAGTCTGCACCTTCAAATGCAAGTGCCAGAAGCAGACCCTTTCCACGGGTGCCGCATACGATCTTATAACTGTCAGCAAGCTTGTCAAGCTCTGCTCTGAAGTAGCTTCCCACCTCGTTCACGTTGCTCAGTATATCCTTGTCGATTATTTCCTTTACCACCGAAAGTCCTACCGCAGTAGCAATGGGAGTCATGCTGTAGGTACCGCCCTGATCTCCTGCCTCAAAGCAGCAAACCCTGTCCTTTGCCAACACAGCGGAAAGCGGTACGCCGCCTCCTATGCCCTTTGCAAGAGTCATTATATCAGGCTCGATATCATAGAGTTCATATCCGAACATTGTTCCGAGTCTGCCTATTCCTGTCTGGACTTCGTCTATAATAAGCAATATATCGTTCTCGTCGCAGATCCTTCTGATCTCCTTTACATAATCTTTTTCGGATTCGATAACGCCGCCTTCACCCTGAACGAGCTCAAGCATTATTGCACAGGTCTTATCGCTGATATTCTTTCTGATATCGTCAATATTATTGTACTCTGCCCAGATAAATCCATCTACCTTGGGAGCATAGATATCCTTCCACTTTTCCTTGCCCGAAGCCGACATCGTGGCAAGAGTTCTTCCGTGGAAGCTGTTCTTTGCAGTAATGATCTCATAAGCGCCGTTTTTATACTTGCTGCCGTATTTCCTTGCAAGCTTTATTGCGCCTTCATTTGCCTCTGCTCCCGAATTGATAAAGAACACCTTATCCATACATGATATACTTGTCAGAAGCTCCGCCAGTTCGATAGCGGGAACATTATAATATGACGGACTTGGATTTATGAGCAGTTCCGACTGTTCACGAAGTGCCTTCTGCATAACAGGCGCACAGTGTCCCAGGCAGCATACTGCCCATCCCTGGATCATATCAAGATATTTATCACCGTTAAGATCCCACAGATATGACCCTTTTCCCTTTTCAAAAACTATATCGGGACGATTGGTAGTATACATTATTGAAGCATTTGCCTTTTTTATCATTTCATTTGTATTTGTGCAAGACATCAACGGTCGCCCTTTCTTTAACAACATGTTTTCCTTGTTTTCTTTACTGTATCGCTTTTTTCGGGGATCTTCTGGCTGAAGAGTTCACAGCATAACTCTTCCTCAAAATCCATATCATCGTCCCTGATCTCCGCGTCTTCCACAACGCTGAGCTTTTCCTTTTCCTGTACTTCTCCGCCGCAGCAACAGCAGCACTTTTCCTTGTCTTCCATAATGTACCTCCTAAAAATCAAATTTATCGGCTATTTTATTGTAATAGACTTCTATAAATCTGAGAAGTCCTTCATAGCTAGCGAATCCATCGGGCATAAAGTTTATTTTTCTTGCCCATGGATATTCAACGTTTATATAAGCGAATGTCTTTTCGCCGTGAGCAGCAAGATATTCATTATCACTGCCCAGTATCACATCGTAATCATTGTTTCGGATATGATCTATTATTTCGCCTCTGTCATCGGTAAAAATAACATTGGTCCCACTGGATATTTCCTTCAGCCTGGCCTCTAGATCGATGTTATCATCGTTTTTCGGTGCTTTTACTATAACCGTTTCAACATTATCGTCAAATTCCTTCACAAGGAATCTGAGGAAGGCTTCCGACGTATCGTAATTTCCCACGATGATCTTCTTCTTGTCACATATCTCTTCCAGATATCTGAAAGTGGTAACTCTTCCAAGTCCGTTTCTGAAGCTTTGCCTTACTTCATCCAGAAGCATATCGCGCATTTCGTCGGTTTCCCTGCTTTCGCGCCCGAGAGCACGCAGTACCGAAGAAACGAACATATCCGTAGCTTCCAGTCCGATGGGATAACCGCAGCTGATATAGGGGATACCGTATTCTTCATTCATGTATTCCGCTAATTTTGATCCGTATTCTCTGTCAATGATAACATTGAGAGCAGCCGAAGGATAATTCCTTATATCATCCACATCTACACCGCAGAATAATACCCTTGCGGATATACCGAATTTTCCGAGGAGTTTAACCAGATATGCTCCGTCGTCCTTCCAGCCGCTGTATTTTTCGACGGGAGGGATGATATTTACTATTTCACTGATTTCATCACGCGGGGCTCCGAGCTCGTGAACAAGTCTCTCCATAGCCGTATTGCATCCTGAAATATGGTCGTTGATAAAGCTTCCGCCTTCAACAGTGATTATGGGAATATCAAGATCGAGGCTGTGGATAACGCCCTTTATATCGTCGCCTATTATCTCCGAGGCACAGCTGGAAATAAGAACTATGATCCTGGGATTATTGGTAAAATACTCCTTCCGTATCTTATAGGCTATATCGTCCTCGCCGCCAAACACCGTGGTTTCACGGCACATCTCCGTATATGATATACTGAGAGGATTCGTGAGCGAAGCCTCAAAAGCGGGAAGTACGCATCCCTTCGGACCGTGAACGATGACCGAAGCATCCTTTATCTGAGCTGCGATCCTGCTCACGCCCAGTATCCCGCATTTACGGATAGAGTCGAGACAGTTTTTTTCTTCAGTCATTTTACTTCTCCAAAAAAATCGAATAATTATTCATAGGTGTGTCCAGAGTTTCGTTAAGTGCTGTAAAAATACTTCTTGCTCCGTTCAGACCATAAACGGGATTATGAGCAAATCTGTACCTGAATACTTTCTTTCCGCTGAAAAAATTATCATTACAGAATATCACAGGGGCATCAAGTTCATTTACAAGTTCCCGTATCTCGTCAATGTACTTTGACGGATATACCACTGCTTCTACTCCGCCCTCACATACTTCCTTTTTGAATATGTGGAACTTTTCACGCATAGTTGACAATTCTATGCCCACGATAACGGGCTCCATACCAAGTTCAGAAGCGAGCTTGACAAGAGAGAGAAGTCTGTCGCCTGTCTGGTTCCATATCACGCATTTCCTGCCGCTGCCGATCTTTTTCCTGAGCTCATCTCTCATGCGGAAGAGCTCCGAGATCTCCTCGTTTTCATATATGTATGAGATATCCATTGAAAGCTTACGGGCTATATCCTCCAGCCAGCGCATAGTTGCTTCAAGTCCGATCGGCGCCGATGAATCCACATAATCAATACCGCCGAGAGTCCTGAGCTGGTCGAAAAAGCCCCGTGAGTAAAACGGACAAAGAGATACGTTCACATCAGCCTCTGACATCTTTTCAAGTCTTTCCATATTAAAGCCGTGATCGAATACTTCGTTCATCTTCAATCCGATAAGACCAAGATCACGTTTTATCTCGTCAATTTCCTTCTTTTTCGTGGGATCCCACAGCCATCTTCTCGTGAAAAGATTGACTGAACCCTTCTGTTCCCTGTCCTTACTTCTTCCGAAGGAGTAAAGCTTTTCGGCAAGAAGTCTAAATGCGTTCTCGGTGCCGTCACGATAGGTCTTGCCCGAGTATCCGCCAGTATTCATGAATATTACTCTTTTTCTGTCCTCATCAGGCAGAGATTCGATACAGCCTTCAACGTCATCGCCTATAATATCCGTGCAGCAATTTGTGAGGACCGCAACATTTTTATCAGGATTTTTTTTCATTACCTCCTCAAGAGAATCCATAAACTTCTGTTCTCCGCCGAAGATAATGTCATTTTCCTTCATATCAGTGGTATGGTGACTTCTTTTGTCACAGTTATCCATCTGTCCCATGGAGGTCAGGAAGTGTCTGTTTGCTGTACATCCCGCAGTTCCGTGTACCAGCAAAACAAGATCGTCAAAATAGCTGAACACATCATATGCGCCCCAGAATGCACAGAACTGATGCATATCTATACATTCACCGATGTCTATAAGATCTTTTTCAACAGCACTGACAAGAGCGCTTAATTTAACCGTCTTTTTAAGTCCCATAGCCTGTTACACCATTTCAGCCTGCTTGATCATAAGATCAAAGCTTTCGTCGTCAAGAGGTGTAGGTATGACCATATTGGCATTGCTGATTATAGATGAAGCAAGCGAATCGTAGACCTTTGCCTGCGCCGATTCGGGACAGCCTTCAACGACCGTACAATTCTTCATCTCACATTCCTGAACGATATTATCTCTTGGTATCCAGCTGATCACATTTGTGGAGATCTTACCGGCAAGTTTCTCGACGATTTCTCTTTCACGGTAAGCATTTCTCTGATTGCATATTATTCCGCCAAGACGGACACTGCTTCTTTCGCCGAAACGCTTTATAGCCTTTGAGATATTGTTAGCAGCATATAGTGCCATGGTTTCGCCCGATGTTACAAGGTATACTTCCTTTGCAAAGCTCATTCTCAGCGGAACGGCAAAGCCTCCGCAGACAACGTCTCCGAGAACATCATAGATAACGATATCTATATCGAGCTCCTGAAAAACATTGAGCTTTTCAACTATTTCCATTGCTGTTATGATGCCTCGTCCTGCACATCCGAATCCAGGCTCGGGGCCGCCTGCTTCGATACAATAAGTATTTGCAAAGCCTTTTGTTACGATGTCATCAATAACCGCGTTCTTTTTTGTCTTGAGCTGCTCCAGAACGCTTAATTTCTTCTGTGCTCCCACAAGATTCTTTGTAGAATCCGCCTTAGGATCACAGCCTATCTGAAGGACCTTGTACCCCTGTTTCGATAATGCAGCAGAGATATTTGAACAAGTAGTTGATTTACCTATACCGCCCTTTCCATATACTGCTATCTGTCTCAATTGCTTCATATTGGTTTATCCTCTTTCTGACTTATTGATGCATTAAAGTGGTTTACATAGTTTAACTGTGCATGAACAACTGTGTTCCACAATAAAACCGAGATTATCAAACGCTTTCAGAGCCGTATCGTTTCCTGCCCATGTATCCAGTCTGAGATACTTCAGATCCTTTTCAGCAGCTGCTTTCTCAGCATATCCGAGCAGTTCTCTGAATACATTCTGTCTGCGATATTCCGGAGCAACGTTTATATAACTGATATATAACGATTCTCTTTCCGTGTCATCCTCTGTACATAAAAAGCCCATGACTTTATCATCGTCCGAAGCATAATAAAATGTGCAGTTATTTGTATCCCTTATCTTTTCAAGGAGCTCATTATTGCCTCTGTCGGGACAGCAGGTATTGCTTTTTGACAGTGAGCTCTTATCAGCCCAGTTTTCAAGCATTTCCTTCACAAAATCAGTCAGTTCATTACAGTTTTCACAAGTACATTCAACTATTTTCAATTATATCACCTTCGCTGATCATTTTTTACATCCGCATTTGCTGTTATTCTCGTGAAAAGGTATGCTCTTGTTGAGGAGTATAAGGCTCTCGATCACCTGTTCCCTCTTATCCTCTTGAATAGAACTGATAATATTCGAGTAATAGCCCCACATTTCCTTTTTTATATCATCGTATAGCTCTTTGCCTTTCTCGGTAAGAGATACAAAGTTCCATCGCTTGTCGCTCTCACATACCTCTGAACGGATATATCCCTTGTTTTTCATATCCTTTAAAGCACGGCTTATAAAGCCTTTATCAACATTGAGCTCCTTTGAGAGCTCTTTTGCCGTTATCTGCCCTGAGTCCCCGATCTCGGTTATCATGTGACACTGAAGGAAGCTTACTTCATAACAGCACTTGCATAATCCTTTTTCGGCCCCCTGTATAAGTCCCATCTTTTTTTCAAATGTTCTGATTTCTTTTCTTAATAATTCTTCAAACATAATCTTAACTCTTTTTTATAATATCATGCACAGTTGTCTTTGTCAACTATTTTTTTCTTGCAATAATTGATTTTGTCAACCGTTAACAAATCTTACGTAACATTGTTACTGCTATTCGTTAAAAAAACAATTTTGCGCAATAAATGTTTATATAATAATATTGTTTCTGTATTTGATCCACAGTGCCGGAGCCATCTGCAAGTTTTTCAGAATATCTGACCGTAATAAATGTTCATACGCGCTGATGCCTGTATATGCCGGAGCAAGAACCGCAGCCGCACTAATGTCATTAAGCTAACCAAATACGCCAAAAGAAACAGGAGTATGTTTTGGGGATGACCAGACATACTTCTGCTATTACTTACGCAAAAATGGTATGACGAAAAGACAGATCAGAGATCTGCCTGAAAAAACATTGACAAAGGCGGAGAATTATGATAACCTGTAATTGAAGCCGATAGCAGAATGGCAGCGAGTTTTTCTGACAGCGATACGATCAGGTCTGACAGGACACTTGTTTCTTGCTATCAAGTCTTCCAAAAGCGAAGTATCTGCGTGAGAAGAGCGAAAGAACTTGATGCAGGCGTGTATAGCAACGGCATAATTGATTTTGTAATGGTAATCATTATGCTTATCCTCATCTATGACGATATTTTCTGTGATCAGCATAGAGAAGTTATACATGATCAGACTTGCAAAGATTTCCTGTATCACGCAGTCCTTTTTCTTTGAATGAAAAGCAATAAGACCAACATGATATTTCAATTCTCTGAATGAGGTTTCAATACTCCAGCGAATTTTGTAGATATTCTTGATATCATCTGCAGAAAACTCATCATCCCGGAGATTGGTAACAAGAGTTTCATAATTATTTTCAGATATCCTGATCCTTATGATCCGGAATTTCAGAGAATAGGCATCTTTTGAGCCTTTCGGAAGAAAGTCGAAAGTTGAAGATGGTGCAAGATAACGGTAGATTTCAGGATTCGACTTAACTTCATTTGTTTGTCTTCTTGTGAGTAAAATATCAGCAGTAAAGTCAATCTCTTTATTGACCGGAATATTGAATTTCTGAGCAATACCTGCCGTTGTTTTGATTCGGATAACATATTTCAAGCCGTAATTTTCAAGATGAGCGATCGTGTTGTAGGATTCGTATCCTCTATCCGCAACAATAATTGACTCGCACTTCACGTTTTTAGCCATATTTATGAGAGCGGTATGCTCATTTTCACAACGGCTGTCCTGTAAAACAGCATCGGTATATCTTCGGTTCAAAAGGTCATACATGGCATTCAGATGCATAAGATTGTAGCCTTTTGAATTGACATTGGCGTTGTAATGAGTGCTGTGATCATCAGGGATAGTGGGAATATGGATATCAGAACCATCTACAGCATAAAGTCTGTATCCATGGAAGAAATTTGTCTGTGAAAATGCCTCGTTGAATTTATGGAACAAATGCTGAAACGCAGCCGGAAGTATCTTTGCTCTTCGCTGTACAACAGCTGAAACTGAGACTGATTTCTGATCAAGACCATAAAACTCCATAAGTTCACTGCCAAGTGACCGGCTTCCCATACCAAGAATGAATTTCATGGTTTTGGAAAAAGACAGTTCACTTTTACGGACAAAATCTCTCTTAGGATCCACTACGAAATCCGAGTTGTTTTTCTCCATGTTCCGAATAAGCATATTAAGCTTGTTTTTGACGATATTACAGTAATTCTGCAAGATAAGTCCCTCCAATCAGATGTGTATATCTGATTGGCTTCGCCGCACATTTTCGGCTTTTCGTCAATACCTTTACGCGATAATTTACATTATATTCATAAAAATAGTCACAGGTTCTTTGTTTCCTGTGACTATTTTGCTTTTCCTTAGCTTAATGACATTAGCCATTATGCGGGGGTTCCTCGAAAGAGTCGAGGCAGCGGGCTATTTCGTCGGACTGTATGGTTCTGCATCCTCACTCACGACGCATACCGCCGATGACATCAAGTCCCGCTACACGATCTGGCTGGCACACTGGTGCGACCATACGAATTACAGCGGTGCTTATGGTATCTGGCAGCACTCCGAGAAAGGCAGCGTGGACGGCATCAGCGGCAATGTCGATCTTGATGTCGGCTACAAAGATTTCCCGACCATCATTAAGGCAAAGGGGCTGAACGGCTACGGCAAGGAGGAAGTCCTGCCGAATCCGCCTGCGCCTGCTGCCGATGACGGCATCACGGTTGAGGTCACTGTGGACGGCAAGAAATACAGCGGAAAACTGAATAAGGCGTGCAGACTGTCTGAAAACTAAGAAAAGCCTTGAAAAATTGTGTGAAAAGTGATATAATTAATATATAAAATCCATAAGGAGGTCACAGGCATGGGATACATACAAGGGGTTGATCGTAATCAGGTAACTCTAATGCCTGATATACTGGATGACTATGTTGGAACAGATAATGAAGTACGTGCTATAGATGCGTTTATTGATTCACTTGATATAGCATCAATGGGATTTAAAGCTGAACCTGCAAAGGAAGGACGCCCCGGTTACGACCCCCGCGATATGCTAAAGCTGTATATGTATGGCTATTTGAACCACATTCGTTCATCGCGCCGACTTCAGAAAGAAGCATCACGGAATATTGAAGTGATATGGCTCCTTAGAAAAGTAGTCCCTGATTTTCGCTGCATAGCTGACTTCCGAAAGGACAATGCAAAAGCAATCAAGGAAGTGTTCAAGGCATTTGTAAAGCTATGCAACGAGGCAGGATTGCTTTCACACGAGTCGGTGGTAATTGACGGATCAAAGTTTCGTGCGATGAATGCTGACAATAAAAGTTATGTCAGCAGCAATGCAAAGAAGGTGCTTTTAGATGTTGAAGAGAAAATCAGTCAATATATGCAGGAACTGGATGAAACTGATTGTGCAGAATCGAAGCCAGGTGCAATGACAAAGGAGGATATCGCAGCAACACTAGATTATTTGGAACGCCGGAAAGTCCAGCTTACTGAGGCGTTGGCAGAGATGGAAAGCAGTGAAACAAATCAAATATGCACCACTGATCCGGAGTGCCGAATCATGAAAAGCAGGGATGGTATCAGACCATGTTTTAATGTTCAGACCGCAGTAGAATCTGCCAATCATCTGATTGTTTATTATGATGTGACAAGTGAATGCACAGATTGGCATCTCCTTGAGGCGGGTATCAATGGTTCTAAAACTGCGTTGGAAGTAGAAACTCTCGAAGGCATTGCGGATAGAGGATACGGCAACGAAGACGAAATTCTGAATTGCCTGTTAAATGGTGATACGCCGACAACGCATCCGAATAAGGGAGAAAAATGCAGGGTATTTCGATTTCAGAAAACACAGACGGAAGTAACGGAGGAAATGCTTGCTTCTACAGATAAGGAAACACTTCTTCAGTGCATAACAGCCGGCGTTCTGCCGCAAATATTGCAGCGTGACGATGTAGAACTGGAAGTCATGAGACGTCGTGAGCAAGGGAGCAGTTTGTATTTAGATAAAGAAACCGGTGAATTTGTTCCATATGCAGAAATGAAGGCTATGGGAGGATTGGAAAGGGCTACTGTTGAAGTAAAGAGGGAATCGCCATTGCAGCCATATTTTGAGCGAGACATTGAAAAAGATATCGTTATTTGTCCAATGGGTCAGACATTGTTTTACGCAGGTCCGGGACAGCCAAGCGGTAAGAAAGACACTTCAATTCGCAGATACCACAGACTTTCAGCGTGTTCCAAATGTCCTAACAAATGTACACTTGGACAACAGAGAGTGGTATCATTCAAAGAAGGTGAAACCCGAAAAAAGGAAAGTTTTTATGACAGGGCACGTGATAATAAAATTCTTCGCAAAGTGAACCATCGTTTCAAAGCAATCGCACTGTCTGAGGAAGAAAGTTCATGGGATGAATGGGTAATTCTTCGTTTTTACCCCAATCAACAGCATTTACGAAAGCGAAACACGATAGTTGAACATCCTTACGGAACAGTGAAGAGATGGCACGGTGCCGGTTACCTGCTGACAAAGAGCAAATTAAAAGTAGCGGCTGAAACCGGGCTTTCTTTCCTTGCCTATAATTTCCGAAGGGTGATAAATCTCCTCGGAGTAAACGGAATTATGACGATGATAAAGACCTGATGCAGGTCTTTTCCTTTTGAAAATGACCTTTTTTATGATGAAAACAGCATAAAAGCACTTATGCCGCCGATTTGTCACTTGTAGACAATATTTCGGCGGTATTTTCTACGCCTGATTTTCCTGTTTTTCGGACGGTCTCCATGATGATCACCTCTTAATTTGTTATCATTTAATATATTATATCATAATCAATAACAAAAAGCAATACAAATGATTATGATACTTATTCATCTAATAATCAAACCTCACCCTTATAGTTCTATCTTTTTACATCGTAGCATCTTTGACCAGACTTTCGACCTCGTCCATGTCGATCATATCAGCCGATGTGAAGTCTGTCTTGTCTATGTGAGCAAGTTCAGCGATCTTTTCGACAGTATCCTTGATCATGTCGTGAAGTTTCAGTTCGGATTCGGAAGTCTGGTACCTTTCGTAGATTGTCTTAGCATCAGGTACGAACATTGAAAGACGAGGATAATCAAATCCTTCAGCCTCGATGAGCAGTCCGTCTTCGCCGTACTCATCAAGCAGCATTATGCAGTGATAGGCATTCTTGTCCTCGTACATAAGGTCCCTGGCGACGGTTATTGCTTCATGCTCCTGATATGGATTGGCTTTCAGTCTTTCAAAGTCAGAGTGAGGAAGGAATACCCATTTCTCGACCTCACAGCGTTTGGTGTTGTGATCGGAAGCCTTGTGTATCAGCTTACCGTTCATGTAGAATTTGTTCATCTGTTTTCCTCCTATCATTTTTTCCATAGACAGCAGGCGTGATCTGCTTTCTATGTATCTGGCGGAGAGCCTCCGCTGGCTTTTTCGAGTCATAAATGTTCTGTAATCGTAACTTATATTCCGCACAGGTGAATTATACTGTTTGACCGCTTCACACACCGCACAAATCGTTCACAGCGGCTTTAGCTGCTCTTGGTTGTGTAGTTTCCCGACCTGCCACCGATGCCGTCAAAAACGGCTCACAAATCGCTGATAGGTTTACTATCAGTTGGTTTTCGGGGAAACAAAAAAGGACTCGATTCCAGTGTTTTCATATTTCGTGAAAACCACTAAAACCGAGTCCGAAACTTTGTATACTATTTTTTGCCGAGAAAATCGATGTTTGCCTGTATTTCGACCTTTGGAGAGGATTGAATTTGCACTTTTGAGAGTTCAAATCCTTACACATGGCTAAAACAGCCCAATGTCATCTATGAAAATCGAAGTAAATTTTTCGAGATTTGGGTAGCAAAAAAGCCCGATATTTCGGGCTTTTTTGACTATGTCATCAATTTAGTCATGACGATATGGTTGGGGTGGAAGGATTTGAAACATAAGGAGATTTTTTTGTTTTTATGCTATAATTTTTATGGATTAATTTCCAAAACACAACTTGGAGGTAGAAAATGAAATTTATAGCACAAAAAGAGAAAGACTTAAATGTACTGGAATATATGCGTAGTATTAGTAATATTCAGAAGTACGAACCGATGAAAACAACACTTGCTGAGTGGTGCGAGTATTGGTTAGAAACTAGAGCCAATAACATAAAAGACTCAACTCGTTGCTCGTACGAAAATGTCATAAATAATCATATCAAACGTGTTTTCAAAAAAATGAAACTTGAAGACGTAACGCAAGAAGATGTGCAACTTTTCATAAACAGCCTGATAATAGGTTATCAACTACAAGAACCATTAAAACCTAAAACAATAAAAAACATTCATGGCGTATTACATAAAGCTTTGAGTGTGGCTGTTAATCAACACTGTGTATCTAATAATGTTGCTGAAGGTATTGTACTACCACAAATTGAAAGAAAATCACCAAATCCATTGACAGATGTACAGTTAGCCCAATTTGTGAATAGAATAAAATTTCATGAAAAACGTGATATATTTTTATTTGCACTTCTAACTGGATTACGTGAATCTGAAATTATAGGTTTAACAATTGATTGTTTTAATAATGAGGAAAATACACTAAATGTATATAGGCAACTCAATTATAATAATAGGAAACACATCTATGAATTCACATCACTGAAAAACAGTAAATCAAGAGTTTTAAGTTTAACACAACAGGCACATGACATTCTTGAAAGGCTCTGTTCAGATACCTCTACATATAATATAGATAATTTCATCTTTAAAAACAGAAACAATAAGCATTTTACTCCCGCTGCGTTATACAATTCATTGAAAAAAGTAGTGAAGTCTATAGGATATCCAAAAGTAACTTTTCATGACTTACGCCATACACACGCTGTACTATCCTTGAAAGCAGGAATGGATATAAAAACGCTTCAGTATAATTTAGGTCATTATTCTGCTGCTTTTACACTTGATGTATATGGTCATTGCCTAAACGAAATGCAAATACATGGGGCTGAACAGCTGAGTAATTATATGAAAAAATTTGAATAAGGTTATCATTCCTGAAGAAGGAATTGAATAACACATAAGAAAGCGGTTGCAAACGCAAAGGACGGTAAGCCTTCACCGTCCTTTTCTTATGTCATAAAAAAGAAGGCAAATAAAAAAGCACAAAAGAGTGCGAAAGGAAGGCAAGTTAATATGAAATCAATAGCTTTTTTCAACAACAAAGGCGGAGTTGCAAAAACCACTACGGTGATTAATGTAGGATATATACTTGCAGAAGTATATTTAAGAAAAGTCCTCATAATTGATTGTGACGGACAGCAGAATGCTTCACGTTTTTTGGCAGATGAAATCAAAGAGGTGGGAATAGAAAAAGCATTAACAGATGCATCTGTATCTCCACACAGTTCTATTTCTAAAACACGATATAAGAATATGGATATACTTACATCGACATCATTCATGAACAGCAGTTCAGAGATATTCAAGGAATTGAGTACAGATATACAAAAAAGCAATTTGAGAAAATTGAATGAATACTGGAAAGACGAATATGATTACATATTAATCGATATGCCGCCTGCACTTAACTATCTCACAGAAAGCATAATAAGTACAACAGACGGGGTAATAGTTCCTGTGGAGCTTGGAACATTTGCTATTCAGGGAATAGCCGCTGTTACTGATACAATAAATAAAGTCGGAGCATCCTTTACAGGATGCTTTATTTCTAAATATGATAAGAATAACAAAACGGAACATGAGCTTAAAGAACTGCTTATAAGCTCATTGGGAGGGAAAGTTTTTAAAACAATTATACCTCAAAGCTACATAATAAAAAACAGTCAGAACTTTAAATTGACAGCATATGAATATATGCGTTGGCTTACTCCTGCAAAAAGATATGTGGAGCTTACAGAAGAAATAATAAGAAAGGTTGATTGAAATGGCAAGAAAATTTGAGATTGATACATCAATAGCAGCAAACATTAAGTCAGCTGCTTCCGACAGTTTCAAGGACAATATAAAAATGATTGCAGTTTCAAAAATACAGCCGTCAATAGAAAACTTTTATTCAATCAGTGAGATTGAAATGCTTGCAGACGATATAGAACGTCAAGGCTTAAAGCATAATCTTGTTGTGTGTGAGAATAAAGATAAGCCTGATACATATTTTTTGAAAAGCGGTCACAGAAGATTTACAGCAATACAATATCTCATATCAGAAAACAGATACAATTCAGGATTTGTTCCATGTCTTATTGACGGAATAAAAACAAAAGCAGAAAATATGCTTGATATTATTATGCTGAATGCGACAACAAGAATAATGAGTGATGCAGAAAACTTTAAGCAGTATGAAATACTCAAGGACACAATTGACGAGTTGAATAAGGAGGGTAAAAAAGTCAAAGGACGTTTAAGGGAAAAGGTTGCAGCAATGCTTGATATTTCCCCTGCACAAGTCGGTAAAATAGAAAATATAAAACATAATGCAATATCGGAAATACAGGATGCGGTTGAGAATGGCAATATGTCAATTGCAACAGCTGATTGCATAGCAAAGCTGACTGAAACACAGCAGCAGGAAATAATAAATGAAAAGGATATTTCCCGAATTACAACCAAAGACGTTAAAAAACAAACTTTTTCTGATATACCTGCACGGATTAATAAAAGCCACAGCGTTATAAATGAAAAAGCCAATAATGATGATTACCGCAGAATTCTTTTAGAACTTGCAGATGACTTTACAGAAAAAATTTCAAGAGCATCTTCAAGGTCGGATATGAACAATGCGGTTAATTTTTTTAAAACGCAAATAAGCAAAATTAAAACGGAGGTTGAATAAAATGGCAAAGCTTACATTGGAACAGCGTATCACAAAAGTTCATGAAGCAATTGCAAAAGAAGAAAAAATAATTGAATGCAGCAAAGAAAAAATCAAGTCTTTAAATTCTGAACTCAAATCACTTAAAGCTGAAAAAGAAAAGATATTCGCCAATGAGGTTCTTAAGCTTCTTAAAGAAAAAGGCATAAATCAAGAGGAATTTCTTTCAGACCTTAAATCTTCATCTGACCGCAGGGAAAGCAATTCTTTTTCTCCAAATGAAGAAAAAAAGGTTGAAGAAGGCTCGGCAGATATTTCAACAGTCAACAGATTTTAAGCTGTTGAGTAAATAAAAAATTCTTCGCCTTGGAGAAGATAAAAGTGAGCATAGCGATTTAAAACAGCTGTTACTTTTCAGTTGTTTAGGGTATTAGGAAATTTTCCCTAACAAGCCGAATGATGTACGGACATGTACGTACTCATTCTGTGCTTGCCACCCTGTGATTTTCTGCGAAAATCACAGGACGATTTTTAGACAAACAAAGGGGTGATTTATTTGGAAGAATTAAAAACGAAACGTTTGGAAATAAGACTTACTCCATTGGAGAAAGAAAAGTTAATCAGCAAATCTGAAGAAGCAAGAATGAATATGTCACAATACATACTTGCTCTTTCAGAACAGAAAAAGATAATCGTTGCAGACGGTCTTCCGGAGCTTTGCAGACAGATTATCAAAATCGGAACTAACGTCAATCAGATAGCATTGGTTGCAAACACCAATAAATCTGTATCAGACAAACAGCTTGATATTGTTAATCTGAATTTGATTAAAATTCAGGAGCTTCTCGGTGATTTGATTGACTGTATACAAAATTCAAAGGATAATATTAAAGTCTGATGGCATATATAGGTAAAGTTTCCATAAGAGATAATTCTCATATGGAAAATGCAATTGGTTATATCAGCAGAGAGGAAAAAGCTCTCAGTATTAAAGAATTCAAGGAAGCATTAAGCGAACGTCTTAATCATCTTCAGGATGTGAATGCAGATTTTGGTGAAAGAATGACTTGCATAAACTGCAGTGCAAATAACACATACAAGGATTTTGAAAATATGCGTAAAGCATTCGGGCAGGACAAAGGAGTAATTGCACATCATTATTATCAATCCTTTTCAAAGGACGATAATTTATCTCCCGAACTTGCTCACCAAATCGGAACTGAACTTGCAAAAAGAATATTTCCCGATTTTCAGGTTGTTGTATCAACACATACTGACCGTGAACACATTCATAATCATATTATAGTAAATTCATGCAATATGCTTACAGGTCAGAAGTGGTACAGCAACAAAAAATCACTTTCAGACATACGCAGAGAAAGTGACAAGCTTTGTTTGCAGTACGGACTCAATGTTATTGATAAAAATTCAAAATATAAGGGTATCGACAGAACAACATATCAGCTTGGAATTAAAGGAAGGTCATGGAAAATAAATCTTGTTAAAGACCTCAGCGATGCAGTTGAGTGCTGCTGTTCCAAAGAGGAGTTTATACAATTTCTTAACAAACGTGATTACAGCGTCAGATATAAAGATGTGCATATCACGATTACAAAGAACGGCGAGAAAAAAGGTATCCGAGTTGACACTCTTGCAAAACAATTCGGGGAAAAGTTTACTAAAGTAAATCTTGAAAAGAAAATGGGTTATTACATTCCAAAGCCTGAAATTTCAGAAAGCAAAGCTTACCAAAAAAGAAATAAAACAAAATCAAAAGAAAAAAGCAATTGGGAGCATTTTGAACAATGGACTTTTAAACAGAAAAATTACTATCCGTCCGTAAAGGGAAATATAAAGCGATACAGCAGAACAGATTATTTGATAAAATCAGCTCAGCGTTCTGTTTTCTATTCACGAAATACATTTGATTTTATCATAAGGGCATTTCTCTTAATTCTTGCAGGAAAAAATAAAAAGAGAAAGGCTGTTTCTTATCATAAAGTTGGAACACTGCCAATTAATAAGTCTGTACGAAATGTTAAATGTATCGGAAACATAAACTACAAAACCCTTACACAAAGTTCAGGTGATAACTTTACCGTAAAGGTGAATATTGAGAATATTTTAAAGATTGTCAATCAGCCTATTCTTTATTCCGCACGAATAAAAAATGATACGGTTGAAATTACCGTAAAAGAAAAGGATAAGGACTTTCTTTCAGAACTGCTTGAACTTGATAAAATCAAACATCAGCTTGAAATTCAGAATGAAAAGATTACAAATCAGAAAGCATATAAAGATTTAAAACGTGAAGCAGATATTACAGGGGAGAAGCTCCAGTACATTATAATAACTGCCGAACAATTAAAAATCTTAAAGGATAATTACATAAAGTTTGCTTATTTTGAAAAGGACGATAAGTACAACATTGCATTTCTTCCGACACAAACTGAGGTAATCAAGAAATTGATTTTCTCAAAATCAAATTCAGAAGAAAATGAAGCAAAGAGAAATAACCGTATTTATTCTCAGCTTAAGGCAGCCGCTGCACAAAGCGGTGAAAAGCTGAAATATAAGACTAAACTTTCTGCTTTACAGCTCTCATTGCTGAAAAACAGTAAAATTAAATTTGCTTATTTTGCCTGTAAGGAAAATAAGGAGCTGTTTAATATAGCTTTTGAAAGAAAAGACGAAGAAAAGATAAAAAGTATTATTCCAAACGAAACTTTAAAGAAAAGTTGATTTTTTATTATTCAAATGATATAATAAAGAAAAAAGGAGCGGAGACTATGAATGATAAAATTTATACAATTGAAGAAATCAGAGATATCATTGTTCCAATTGCAAAAAAATATCATATTGAAAGTATTTATTTGTTTGGTTCTTATGCTCGTGGTGAAGCAACTAAGGACAGTGATATTGACTTGTTGGTTGACTTTTATCAACCAATTGACTTATTTACTTTGGCTGAAATTAAACAGGCTTTTGAGAATGTATTAGAAAAAAACGTTGATATATTGATCTATAAAAACATTACACCGGAATTAATGTGGAACATTATGGATGATGAGGTATTGATGTATGCTTAACAAAAAAGAATTATACGCATTGAAGCATATAACAAAATATTGTGAACAGCTTGGAGAAATCAAACAAAGAGCCGAAAATTCATTTGATATTTTTAGTAATGATAAGATACTTCAGCTTTCTGCTGGTATGTGTATTATACAGATAGGGGAATTATCCACTCATTTAACAGAACAAACAAAAAATAAGCTTTCATCAATTCCATGGAAAAGTATAAAAGATATGCGTAATATCTTTGCACATAGATATGGAACAATAGATATAGCTGAAACATGGAATACTATTGAAAACAGAATACCGTCATTACTTGCGGCTTGTTCAGCTGAGATAGAAACCAACTTCGCTTATGCTGAAATAAATCAAAATCAATTAGAAATTTTAAAAAAAGAAAAAGTTCAATTTTCTATTAAAAAGAAAAATAACAAAATTTGTATTCGTTATTACAAATTTGATGAGGAAAAAATAAACAACATTTTAAAATCAAGCCCACCGCAGTATAAACCAAAATTATAAATATTGGTGCTATAATAGCACAAAAGCTTCTGCCATAATCGACAGAAGTTTTTTTATTTCCAAATGCATATACTTTTTAGTATGTTTTTAAAAAGAAAAGGCAGGTGTTATATGGAATATAAAAACACAGAAGAGGCTGAAATAAAGCTCTCAACAACAATAACATTATCGAATAATAAGGCGGAGGAAATTCTTGCACAGCTTAAAGAAAGCGGCATGAAGTTTATTTTCAGCTCTGATGAGAGCAAAACTTCAATAACATTCAGTATTGAAGATCTGGAGAAAATGAGCAAAATATTATCTCCGTACAATCAGAACGAGCTTGATACACTGACAATTCCAAAGGCGGATAAGAAAGAAAATCTTATCCCCTTTTTTAATGCCGTATCGAATATATATGACAGAAAGATAAACGGTACGGTAAAAAAAGCTGACGCACACCGCAGGCACATTGATGTTCTGCAAAAAGCGGTTGAGGAGGTGAAGAATGAAGTTGAAAGACTTACAAACAGAAATGATATGCTGAAAGGCTTTGTAAAGACGTTTCCTGTATTTAAAAGTCCGATAAATGCTCTTATTGCACGAAATAGTAAAAAAATAGAACGTCTGAAAAAGAAAGGCATACCCAAACTTGAAAATCAAATACAAATTCACCAAAATACTATTGATAAGCTGAATAAACGTGCAGAAAAGCAGTCACTCAGAAAAGGTATCTGCAAAAATTTAAACAGCGTTATTAAAAGCTTTGGAGTATCAAACAAGGACGAACGAAATATACAGTATTTATCATCAATGAGTGCATTGAACAGCAATATACAGCAGCTTACATCTGAAAAAATGAATAATTGTCTGGAAAGCATGGAGAAAATAAAAAAAGAGTATCCAAAACTAAAAACTTCTTCGGAACAGCTTAAAATGCAGAATATATATGAAAATCTCCGTGAAAGAAGGAATAATTTTGATTCAAAGCTGAACTTTTTGCAGTCAGCACAAAGTAAATATGAAAATATGATGAAAGCATATAAAAAGCCTGAAACAACTGCTGCTGTTGATAAGGCAGAAAAGGTCATTGATGAAAGCATTTCAAAACCACACTTACAATTAGGAAATGTAGTTGATTTATGTGTTGATTCAGGCTCTATAGTTTTCGAGTCGGCAGAAATAAACAAACTATATTTAGACAAGGACGGTGATTTGATTCCTGACAGAATAGACAATTCATTTTCTGTCAAAACGGACACACCGAAAAAGAAAGAAGAAAGATACTTTGCTCTGGTCACTGAGTCTGAAATAGAGTATCTTAAAGAGGTAAAATTTTCTTTTTACAAGTGTCGAAAGAAAGAAGACGACAACAGAATACAAATTACATTCCCTGAAAGCAGAAAAGCTGAGTTTGACAAATTAATACAGCCTCTCAGGAAAAAAAGAAAAAATACTGCCCAAAAGCAGCAGACTGCGGCAGTAAAAAAATAAAGGAGAATAAAAAATGATAAAATGTTGTGTAAAATTTAATGTAAAATTTAATAAGTATGGACGCATATCTATTCCAAAGCTGCTTGTCCCTGAGGAATACAGATATCATAAGTACATCATTGATTATGACGAAGATAAGATATATCTTGAATTTATGCGTGCAAAATCATCGTTTAAAGAACATCGTTTCTATATTCCAAAAAAGGTTATGAAAATCATGAATATCGATTACAGTGATACTCTTGAAGTTTCTTCATTTGAACGAGGTTTCATTTTAACGAAAAAGACAGGCGGTGAAACAGTTGAGCAGCAAGAATAAACTCAGGCATGAAAAAAACATTAAGTTCAGAATATACATAGGTATAATAGTATTTCTGCTTTTATTGTGCTGCGGACTGTATATAGCATATGAAATGATGTGCTATACGCTTGAAACAGGTAAAACAGCAGTATCAATTTATGATTTGCCTGAGTTTTGCAATTATCTTGCTTCTCCGCTGACAACAGTTGCAATTGATTTTGAAACAATAATAACGTGCTTTAAATATCAGGCAACAAAACTGTGGTGGCTGTATGCTTCCGCAGCTTTTGCTGTGTTCTTGGCTGCAACTTCAAATACAAAAGACGAATTCAGAGGTATGGAACATGGTTCAGCTTCATGGGCAGAAAAATATGACGAAAAGCAGTTTAAGGATAATAAGGGTATTCCGATTGGCTTGAATACATATGTTTCAATCGAAAACTGCAATAATTCTTCATATATGCCGCATAATCTGAACGAGCTTGTAATAGGCGGTTCAGGTGCAAGAAAAACATTCGGAAAAATTCAGCCTGATATTATGCAGATGTTCGGCAGCTATGTTGTAACAGACCCTAAAGGTGAGCTGTACCGCAATACAGCAAAGTTTCTTGCCGCAAACGGCTATAAGATAAGAGTTCTTAACCTTATTGATATTCATCTTTCAAATTCATATAATCCTTTTGCATATATGCAGGAGGAACAGGACGTTATAAATGTGGCAGACCTCTTTATGAAAAACTCGGCGGGAGAAGGAGAAAAAGAAGATTTCTGGACAGGTGCAGCACATGATATGCTTGTTGCTATAATGGTTTACTTATGGAAAACTCCATATGAACTTAAAACATTCGGCAGAGCAATAAGACTTGTAAACAGCGTTCAATATAAGGACGGAAAAATTGATGAGCTTTGCGAACTTGCCAGATGTCTAAAAAACCATGCAATTGAGCATCCCAATGATGTTGCTGCTGTCAATTGGGCAAGCATACAGGGAACTCCGCAGGAAACGCTCGGAAGTATCTGCAAGGTGCTTTCAACAAGATTAAGACTTTGGGCAGTTGAAGATGTAGACGAGCTTACAGCTACTGATGAAATGGACTTTGACTCAATCGGAAAAGAAAAAACGGCAGTATTTATGCTGATTAAAGTTCCAAGAAATCCATATAAGGTTATTTCAAACATATTTTATTCTCAGTTGTTTGAACGCTTAATGCTTGTAGCAAACCGTGACTTTAACGGATGCCTCCCTTTGCTTGTTTCATGTGAACTTGATGAATTTCCTAATCTCGGGAAAATACCTGATTACAGCGAAACACTTGCTGTTGTCCGTTCACATAACATAAGAATATGTACAGTTTTACAAGGTTTATCACAGCTTAAAGCTCTCTACGAAAAGACGTGGGAAAGTATAGTTGGCAACTGCTCAATTTTTACATTTCTCGGTACGAATGACATGGACAGCCGTGAATATGTTACCAAAAAGCTTGGAAAAACAACTGTTAAGGTTGATACACGTTCATACAACCGAGGAAGCAGCAAAGGAGGCGGAGGAGGTTCTGACAGTGAAAATTATATTCAGCGTGATCTGCTTACGCCTGATGAAATTCCGAGAGCTATAAGACCAAAGGGCAAAACGAAAAGGTTTGGAGGAAGCTGCATTGTATTTGTAGACGAATTTAAGCCTTTTTTTCTTTCCAAATTTGATACACTGCATCATCCCGTGATGTGTCAGACAGGAAGCAAATATAAGAAAGATGTACATAACAACACATATATTGAAGACGTATATGCGTCTGTAAGAGAAGAACGTCATAAAAACCACAGACAGGTTCTTAAGGATTTTTTTGAAAAATCAAAGGAACAGACAGAGCTTGCAGAAGCAGAATATGAAGCTGAACTTCTGGCAAGCGAAGCAGAAGAACAGGAACGTCTGAGAAGTCAGTATTCTGAGGAGGATTTTGAAGAAATTACATATGACGATGACAATATTGAAGCTGATTTTGAAAATCAGGCTTCTGAAGATGTTAATCCTATCATGGATAATTTCAAATTCGGAGATGATGAGTAATGTATGATGAAAATGACCTTTACAATGAGGTAAGTCATACGGTTAGATCTGCCGTAGGTACAGCAAAAACCGTATATGACTTTATAGAAAAAATGAATGCAAATAATCAGACTGCAGGTGACTTTATTACGGGAGCTGATACATCATTTGTTTTTACAGGGCAGTCTACGGATTTAAGCTATTTCAATAAGTTTCCGCAAATGTCTGTACAGCTGATTGAAAACATACCTGATGAGAATTTAAAGAAAGCAGTAAAACAGGAATTTAATAAGGCGGCTCTTGACGGAAAGCTCACAATAGACATGAAAAGTCAAACAATAAGAATAACGGAAAAAGGCAGAGCATTTATAAACAAGCCTGAATTCAAACAAGCTTCGTCATTGAATATTGCCGCAAAAATTTCCGAACAAAATCAGGTGATGGGATTTGAACTTGACGGCACAACACAGGACCTTGCTTATTTCAAGTTTTCTGAAAGTCTTGATATTAAGGAGCTTGCAAAAAGTCCTGACACTGAAACAGTACAAAAAATACTCTCAAACTTTTCTGAAATGAAAAATTCAGGACTTATTTCAATGGAGGGTTCGCTTGTAAAACTCACCGAAAAGGGCAAAAAAACAATAAGCAATGAAATGTTTGCACTGGCTTCAAAGGGAGCTTCAGAGAAAACACTTGCAGCAGCAGGCGGAGTTCCGGGGAAGATTTTTGTTGTAACAAAGAAACTGATACAATCGGCTGTTCAGAAAACAGCCAATAATATGCCATAACCCCCAAAGGTTTTTATATAGATACTTTTCTGCAAAGGACGTGATAATCGGATTGTGATATTATAGCACATTTTTTCTTTTCCAAATGTACGGATGTACATATAACAAACAATAAATCAATTTAACGGAGGACATTTAAAATGAATATGATTAAGAAAATCTCAAACAAGGTAAACGGAAGAAACTACAGAAAGCTTGCTGTAAAGCTTTCACTCATAGCTTGTACAATAGCATTTGCAATGTGCAATGCATGTATGTTTGCATTTGCAGATAATGCCGAAAATGCGAAGCCAACCGGTGCAGGCGGTTCATCAACGATGTCAAACATGGTAGATATAGTATTCTGGGTTGTAAGAGTAATCATCGTTCTTGTTGGCGGTGGTCCGGGTATCATTAAGATTGTACAGGGACAGGCAGATGAAAATCCTCGTGACCGTAATGCAGGTCTTGCTGTAATCGGCATAGCAGGTGCAGCATTTGCAGCTACATTTGCTGTAAAGGCTCTTATATAACGTATAAAAACGTATAAACACACAATCGCCCTTGATTTAAAAGCATCAAGGGCGAAATAAAGTGTGCTGTTACGGCACAAAAGGTGAAAATAATGAAAGATATGAATGAATTGGCAAATGACTTGCTTAATGTGGCTCGTATATTATTGATTGTTATAGGTGCTGCTGTAGGACTGATAAAAATAGTAAAAGGCAAAACCGATGAAAATCCACGTGATTTTTTTGAAGGTCTTGCGGTCATCGCAATTGCCGCTGTGCTTGAGGCAGCCAGTTTTGCCGTTGAATACATTTTACGCTGAGGAGGTACTGTGTTGAAACGAATAAAAAGTATTATTTCTGTTTGTCTTGTTTTAATTGTTGTTTTATATACTTCATCTGTATTCACTGCATCAGCTATAACCATGTATGACATTAAATCCGATACAGAAGATATTAATGCAGATACTGACGAAATAAAAAATAAAACAAATGAAATCAAGGCAGATACTGGTGAAATAAAGGGTAAAGCTATTGATACTAATAAAATGACTTATGATATATGGAATTATATGTGCAATGAATTACCGAATGCAATCAACAAAAATGGCGGCAGTGTTTCACAGTCTGATGTCGATGATATAAAAAACTCTGTTTCAAGCGTTCAGGAATCAGTTAATAATATTGATATTCAGAAAGAAATGGAAGAATATTATGCATCTTTAAAAACAAGTGATAGTTCAATTCCGGGAAGGATTTATAATATACCACAAGCTTTTTTTGCTGTAAACAATGTCATGTGGAAAGAAATAGGAAACGTAATAAAAGATGACGTTTCTGCTCCTGTAGGCGGCATTGGCAGCTTTACACTTAATCCTCTGAAATATAAAACGGGAGATCTGAGTGATATTTTCAAAACATTCGGATACACTCTTGTCTTAGTCTTTTTTGCGGCAAATCTTATAGAGTCTACAATAAAATATGAGATATTTACACTTAAAGGCGGCGTTAAGTTTTTCGGAAGAATTATTATATCAAAAACCATAATTGATATGAGCGGAACTGTATGTGAAGCTATTCTAGCCACTGTTGGAAAATTATCATCGGATGTCTATAAGCTTGGTATAAATTCGTATCCGAAAGATGATACCATGTTGTTAGGAGCATTTCCCGAAATAAAACTTGAAACAAGTGATTTATGGATTGTAGGACCAATAATTGACGGAATAATGGCAAATCTGTTGATTATTCCGCTTATGCTGATAAACATTGTAATCTTTATATCAACCGCATGCATAGTTGTAAAGCTGATACTTCGTTCCTTTGAGCTTTCCATGCTCGTTGCTGTATCCCCTGCATTTTTCGCATGTTATTCTTCAGAAATAACAAAACCGTATTTCAAAAATTTCATTCTGACATTTATTCAGGTTGCTGCACAAATCGTATTTATGGGCATTGTATATTACATTGGTGCTTCACACGTAATAACAGAAATGGGAGAGATAGACGGATTTGAAGGATTAATTTTATGGTTTGGTAAAATCGCACCTAATATGCTTATAATAATTGCCATGTCAATAATGATGATAAAACCGCCGAGATGCCTTACAAATCTTATTAAGTAAGGAGAACAAAAATGATAAAAGTAAAAATAACAAAGAATATTATACGAAAAAACAAAAGCAGTCTTGGGTTGAACAAAAAGCAAATTATAATAGCAGGCATAGCCTTTGTAATAGGACTGCTTATGCTGATTTTTTTAAAAGGAACAATGAGTACACAGCTTCTGCTCAGCCTTATATTTCTGGTAATGGGAATAATCATATTTTTCGGAGTTGTAAATATACAGGGAATGTCATTGTTTCAGTATATGATTTCAATTTTCAAGGGTGTTGATGTCAGAACATATGAATCGAAAGGAGTATTTAATAATGATATTTTCAAAGAAAAAAATTAGTTCTCTTTTTTCCAAGGGTATGGTAATTCCAAAAACTGCACAGGATACAATACCGTTCTATGAAGTTTATGAGAATGGTATTTTTCTTGTGGGAGAAGACAGATATACACTGATATTTTCTTTTGAAAATCTTGATTATTCACTGCTTAGAGAAAATGAGCAGATGGACACATATCAGGATTATCAGAAGCTTCTCAACGCATTGCCTACGGATATTCAGTATCAGGAATTTATAATGAATTCATCGATCAACGCTGATAAGCTGAGAAAAAGCATGATGCCGAAAGAACGCAGGTACGGTGAACTTTATGATGATTATTGTGAAATCATAGAAGAAAATGTAAAAAGATCCGAACTCGCTTGTGCGAAAAAAATCATGCTGATTGCACTTTCATACAAACCTCAAACAAAGGTTGACAACATAAATGTTTTATTCAAATATTTCAGGGAAATGCAGACGTACTTCGACAAAATGAAAAGCGATGTTCATCAGCTCATGCCGGAAGAAGTATTTGCAATACTTCATGAATACTATCATCCGTTTGATAGTATTGAATTTCTGCTGCCTTCAAACCTTTATGCAAGGGGTGGTAAAATCAAAGATTACATAGCTCCGTCCTCATTTGCATTCAAGGGTAAAGAAGTTGAGGTAGGAACAGCATTCACGAGAATAATGTATGTACACAGGTATGACAGAGAGCTTGACGATACATTCCTTTCTGAACTCCTTGACAATAACTTTAAAATTACCGTTTCAAAACATATTTTAAGAATAGACAAGGGTGACGCATTGGAGAAAGTAAGACAGGAAATCTTCGATGTACAGGGCAAAATTCAAAAACGCATGGAAGATAATCACAAAAAAGGCGGAAACTTTGTACCTTTCAGACTTACCGACAAGCTGAAGGAGCTTGAAGATTTACAGGAAAGACTTTCAGGAAGCAATATTGAGCTTTTCGAGGTAAGTTTATTTATTTCTTTATCCGCTGAGACAAAGGATGAGCTTGAGGAGCTTACAAAACACATTAAAACAAAAGCATCAAAGCATCAGGTAACCATTAACTACCTTACCAGACAGCAGGATAAGGGTATGAATACAGTTCTTCCTTTCGCTGTAAACCACCTTGGAAGTGCAGTAAGTACATATCTCCTTACTGATGCAGCTGCTATTCTGATACCGTTTTCATACAGAACGTATTTCAGTGACAGCGGTATTTTTTACGGCATAAATAAAGTAACAAACTCAGCAATTATTCTTGACAGAACGGAGGAAATGAACTCTAACGGTTTCGTACTCGGACCTTCAGGTTCAGGAAAATCGGTATTTGTAAAATTGGAAATAGCCGACGTTCTTTTCAAGTATCCCAATGATGAAATCATTGTAATAGATCCTGACAATGAGTATGGTGCTTTAATACAAAAGGAAAACTTTGATGGTGAAATTCTTAAGCTTTCTCCTAACAGTCCTACTAAATTCAACATTTTTGATATTGACCTTTCTTACTCAGAAGAAGGCAAGGACGCTATTTCAATCAAGTCTGAATTTATTATGACCGTAATAGAAACAGCAAAGGGATATAAACTTGAATCAAATGAAAAGTCAATCATTGACAGATGTGTAAGAATTGCATATCATGACTTTCAGTTGAGTGAGGGCAGAGATACAGACAAGCTCCCTACCCTTACAACCTTATATAATCTGCTTAGAGAACAGCCTGAACCTGAAGCAATACAGCTTGCCTTGATTTTAGAGCTTTATGTTACAGGTTCTTTCAGAAGCTTTGCTGATAAAACTAATATTAACATAAGCAAAAAATTTCTTGTTTTCGATATATTCGATATGGGCGAACAGCTCAGAGCTGTCGGCTTGCAGATTATTCTTGAATATGTCTGGCAGCGTGTTATTGAAAACAAGAAAAAGGGTATACGCACATGGCTCTGGGTAGATGAATTTTCAATCATGTTTAATGACGGCAGCAACAGTGAAACATCTCAATCAGGCAAATTCTTTGTAAAGGTTTACAGCCGTATCCGTAAACACGGCGGTGTTGCAACAGGTATTACACAGAATATTATTGACGTTCTTGCTTCTCCTGAAGCTCGTTCAATGCTTAACAATGCTGAATTTAAGGTTCTTCTTCCTCAGAAATCGGATAATCTTAAGGAAATATCACGCTTATTTGAATTGTCACCTTCTCAGGAAGCATTTTTGAAATCAGGTGAAAAAGGAACAGGATTAATTATCTGTGGCAAAAAGATCATCCCCTTTGATAAGAAAATTGCTCCACATGGAAAAGTATATGAAACTATCAGCACAAACTTTAAGGAATATCAGCAGAAAATCAATTGATTGCTGCAGAAAGGTACGGTCAATATGAATGAAGAAGCTATATTGAAACAGTTTTATTCAAAAATATCAACTCAGTTTGATGTGAAAAAACTTACAGTTTACAAAAATTTTGATAATATATACGGTGATACTCTGGACTGCGTTCAGATTGAGCGTTACCTTTCTTTAAGCTGTACTGCGATTTTTAAAGATGAAAACGGAAGCAGTCTGGTATCACACGTTAGAAAAGGAAATAATCTGTATGTTTTTGTACTGTCATCAGACTCATCAGAAGCATATGACGGTGTGGAAGCACAGTATATCATAAATGAATTCAAAATATTAAACGGAAAGCTTGGTGAAATACAATGAATGTAGTTTTAGTTGCTGATAAAAAGATAAGAAAATCATTTGAAAATGCAGTCAAAAAGAGTTCTTCCATAACTCTGCTGGGAGTTGAAATGGTAATAAGGGGCAATACAATAAGCCGTCTTACCGAACATCATAATCCACATGCGGTTGTTATATACAGAAATACTCCTCAGAAAGAGGGCATGACGATAAGAGATATTATTTCTTTTCTCCGATTGAAGCGTCCGCAGATGCGTATTATATACGTTTACGGTCCTGTTAAAGACAATGAGCATTTTTATGAAGAACATGACTTTTTGACTGAAAATAAGGTTTATGACATTATTACCGATAATGAGCTGACTTCTGTTATAAATGTAATTGATAACCCTATGACCAAAGAGGACGCAGAACAAATTATACTTAAGCTTGAAGAAGAAAAGGAAAAAATTGTTATTGATGAAATACAGACAGAAGAAAAGGAAAAGACCTATGATAATATTTTTCTTGATTTCCCTGCTGTTACTTCTTTGAATGATTTTGACCAGGAACGTATTGAGCGAAACATCATCAAAACTTCACAAGCCAATTCAGCGGTAGTAATAGGAGTAGCTCAGCTTCAGCATCATAACGGCTGCACTCATACATCATTTGAGATTGCAGCCATGCTCTCAAAGAAAAATAAAACGGCTGTTGTTATGACTGATAAGGATACATTTGAAAATCTCATAGTATTTCATAAAATAAATCCTCAAAAGGCTGAAAACGGAATCGAATTCAATGGTATTGATGTATATCCGTTCAGTATGCTTAATGATATTAAACAGAATTACAGTGCTGTGATTTGCGACTTTGGTTTTCTCAGGGAATGTCAAAAGCCTTATTACGGCGACTGCAATGTTAAAATAATGCTTTGTTCTGCTGCTGAATGGGATATCGGTCTTACAATGAAGTATATAAACTTTTCAAATGAAAGTTATATTCATGATGTTAATTTTTGTTTTCCACGTGTAACAAGAACTAAATTTATTAAGTACAATAGGCAGTTTATAAAGTCAGGCTGCAATGCATACAAGCTGAATTACAGTCCTGACTGGACTTGTCCTCATCAGGATAACTTTACTGTTTACAAAGAAATTTTAAAACCGTATCTTCTTCAGCCTGTGAAGGAAAAGAACAAAAGGAAACTTCTTAGAATCAAATAAAAAAATAACATTCAGGACTACATATTGCAAGCGTATCCCGAATGTTATTCAAAACAGACGTTATGTCTGACAATGAAATTATATCATTGCTTCAGCCTTTCGTCAATACTTTACATAGAAAGAAATGGTGCATATGAAAATAATTGTTATACTGTTTTATATTGTTTTGATTGCATATGCTGTTAAACGCATATACAATACAAAAAATGATGAAAATGAAGATATTAATTTCTTTTCAGTTTCAGAAAAAATAGAATATCTTAACGAATTGAAACAACAGCTTGATTCTGTGGAGCAGCTTATTACAGATATCGAATTGTGTTCACCTGAGATAAGAGAAAAGGTTATAAAGCTTGAATGGATAACTTCCGCAGGAGAGAAAAAAGAATATTCGCTGTGGATAGACGGTACAAGCCAGACAACAGAGGAACTGCTTAAAATAGCTTACATCGAAAGGCAACGGCTTCGCACTTCCCTGCACCTTGAAATAAAAAATCTGTCTGACCGTTGTAACGAAAACTGTAACGAAAACTATTCATATTTTAAAGCAGGGGAGGGGCATTATAATGGATAACGTAAAATATTGTAAGCGATGCGGTGTTGTTATTTCTGTATCTGACAATTCTGATTGGTACAGTCATATGAGCAAGAAATATTGTGATGAATGCCGCAGGCAGTCTGACCGTGAAAAAACTGCACTTCGTGTTGCCGCACTTCGTCAAAGGAAAAAACAAAAGGAGCATTTTCGTGACGAACAGCTTGAACTGCTGAAAGAAGAAAATAAGCTGCTGAGAAACAGAGTAATAGAATTGAGAGAAAGTTGAGTGCAGCCATATATGCATAACAAATACAGTTAAATACCAATGCTGTTAAATAAATAATTATAAATACAAAAGGAGTTACAAATGGAAGAAAAAAATACTGTCAATGCCCAAAGCGGAGAAGTTGAAAACAGCCAATCAGAACAGAACAGTGAATTTACTATTGAGAACGGTGTTCTGAAAAATTATTCAGGGACAGACGCACACGTTCTTGTCCCTGATGAAGTTAAAGTTATCGGTGACGGAGCTTTTAAGAAAAACAAGCTGCTCATCAGCATCACCCTTCCTGAACATCTTTCTGCAATAGGTCACTATGCATTTAAAAAATGCATTAATCTTACAAGCATTGAAATTCCTGAAAGTGTTACTGTCATTGGTGATTTTGCTTTCAAAGGCTGTAAAAAGCTCCCCTTTCTCGATATTCCGCAAAGTGTTCGCAGAATCGGCAGGGGGGCTTGTGATTTTACTTTATTGGTCATTCATTGAAAATCAAAGGAAAAAATGAGGAGGTTCAGATGTTAGTAATATATGCTGAAAAAAGCAGTTTAGCTAAAGCGATAGCAAATGCACTGGGTGCAGGCAACAGGATTTCATATCCTGAAGAACCTAAAATAGGGTATTACGAATTTGAGTTTAATGGAGAAAAGGCTGTGATTTGCCATGGTATCGGTCATCTTGCCAATCTTGTACCTGCGAAAAGCTATGATGAAAAATACAGCAAATGGGATTTGAGCGTATTTCCGTGTATACCGACTGAGTTTAAAAAAGCTCCTAAAGCATCAACAATTAAATGCATAAGACTTGTTAAATTCTTTTTTGATAAAGCCGACCGAATTATTAACGCTGCTGACCCTGACCGTGAAGGAGAATTAATATTTACATATGTTTATGAGGTATGCAAATGCAGCAAACCATATAAACGGGTTTGGATTGAGGACTTGACTAATCAGAAAATAAGATACGCTTTCAGTAATCTTAAAAATCCTGATAAAAACCTACAGCTTGCAGGACGTGCAAGAGATATATCCGACTGGCTTATCGGAACAAATCTTACTGTTGCCGCTACAAAGAAATATGGCAGCTATAATAATTTATTGACAGTCGGCAGAGTACAAACTCCAACTTTAAATCTTGTTGTTGAAAGAGAAAAAGCTATTAAAAATCATGTTAAAGAACCATATTGGAAGCTCATATCCGTTTTTTCTTCTCCAAATGATAAGTTTGAAGCTGAATATGAACAAGGGAATTTTAAAAACGAATCAGAAGCAAATGTAGTTTTTGCTGAATGCAATGGAAAAAGCGGTATAGTGACATCACTTGAAACAAAACACAGAACCGAATCTGCACCGTTACTTTACAACGCTACTCAGCTGCAGATTGCAGCTAATAAAAGGTTTGGTTGGAATTCTTCCAAAACTGCCGAAGTAATGCAGTCACTTTATGAGAAAAAGCTTATGAGTTACCCTCGTACAAGCTCTGAGCATCTTACAGAAGCAATGATGCCTGAAGTTAAGCTGACAATTCAAAAGCTTTTAAACATGCCTGAATATTCTCAATACAGTATTGACACATGGTCTGAATTTACAAAGCGTCATTTTGACGATAAAAAGGTAGGAAGTCATCCTGCAATTATTCCGACTATGAACGTGCCTGAAAATTTAAGCTCTCTTTCTGATGATGAAAAAATGATTTATGATTTACTTGCCAAGTCACTTATCAGAATGATTTATCCTAAAGCATGCGTTGATGTTACAATGGCTTTGATTGCAGTAAACAATAAGCACGTTTTCAAGGCATCAGGCAGTATTATTATTTCTGACGGATGGTATGCTGTGGATGCTCGCCCTGAAAAAAAGAATGTACTGCCTGTTCTTAAAGAACATCAGGAGCTTGTCGGTAAATATACTTTGAAGAAAGGTGAAACAGAACCTCCAAAGCGGTATACAGAAGCAGAATTGCTTTCAGCAATGGAAACAGCAGGAAAAAGAATTGAGGACGAAGAAGCTCGTACTTTGATGAAGATGCAAAAGAAAGGTCTGGGAACAGACGCAACAAGAGTTCCGACAATTAAGGCATTGTTTGATAAAGAATATATTGCACGAAAAGGAAAAAGCATTTATCCTACTAAAAAAGGAATGTTTATTATTGATGTATTGCCTGTAGCTGAACTTAAATCGGCTGAAATGACAGGAGAACTTGAAAAAACTCTTAACGATATTGCTCTTGGCAAATGTGATTACAGTTTATTTATAGAAAATATGAGAAATAAGGTGAAAGAGTGGTACTCCATTATTGCTCAGTCGTGCAATACTTCTTTTGTTTCAGAAAAAGAGCAGAAAATGATTTGTCCATTATGTCATAAGAAAATCAATATTTTTGATTGGGGGTACAGTTGTTCAGGTTACAGGGATGGCTGCAAGTTCCATATTAACAAAACAATTGCAGGAAAAAGAATAACTGATAACGCTGTTATTTTACTCTGTCAAAATGGAACTACAAATATAATTAAAGGGTTCAAAAGCAAGAATGGAAATGAATTTGATGCATATCTTGTCGTAGATAAGGAAAAACAGGAAGTCAGTTTTCGTTTTCCAGACAAACGTAAAAATTAAAAATGTGCTATAATAGCACATTGGGGAAAGGAATATAAAATGGCTAATGATAAGAAAGATTATTATAAATTCTTTGATGATTTCTTAAAGGAACAATCCCAAGATAAGTACGTTGTCATAAGTAAGGCTGATAATAACGGCAATTATGCAATGTTCATGTATGTAAAAGAAAATGAGAAGTATTTATGTGGAGGGCATATTGGGTTGTTCAATTCAAGTACAAATTTTTCGCCTATTTCATTTGTAGAATTATTTAAGCTCATGGAATATATCCAAAATCATAATATTGAGATACGGTTTACTGATCGATTTTATCAATTTCAAGAAAAGAAGGGTGATTAATTTGAATCAGCGTGTAAAAATAATCTGTTTAGAAGAAAAGAATGCCAAATATTTACAAAAGGAGATGTGTTGATTAGAATTACTGATAAAGATAATTGACATGAAAAATTCAAAATGATATAATGGAGGAAACATATGAATAATTTACCGAAAAAAGCTGAATTAACAGGTGAAGCAGAAGAAATTCATTGTGATAATTGCAGTGAAGAATACTTATTCCATTTAAAAGATACGGTTCATGAATTCAGCATAGGTTTAGTTGATATACTTGAATGCTTACATTTTGCTGAACAACAGAAAGCTGTACCAAGCTTACCTCCGGAATGGTGGATAAGTATCGAAAAGAGATTTCCTGATTTTGCAAGGAGAGAATAAATGAAAACATTTAAACTCAGAACCGGAAACAACAAAATCCATACAATTCGAAAAGACATATTTGAATACGAAACACAGCAACAACCACCATATTATGTTTATGGTGAAAAAAATGAATTATCACAGTACGCTGTATGTCCTGCCTGTGATAACCCAATTCAAATAATCGGACTTTATAAGCCTATAAAGGACGGCAGAAGCTGCTATGGTAAGCACCATTTAAACAGCATTTCAGGATTAGCAGTGTATAATCAGCAGGCATACGATTACTGTCCTTATTCACGAAATCGTTTTGATGTTAATGAAAATTCAAGAAAAGAGCGATTGACAGATTATGAGAGAAAAATATATGATTTGATGAGAGAGCAATTTGACAGAGTAATTTATGTTCTGTCAAAAGCGATTGATATTAAAATCCTTCCGTCGGCTGCCAGAAGAATGCTTGAAACATATGTAAATGGGCATGGTTGGCTTTATTCATGGTCAACACTTAACAATCTTCCTTATGTATTAGGACATCTTACGTGGTCTAAGACATTATATGGTCAGCCTGTATTAAGGAATAGTCATCTATATGAAGCAATAAAATTGAAGTGTCCCTCTGTTGAATTTACTCCTCATAATTATTATAATGATTATGATATTATTACCAAAAAGGAAAACGGAGCATACATTGATTTGAATTATTGTATTATAAACCATAAACGTAATATCGTCGATGACCAAAATGTAGAAACCATGCAGCTTCTTGTAACAAATGGACACGGTGATAATGCAGAAATTGTATTTCAAAAACAGCTTGAAATAGATGAGGCTTATTTCCTTAATCTTATAAACCTGCCGGAAGATAGGAGTTATCGGAACGAAACACTTGTTAATATATCAGCAGAGCTGATGCAGCCACTGATATAAATAACAGAATACACATATAAAAGCACGATATTCACGAATATGGTGCTTTTTGTTTTTCCAATTGTAAGCCTATTGTTTTTTACCTAAAAAGCTTAGGTAACAAGTGCGTGTAAACCCTTGCTGGATGTAAGGTTTTACCCGACTAATTATATTGTAACAGGAGGTCATATGCACATAACAAGAGAACAAAAAGAAGCAGCTAATCAAACAGACCTTGTTGATTATCTCAGCAAAAAAGGATACGAACTAAAGAAAATGGGAACGTGCTACAAAATAAAAATCAGGCGAAAGTTTCCGGGAGATATGTCAAGCTTATCGATATTTGAAAACCGCCGAGGGTGGAAACGTTGGAGTACAGGTGAGCATGGCGGTGATGCAATTTCATTCCTTGAGAAAAATATGGGTATGAGCTTTCAGGAGGCTGTTATTGAGCTTATCGGCGGACAGACATTTTCAAATACAACGCCGAAACCACCGCCAATATCCAATAAAACGAATAATTCAAAAAAGACGTTGGAACTTCCGCAGAAATGTGACGGAAAGTTCTCACGTCTTTTTGCATATCTGAATAAAACAAGAATGATTGATGCAAATATCATAAGTAAAATGATAAGTGACAAAATGATTTATCAGGATATTCACAATAATGTTGTTTTCGTAGGCTACAACGAGCAAAACAAAGCTGCATTTGCCTGTGTGCGTGGAACTAACACAAGTAAGCCGTTTAAGGGTGACTGTGACGGGAGTGATAAAAAGTATGCTTTTTCAATTGAGGGGACAAATAAAAGCAAACTGTATATCTTTGAAGCTCCAATTGATTTGCTGAGTCATGCAACACTTACAAACAAATTTATAAAAAATGAAAAAGCGTGGACTGTGCATTCAAGACTCTGCCTTGCAGGAACATCAGACGTTGCTTTGGAACAGTACCTTAAAACTCATCCCGATATAAAGGAACTGCATTTTTTCCTTGATAATGATGCTGCAGGACGTTCGGCTGCTGAAAAACACTGTAAAAAGTATTCTGAAAAAGGCTTTGTTACGTTTAATCACTGTCCAAAATACAATGACGTTAATGAGGAGCTTGTAGCCTTCATAACTCACAAACCTCCGCCCAATACCGTTCCAAAGCATAAAGGTATGAAAACTTGAAATAAAATGTGCTATAATAGCACATTTTTATTCAGTAGCAAACTTATAAATAATGTTTTTCTTTTGAGAAATAGTGCATTTTACATTGTATTTGGATTCTGTTTCCCATATCTCGAAAACAGCAATTGCGTGATTTGCAAAGGTATTATTATATGTTTCGAGGATATATTCTACAATTTCAGATAGTTGTTTCGGATCTAAAGAAACAGCAACATTCAATTTGACGGTTTTTCCGTTTTTAGTTTTAGTGGTTACATACATATACAAGATATTGCTTTTATCATCAAACCTATAAGTATGACCGACAACCAACCTAAGCCCGTTAAAGCCCTCAAAATTGGATGCAAACAGCAAGTTGCGTTCATCAATAATTATACCATTAACAGTTATACCGTCCTTGTATTCAGTGGATAGTCTATTAGAAATACAAAAGTTCAATAATTGTTTAGGGGTTGTTATTCGATGAACCGTTGTTTTAGCGTTTTTATTATTAGAACCTGTAGAAGTGCTTTGAGCTGTATTTTTATTCGCTGTATGCTCATAGATTTCAAATAAATCGGCTTTTACCATATCAGCATTATCTATATAGTTGCTGCTGAATAAGGTATATGGACAGCCTTTTATATGTGGTGCTGTTTTCTTCCTCGCAAAATGCTTGGAAACAATCCCACTGTTAAGCCCTTTTACAGAGAATTCAGCTTTACATTCAGGATTTAAGCATTTAAAAGTATCCGAGAGATCTACAACATCATCAATACTTATTTTATTGCGTTTTTTTATAGAATATGCTTCAAACATTGTTACCTCCAGTGAAAGGGTGATTATTATGATAAATGATATGGCTGTAATATCAAAAGAACTAAATCAGCTTGGGTATATAACATCTTTAGTTCATGATAATGATAGCAGCATATTATTGTTTTATAAGGACAGATCAGAAGCAGCAATCATTTTCGGTATAGCTCAATTAAAAGCGTTAGGAGATATTTCCATAGGAAATATAATGATTATTCATGATGAACGTCCTATCTTAACCTACAATAGCATTTTAAAGGAAAACACTTATTCTTTTAATGTGCTTTTGGAAGCGATAAAGGATGTTGAACATGGCGTTAATAAGAATTACAGTGAAGATGCAATATTCCTCAATATTTCGGTAGATGAGCTTATCGGACTTACAGAACAGGTCAGGAAGAATTGTGCTATGATAGCACAATTTGAAGAAAAATAACCGCTGCCATTTGACAGCGGTTATCTGTTATTCATACCAATCCTCGAGTTTTAAGTCAGGAACACGTTCAAATTCTCTGGTATTATGCGTAACGATGGTCAATTCTTCTGATTTCGCATGAGCGGAGATAAGCATATCCATTGTTCCGATCGGTGTTCCCTTTTTACGTAAATAAGCACGAATTTTACCATATTCCTCAGCTGCACCTGTATCAAAAGGAAGAACCTCAACGATTGAGAGAAATTTCATGAGTGCAATAGAATTCTTCTCAGGTGCAGTACTGGCTTTTACTCCGTACTCAAGCTCGGCAAGAGTAATGGACGAGATTGCAAGTCCTTCTTCCCAATTTTCTTTTATTTTGGCAAGAACGCTCTCGTTTTTCTTCTGAGCATATATGCACATATTAGTATCGAGCATATACTTCATAATGATTCTCTCTCCTCTTGGTACTCATTATCATGTCTTGATTGAAGTGCGTCAAAATAGTCATCAGTAAAGTCGTTAATGCCCTCTAAAAAAGTTTCCCATGCTTTGTCCTTTGGCACAAGCATTAAGGAAGAACCGATTTTCTGGACATATACTTCTGTGCCGCTAAAGCGAACTTCTTTAGGTAAACGAACTGCCTGACTGCTGCCGTTGGCAAATAATTTTGCTGTTAACATTACGATCAACTCCTTCCACTTAAAGTATATACTATAGTATATACTTTGTCAAGAGAGTTTATACATAATTAAATAATATATAGAAAGAGGTGTTAATTTGAGTAATATAAAATTATCCAATAAGATATTTGAACTCGGCTTGACTTCAAAGGAATTGAGCATATATGCTTACCTTTGCAGTTTGCCAAATGATTATCCAATGTTTAGCGGAACTGCCATTAAGGTGAAGCAGTCTACAATAGCTCAAAAATGCGGAATAAAGTCAGTTCAGACAGTCGCAAAGGTAATTAATAGTCTTGCTGAGAAAGGGCATGTAATTCCACTTAAACGCTCTGTGAAAGACAATGGCTATAAAGGTACATATATATATGAAGTAAAGAAGCTGCCTGTAAATGACAGCTTCTTTTTTGTTGAAAGACGTGTATTCGGCAGACTTGTTCCACGTCAGATTATGATGTATTTATTCATCTGCAAAAGCTTCAGCATAAGGCTTATGGACAGCTGGAACAGTTACAATGATATAGCGGAACAAACAGGCATGAAAAGAGAAACTGTTGTAAAAACTGTTTCAGAGCTTGAAGATATGAAGCTTATTGTTAAAAGCAAAAGAAAGTCCAAAGACAACAAGCGTGTGTACGTCGACAATCACTATCAAATTATTTTTTATGTTCAAGGGACATTTAAGGGCAAAAAAATAGTACGACTGCACTCACGATGCAGTCGCACAAGCAGTTTGTATTTAAACAAACCCCAGAACCATAATTATAATAACACAAAAGTTATAAAATGTCAAGTGGTTTTTTTAGTCAGGGGTAGTCCTTAAAATTAAAGTCTATTTTAAATACCCAAATATTATTACATTTGGATAATAAAAAAAGATATTATTCTACATTAAGTATAATAGTAATTATAGTTTATAGGGCTGATGTTTAATTTTACATAATCAAAGTTAAGGCAATCATAGAAGCTGCCTTTTTCTTTTCCAATGCGATTGTTGAAAACTTTTGCTCTTGTACTTTCCCCTGATTTTAATTTTTCTATATTTATACTTGACTTTCTAGCTTTAAAGCGTTATAATGAAATGGAGGAAGTAAATATTGCAGACAAAATATGAAAAGTATGAACAGCTTGCAGAGGAAACACTGTCCGAACTTGCATCATCAAAGGAAAAGTGGCAGGACTTTCTTTCAACTTCATCAAGAATGTACAAGTACACATTTGATGAACAGGTATTGATTTACGCTCAAAGACCTGAAACAAGAGCATGTGCAAGCTTTGATTTCTGGACTTCGGGCAGTAAAATGGATTGTCATGTAAAAAGGGGTTCTAATTCGATTTCACTGCTTGACAGGGAAAGAAAAAAGCTTTATTATGTTACAGCAATGGAAGATGTAGAACCTCGGAAAAACGGAAAGTCCAAAAATCCTGAAAAATATATATGGCAGCTCAGAGATGATGCATCAGATGATATAAATGCGGCTTTATGCAGACAATTCAAGCTCTCAGGCATATCAATATCGGATACAATAGCGTCAATTACAAAATTGGCAGTAAGCGGACAAATCTCAGATTATGATGAAGAACTGGCAATGCTTCATGCAAAATTTTCTTCAGATGTTCCGATAAGTGATTTAAAAGCAGCATTTATTGAGATTTTAAACGAAAGTGCCTTATATACTGCAATGAAACGCTGCGGACTCAATACTGATAACCATTTTTCAGAAAATTCATTCAGCAAACTGCATTATTTTGATTCTCCTGAACTTACTTTGCTTATCGGTAAAGCGTCAGGAGATATATCAAGAAGCATACTGCGGCAAATTGAACGTACTGTTCATGAACAGTACAAAATCGAAAGGAGTAAATATTATGGCAGAGGAGAAATTGGCAAAGGTGAAAGTGGAGAACGGAATACGCTACGTTCTGGACGAGAAAACTCAGGTATACAATCCGGACTTTCAGGAAGAGGAGGAGGAAGTGAACATAGGACGCTTCGGGAAAATGAGGGAGAAATACCTGAAGGAACATTACGGAGCAACTTACTCGGGAATGCTGCTGAGGAACACACTGACAGCACACCTGATATCAATAGACGAACAAGCATGGGAAATGGAACAGAAGATAGTCAGGGAAATGGCAGAGGCGGACGGAACGAACGAAGAATTGAAAATGAAAGACCAGCTCGAATGGGTGGGCAGAATGAACAATTACCGTCAGGCAGCGGAAGAAATAATAATGAAAGAGCTGATTTGCGTTTAAATCAGCATGAAGCAGCGGAGAGTGCAGATACTTCCGCTGCTTTTTCCGGTTTCAGTGAAAAAATACATTCAGCCTTCAATGAAGTTATCCTGAACCGCAGTTTCGGCAGTAAACAGCTGCAGTATTTTGAAAGACTTGAAAAATTTGCTGTTTCAAATAATATTTCAAAAAACCTTGTAGATTCGGCATTTGAAAAGCATGGAGCTTTTCGCAGTGCATATGGAAACAGAAGAATTCTAAGCAAAAGTCTGTTTGGTTCAAGACTTGGTTTAATTGAAGCTGACCTTAATGCCGCACTGGAAAAGCAATTTCTTATGACTGAATCTGATGAAGATAAAGCTCCTGAAATTGATGATGAGGATATCTCCTTATCCTCAGGTGCAGCTGAACATGCAGAAATGGATATACCTGATAATAATCCAGAAGAAAAACAGCTTTCGTTATTTGGTGAAGCTGACAAAATTTCTGTCAGCTCTGAGAAAATCAGGCATAATTTTCATATCACTAATGAAAATCTGGGTGAAGGCGGAGCTAAATCAAAGTATCATGCAAATGTTGAAGCAATAAAACTGCTGAAAAAGCTTGAAGCTGAAAACAGGCTTGCTTCTCCTGAAGAACAGGAAACTCTTTCCGAATATGTAGGTTGGGGCGGAATTGCTCAGGCATTTGATGAAAACAATGAAAAATGGAGCAATGAGTATTCAGAACTGAAAAATCTGCTCTCACCTGAAGAATATGAAAGTGCAAAAGGTTCTGTTTTAAATGCTCATTTTACTTCTCCGACTGTAATAGACGCTGTTTACAAAGTTCTTGAAAACAATGGATTTAAGGGCGGCAATATATTAGAGCCTGCAATGGGTATAGGAAATTTTTTCGGAAGAATGCCTGAAAAAATGATGCAGAATTCAAGTATTTACGGTGTAGAGCTTGACAGTATATCAGGGAGAATTGCAAAACAGCTTTATCAATCGGCAGATATTTGTATCAACGGCTTTGAAAAGACAGATTTTAATGATAATACGTTTGATTTGGCTGTAGGAAATGTTCCGTTCGGTGGGTATTCTCTTAATGAGAAAAAATATAACAAGTATCATTTCCATATACATGACCATTTCTTTGCAAAGGCACTTGATAAGGTCAAACCGAACGGAATTGTTGCTTTTGTGACTTCAAAAGGTACATTGGATAAGAAAAATCCCGCAGTTCGCAAATATCTTGCCGAACGTGCGGAGCTTGTCGGTGCAGTAAGACTGCCAAACAATGCTTTTAAGGCAAATGCAGGAACAGAAGTTACAACAGACATTATATTTTTGCAGAAAAGAGAAAATTCTGTAGAGCTTACCCCTGAAACAACTCCGGAATGGGTTAATCTCGGCATTAATAAGGACGGATTTGCAGTTAATCAGTATTTTGCTGAAAATCCTGATATGGTTTTAGGTCGGATCGTTCAGGGAAATAAACTTTACGGTCATGGCTCTGATGATACTTCATGCATACCATTTGAAAATTCTGATTTGAAGTCGTTGCTGAATAAGGCTGTTTCCAATATTCATTTCGACATTTCAAACATTAAAGTAAGTACTGAGAAAATTGTTGATGAAATCACAGAAATTCCGCTTGGTGTAAAAAATTTCAGTTATGCTGTGATAAACAATAATATTTATTACAGAATGAATAATGAAATGCAGAAGTTCAGCGGAAACAAATCCGATGAAGAAAGAATAAAAGGCTTGGTTGAAATTCGTGACTGCCTCAGAGAGCTTATATCTTCACAAATGGAAAATGCTGATGACGAAACTGTACATGAATATCAAAAGCAATTATCAGATTTGTATAACAAATTCACTCAAAAGCATGGATATATAAACAGCAAACAAAATCAAAAAGCATTCAAAGAGGACAATTCCCTGCCTTTGATTTCTTCACTGGAAGAATTCAAAGGTGATGAATATACAGGAAAAGCGTCAATATTTGAAAAACGCACAATCAATCCGAAAGTTGAAATCACATCGACAGAAACAGCTGCGGAAGCTCTTGCACTTTCATTGGCAGAAAAGGCTTGCGTTGACATGGAATATATGCAGGATTTAACAGGATTTTCAGCTGAAAAAATTATGACGGATTTAGAAGGTGTGGTTTTTGAAAATCCTATGCTGACTGATGAAAACGGAAAACCTCATCTTGAAACCGCAGATGAATATTTATCAGGCAATATCAGAAAAAAACTTGAATTTATGCAGAAAAATTATTCTGATAATTCAAAATATGCCAATAATACAGAAGCTCTGAAAAATGCAATGCCCAAACCTTTACAGGCAGCTGACATTGATATTAAACTCGGTGCAACATGGTTAAGTCCTCAGATTATACAGGAGTTTATGTATGAAAATCTGAAAACCCCTGTTTATTGTCAGGAGAAAGGGTACAAAAGCTACGGCAGAAGTCATAACATAAAGATTGAATTTTCACCGTATACGGCTGAATGGAGTGTTGTAAACAAAGCAAGTGACAGAAATAACAAAGCAGCAAATGCAAAATTCGGAACAGCAAGAATTACTGCATATGAACAGCTTGAAAACTGTCTTAATCTCAGAAGTACTGTCATAAGAGATAAGGTTGAACGCAACGGCAAGGACGCTTATGTACTTAATCAAAAGGAAACGGATTTCGCACAGGAAAAACAAAAGGAGCTTCAGGAATGTTTTAAAAACTGGATTTTTGCTAATCCTGAAAGACGTGAAAAAATAGTTGAACAATATAATGTTCTTTTTAACAGCACCAGACCGAGAGAATATGACGGTTCACATCTTGAATTTCCCGGAATGAATAATGAAATAACGCTCAGACCTCATCAGAGAAACGCTGTCGCACACGCACTATATGGCGGTAATACGTTGTTTGCACACGAGGTAGGTGCTGGGAAGACCTATGAAATGATTGCAGCTGCAATGGAGGGCAAACGTCTGGGACTGCACCACAAAGCTCTTTTATGTGTACCAAATCACCTTACTGAGCAGATAGGCAGTGATTTCATAAAGCTGTATCCGAATGCAAATATACTTGTAGCGTCATCATCTGACTTCACAAAGGCAAACCGCAGAAAATTGTTTGCAAAAATAGCAACAGGAGATTATGATGCAGTTATAATAGGTCATTCACAGCTTGTAAAGCTGCCGATTTCTCTGGAACGTCAGGAAAAGCTCCTGCGTAATCAGATTGACGAAATTGTTGAAGGTATTGCTGCACTTAAAGCTGAAAACGGTGAGAGCTTTCAGGTCAAGCAAATGGAACAGGCTAAGAAGTCACTGGAAACTAAGTTATCAAAACTGCTTGATGCACCTGTTCGTGATGATGTTGTAAACTTTGAGGAACTTGGTGTAGATAAGCTGATAGTTGATGAAGCTCATCTTTTCAAAAATCTTTTTCTATCAACAAAAATGAGGAATATATCAGGAATATCAACCAATGACAATATTCAGAAAACCTTTGATTTATTGCTGAAATGCCAGTATCTTGATGAAATAACAGGCGGAAAGGGTATAATTTTCGCTACCGGAACGCCTGTATCAAATTCCATATCAGAAATATATTCCATGATGAAATATTTGCAGGCTGACCGTCTTGAAGAAACAGGACTAAAGCATTTTGATGCATGGGCAGCTAATTTCGCAGAAACAGTCACAGAAAGTCAGCTTTCACCTGAGGGCAACAGTTATCAGCTTAAAACAAGATTTGCAAAATTCAATAATATGCCTGAGCTTATGTCATTATTTAAGGAATGTGCAGATATAAAGACTGCTGATATGCTTAATCTTAAGATACCGAGGTGTATAACGTCAACAATTATTGCACAGCCTACCGAAGCGCAAAAAGACCTTATTTTTGCACTCGGAGAACGTGCAAAGCTGATAAGGCTTCGTAAGGTTGCACCTACAGATGATAATATGCCGATGATTACAAATGACGGACGCAAAATCGGTCTTGACCAACGTCTTATGAACCCCGATTTGCCTGATGAGGCAGGAACAAAAATCAATCTGTGTGTGGACAATGTTTTTAATATCTGGAAAGAAACCTCAGATAAACGCTCTGCACAGCTTATTTTCAGCGATTTGGGAGTTCCGCAGACAGCAGATAAAAAGTCATCAGGAAAACGTTTTTGTGTATATGATGACATAAAAGAAAAGCTGATTGCAAAAGGAGTTCCTGCTGAAGAGATTGCCTTTATACATGATGCAAAAACAGAAACCGCAAAGGATAAGCTCTTTGAAAAGGTTCGCAAGGGTGACGTCAGGGTGCTTATTGGTTCAACCTCGAAAATGGGTGCAGGAACTAATGTGCAGAACAAGCTCATTGCTTCACATGACCTTGATGCACCATGGAAGCCGTCTGATATGGAACAGCGGCGTGGAAGAATGGTACGTCAGGGCAATGAAAATGACGAAGTGAGGCTTTTTCGTTATGTAACAGAGGGTACATTTGATTCGTATCTGTATCAGATGCTTGAAAATAAGCAGAAATTTATCAGTCAGATTATGACAAGCAAATCACCGGTACGCTCCTGTCAGGATATGGACGAGGTTGCTCTCAGCTATGCAGAAGTAAAGGCACTATCAGCAGGCAATCCTCTCATAAAGGAAAAAATGGACTTGGATGTTGATGTTGCAAAGCTTAAAATGCTCAAAGCGAGCTATCAGAATGCCCAGTTTGATTTGCAGGACAGTGTTTTAAAATCATTGCCAAATCAGATCAAAAATACAGAAAAATATATACAGAATTTAAAAATGGATATAGGAGCTTATTCTTCACTGCCTGTAAAAAGGGACGATGAAGGACAGGTTATATTTCAAGGTGTCGAAATAAACGGTACACATTATAATGATAAAAAAGAGGGCGGTGAAGCACTTCTTGAAGCTTTCAAAAATGCAGTAATGAAAAATATATCAGGCAAAACGTCTGTAGGAAGTTATCAGGGATTTGAGATTAAAGCAATGTTTGACGCATTATCCAAGTGTTATGTAGCTGAACTGCATGGTCATGGAGCTTATACGGTACAACTAGGCAGCAGCGAAACAGGAAACTTTACAAGGCTTGATAATGCACTTAATGCGATGCAGACAAATTGTGAAAACGCCAAAGAAAGATATGATAATCTCTGTCAGCAGCTTGAAGATGCCAAGCAACAGCTTGACAAGCCATTTTCTCGTGAAGAAGAATTAAGTCAAAAAGAAGCAAGACTTAAAGATTTGACTAAGCTCCTTGATATTGACAGTCAAAATGAAATTAAAACAGCAGAAATCACAGCTCCTTATTATATTGAAATCAACTCTGAAATGCTTGAAAAAATGAAGAACAGCAGTATTAATTTTGAACATATTGAAACTGATGGTCATTTGATTTTAAAGATTAATGAATCCGATAAAGATAGAGTTCATGATATTATTGATGTTCCTGCTTTAAAACCTAAAATTTAATTTGTGATATTATAGCACAAAAGCACGTACAGCCCCTACAATAATGCAGGAGCTGTATGTGCGTAGAAAAAATAATTTTATATTGAATTATGTTCAATATAAACATTATACCACTGTTATTTTCATTTTTCAATTAAGATTTCGTTAAGTTCATACAAATTGTGCTATTATATCACAATTTGTAAGATAATCACAAGCAAAGATGTATAATGTTAAATATTTCCTGCATTTTGCTATTAGTGAGAAAGGTTGATAATGGAAAAGTCTTATGCTATAATTAAATAAAAACGCATAGAAACGAGGTATTATATGAAAAAACTATTTATTTTATGTTTGGCGGCAGTAATGACAACTTCATTTTTCAGCTGCGGCAACAGCAGTAAAGAGAACTCAAAAAAAGATGAACCCAAAACTGTAGACTTCTTTGATACAATAGAAATGAATGTTATCGGAACATATCCTTTCTTAGTAGTCGGCATAGACGATGATACTTTTGTGAATGATGAAAGTCTGCCAGATATGGGTTTTGCATTTGAATTAAAGGTAACAGAATTAAATACTGATTCTGCTGAAATTCAACTTGATATTATTCCAGAAAGTTTTGAAAATTATTTAAATAAAAAAAATATGATTTTGTCTGATAAAAAAGATATGACTTTTAACCTTGCTGCTTGTGATTATGATTCTATTTTATTATCTGAAAAGCAACTAACAGAAGGTGTTAAAAGACAAATTATAGACGGTATGATAAAAACAGTTGAAGAAGAAATAAAGTATGAAAAGGAAATTGATGAGATTAGCTGTGAAATTAAACCTATTGAAATGTATGCAGTAACGCCACCAGATAACTATTCATTTGAAATCAATAAAATAGTAATGCGACAAGCGATATTAAATAATGAATATATAGAAGACCAATACGATGCTAAAACATGTGCATATCTTTCTCCTATAATTCATAGTTCAAACAAAAGTATATATGTTGTATTACAAGATTCAGATAACGAAAAATTTATAGTATCTGCTTTAACTGTAATAGCTCCTGACGGGACTTTGAATGAAGAAAAAACCACTTATAACATTGAAGTCAGTGATTTGAATCCTTCCGGAGTAGGATATGAATATATGATGTCAAAATCAAAAAATGTAACCAGGTTTATTAAAGAACAAAAAAGCACTAATGAAGATTATGATATTTTAGAAATTCCTATAACCTAAGATAATAATAAAGAGCCAAAATAAAGCCGTTTCATCATGAAACGGCTTTATTTTTTCAAAAAAAGGTTGACATGTCTTTCATATTATGGTATAATAATTAAGTAAATAAAAAAGCACCCCCACAAAATGCAAATTGTTTCCTAGGCAATTTACATTTCATAATCAAACAGATGAACCAAACATCTGAATGACTTAGTGAGAATGCTATTTATGTGCGTAGAAGCGACAAATGCATTATACCACATTTAAATAGATACTGTCAAGCCTTTCAGATTGTTTGTATGCACCTGAGGGGCTTGAATTATTTATACAGAAACTTGAAAATTAAATAGTTTCAATAAGGCTGATTATCATTTTGCGACGGCTGAAAACCGTCAGCACATCTGCGTGTACGCCATGACTACCTGCTGATGCACATCAGAGCGGAAAGGTACGAGCGATAAAGCACGGCAGAAAACAGTTCTGTGAAAACTGCTTGCCATGAAAACAAAATGAAATGCAGATAATGGGAAAATATACATTATCTGTCTGACTCACAATCGTACAGCCTTCTTGAACAATTTTATTTTCAGATATGAAAGTCAGTCAGAGCATACATGGATTGCGTTCTCTGACTGACTTTCAGTTGGTTGGGGTGGAAGGATTTGAACCCTCGGAATAACGGAGTCAGAGTCCGCTGCCTTACCGCTTGGCGACACCCCAATATTTTCATACTGTTTTCTCATTCAGCTTTTATATTATATCACGTCCTGCAAGCAAAGTCAAGTGTTTTTATAAAATTTTATTTTTTAATTTAATGCTGTATCTATTGATATTTTGGACTATTATTTATATAATAGTAATATAGTGTATTTTATGCTTGAATATAATGAAATTTATTATACCGCAATTAAAATACATCATATAAAGAGAATAATAAAATGAGAGGAAAACTTTAGATCGTCACAATAAAAAGTGACAATATTAAGGGACAGTTAAACAAAATGAAAAAAATGTATTTTATTTTTAATTTGCAAGCCGGAAAAGCAGCTATAGGAGATAAACTTTCAGATATAATTGATTTGTTCACAAAAGCTGATTATGAAGTTACAGCAAGACCAACTCAGGAGAGAGAAGACGCTGTTTCTGCTGCAATGTATGCTTGTGAAAATAATTTTGATGTAATCGTATGTGCAGGTGGTGACGGAACTTTAAGCGAGTGCCTGACAGGTGTTATGAAAAGCAGCAACCGCATACCAATAGGCTATATTCCTGCTGGTTCAACAAATGACTTTGCAAAGGGACTTGGTGTTCCTAAAGGTATTATACCCGCTGCAAACTGGATTATTAATGGTATTCCAATGCCATGTGACGTTGGTGGATTTAATGATAAATTCTTTACTTATATAGTCGCTTTCGGAGCTTTTACAAATGTAACATATGAAACCTCACAGCAGATAAAAAATATATTTGGACATGCAGCATATCTGTTCAGTGGAATGTTTCAGCTCACAAGCATAAAAGCTCACCGTATGAGAATAGAATATGACAACAATGTTATTGAAGATGAATTTATTTTTGGCATGGTAACAAACTCCTCATCTGTTGCAGGATTACTTTCTCTTAATGACTTTCTGCTTGATGACGGATTATTTGAAGTTACAATAATAAAAAAGCCCACAAATGTCATTCAGCTTCAGCAAATACTCCACTCGCTTCTTAACATTAAGCAGGATTTGGATAAAGATTATATAAAATGCTTTCGTACCAACTCAATTAAATTCACTTCATTAAGTGACTCGCCTATCACATGGACTCTTGACGGAGAATACGGTGGAGAAAATGAAGTCAATGTTATTACCAATAACCATAAAGCAGTATCATTTATGATTGGACCTCAGGATATTAATAATTTTACAAAAATTTAAAGTAACACCATACAAAGTCTTTTAATGTACTTTGTGCGGTGTTGCCTTAAAACAACAATATATAAAGGGAATGTCCTTTTTTCAGGACATTCCCCTTATCTGTTTTACGGACCTTTTGTTAAAACATCACAATAACGTATTATTTTTTTGTATAATCCTACAATATTTTCTTGATTATGCAACAATCACAACATTTTCAAACACTTTATTATTGAATCGATTCAAAGGGGGACAAAAATGGATGACTTTAAAAAATATGCTTCATTAGCAAAAAAAGGTGATACAGCCGCCTTTGCTGAACTCTATTCACTTGTTTATAAGGATATGTATTATATTGCCTTATACAGTCTCAGAAATTCACATGACGCAAGTGATGCCGTCAGTGACGCAGTTGCAGATGCATTCTGTTCAATAGGGAATTTGCGTAATGAAAAGGCTTTCAGACAATGGATAATGAAAATTCTATCCGCCAAAATAAAAAGAAAACAGCGTGAATATGCAAATTTCTCTGTTGAATATGATGAACTGGTCATGGATTCAGGTGAATTTGATTTTGAGTCAGTTGAACTAAAAGAAGCTTTAGAAAGCCTTGACTCTGAATCAAGAACCATACTTTCAATGTCTGTTTTGGGCGGATATACAAGTGAAGAAATTGCTGATATTTGTAAGATAAAAGCATCTACAGTACGTTCAAAGCTTTCAAGAATAAAAGAACGATTAAGGCTTATATTGGCATAAGGAGGTAGACTTTATGGATAACAACGATAAAAAGGTAAAAGATATGCTTACATCTCATGAAATTCCAAAAGAGCTTGAACCGGAAAGCATCAAAACAATGCTTGATGAAAAAGCAGATAAGATTCACCGCAAAAAAAGAAACAGCATTATAAAAATAGTGTCTGCTGCTGCGGCTTGTGCAGTAGTTTGTACTTTCGGCGTAAATATAATAGATAAGAAAAAGCAAATAAAAACTGAGAAAAATGAAAATTCACAAAGCAGTGTAAGCTCGATTGAAAAGCCTGATAAAATTGATGATTATACGTTCACTGAGCAGCCTGCATATATGAACGGAGCTTCAGATTACAGCGAAATTTATTCTTATTTTAAAAAGCCTAAAAAGAATTCAGTTGTTGAAGATATCATTGACAGCATCACAGGAAATAACAAAAAAGACTACATTGATGATGCAGATATGTACTATGAGGAATATGGAGAAACAGCAGAAACTGCCATAGATTCAGAAGTTCAATCAGATGAATTCAACGACTCCGCCGCAAGCAGTAAGGAATATTCAGAAACCTTTAATCAGGAAGAAGGAGTTATTGAAGCTGACATAGTAAAAACTGACGGAAACCATATATATTACTGCAACAATGATTCTGAAATAAAAATCGCAGAGGTCAATGACGGTCATTTTACTGATAAATCTATACTTAATCCTGCAAATGATCTGGATATTAATTTATCTGATTACTCATTTGCAATATCAGATATGTACCTCATTGATAATCGACTGGTAGTCATTTCAACATTCAATGATTACAACGATTACAGATACAGCTGCTATGATATGGCTTACTGTGAAAACGGAAAGGTCTATATATCTGTATATACCGCCGGATTGAATCCTGAATTTCTCGGCAGCTACACTCAGGACGGTGTATACAGCGATATAAGAATGATTGACGGATATGTATATATTGTTTCAAATACTTGCAGTAATAACTTTAACTGCATAAAAGATGCAGATGATTTAGATGCATATATTCCAAAATATTATTACAACGGTAATGAGAAATTTATACCATCAGAGGATATTCTTCTTCCAAAGAAAAAGCCTTCAGACCTTTATCAGATGTCATATACTGTAATTGGTGCAGTAAATGTCCTCGCAGATAATCCTGCTGAACAAATTGATATAAAGGCTCTGGCAAATTATACAGGAAACATTTACTGTTCAAATGACAACCTTTATGCAGCATCAGTATACAATAATATCACATCGGTAACAAGGCTGGAAATATCAGAGGGGACTATTACTCCTGCCGCAGTCGGTGAAGTAAACGGCTATGTAAACGACCAGTTCTCTATGAGTGAGTATAACGGCTACTTCCGAATCGCAGTCACAAGTGATATATGGAGTGGGTTTGCAGACTCGGATGTTGATGATGAAATTTTCTACTCTGAAACCGCAAGAACATACAATGCCTTATATGTACTTGATATGGACATGAATATAGTTGGAACAGTAAGAGATTTCGGCATTAACGAAACTATAAAATCGGTCAACTTTAATGGTGACTTAGCTTACGTTGTAACTTATGAACAGACAGACCCTCTGTTTGCAATTGACCTAAGCAATCCTGAAAGTCCTGTAATTCTTGATGAATATAAAATAAACGGTTACAGCACCTATATGCAGAGGTGGAATGATAATCTGCTTTTAGGTTTCGGGGTAGATGCTGATGAAAACGGCATTGAAAACGGTATTAAACTGGTGATGTTTGATACATCTGACCCGAATGAGCTTAAAGAAGTCGGTATTATGTCATACAAATATGAGGGTGAACAAGATACACAAAATTACAGATTTGGAGGTCACGTATTTTCAGAAGCAACTTGGGATCGCAAAGCAATTTATATTGATAATGAGAGAAATATTGTAGGTATTCCGATTGAAATATATGAATACAGCAACAATTCCAGCAGTTCAACAAATAAATATGTTTTCTACAGCTATGATAATGGGCAATTTAATTATAAAGGTGAAATTGTCTTTTATGATTTAGGCATTGATATGTATGACAAATACAACAGAGCAATTTACATTGACGGCTATATTTATGTTATGAGCAGCAGTCAGTTTAAATCTGCATCAGCAGAAACAATGGAAACAATAGACGAATTGATATTTTAACAGCTTACTCTAAGGACGCTCTTTTTAATGGAGCGTCCTTAAATTTGAGCATCTTCCCGAATCTGCAAAATTGCATCTGTCACGCAGATTACACGCTGAACAGCCTGCTGTTCCATGCTTTTTTAACGGAGTATCAGATACACCTATTATTGCTGTAACAGATTTTCTAGGTATCATCAAAAAATTATCTGTAACTGTAAGACCTATTCTACGCTGTGCATTAAGATATTCAGTCAGAGATTTTTGAAGTGAAATGGGCAAATCACCATATCCTGCACTAAATCTCCATGTTCTGAACTCATATTTTTGTACTTGAAAAATCTCATACTCCGCTTTATCGCAAACCTGCTCTATCGCAGCAGAACAAAGAGCATCGGCTGCCAATGCCTCCGCCATATCCGAGGTTTCCAGACGACGTATCAAAAGGTCAGCAGACGCAGAGAGAGTCGCAGCAAAAACTATCGCTTTATCACACCCTTCCAGATGCTTTTTTATGTCATTGCCCGTAAGAAGTATGTTTCCGTCAGAAAGAAGTACTCCTTTATCCGTAAATTCAAGCGGTGATTCTCTGTAAACATAAAGTGGCCGAATTTCATTCAATACAAGTTTTTCGCATTTGTCAATCATTTCAGAAATAACAGGCGGCACCTCGCCCTTATGTCCCATATACCTTAAAGCTTGATTTTTATCAATTTCAGTAATTTTCATAAGCACACTCCGATAATCATATAGAAGTATTATAGCATTGATAATAAGACAAGTCAATTCATAATTTTCCGAAAAATATATTTATTAATGCGTTTTTCTTGTAAACTTCATGTAAAATTATTTGTATTCAGCTTGACTAATTTATGAAAAATGTTATAATTAATATGTATATATTTTTTATAATGCATAAATCGGAGGATATTTTATGGACTTTCTTGATAATCGTGAACTTTCATGGTTAAAATTTAATAAACGTGTAATTGAAGAAGCTGTAGACGAAAAAGTGCCGCTTCTGGAAAGACTTACTTTTTCATCAATTTATCAAAGCAATATGGACGAGTTTTTCATGGTAAGAGTCGGTTCAATAACAGATGAAGGACTTGTGGATAAAGATAAACGCGAAAATAAAACAAACATGACATCAGCACAACAGCTTGACGCTATTTTTACTGCTGTCAGAAGATTGCAGCCTATTGCAGAGGACGCATACATAAAAACCATGTCAGAATTAAAGCCGTTCGGTTTTGAACATGTTTCTTTTGATACTGCAACAGAGGAAGAAAAAAAGTTTCTGGAGCTTTATTTCAAACGGGAAATAAAACCGCTTATTGCTCCGATAATTATTGATAAACAGCACCCTTTTCCTTTTTTGAAAAACAAAGAGCTTTATGTTACGGTTCAGCTTTTCAGCAAAAAAAATGTAAAGGTAGGTATTATTCCTGTAAAGCATGAGCATTTTGAACGTCTTATTCCTCTTGATAATACAGGAAAACGTTTCATTCCTGCCGAAGAAGTAATTTTACAGTTTGCAGACCTTGTTTTTAAAAATTTTAAGGTTATAGATAAAACAATAATGCGTGTCACACGAAATGCTGATCTGGACTTTTCACACGCTTCTGAGGACTTTCGTGAATTTATGACAGAAGCCATAAAAAAGCGTAAAAAGCTTGCTCCTGTTCGTTTAGAGCTTTCAGGAGAATTCAGTCGTGCTGCACTTGACTACATATGCAAAAAGCTTGATTTAAAAAATGAACGTGTTTTTTATTCAAGAATACCGCTTGACCTTTCATATCTTTTCAGTCTTCATGAGCTGAGCAGCGAAAGCTGTCTGAAATACAATAAGCGTGAGCCGCAAAAACCGTCATGTATAGCCGACAATCGTTCTATTTTCTCACAAGTCAAATCAAAAGATATTTTGCTTAGCTATCCATATGAATCAATAGAACCATTTATCAGACTTTTAAGGGAATCTGCCGCAGATCCGAAGGTAACCTCTATAAAAATAACCCTTTACCGACTTGCGAGAAACAGCAAGGTCATTGATGCACTTTGCAGTGCTGCTGAAAACGGCAAGGACGTTTTTGTTATGATTGAACTTCGTGCAAGATTTGATGAAGAAAATAATATCGAATGGTCAAAAATTCTCCAGAATGCAGGATGTCATGTTATTTACGGACCTGACGGCTTCAAGGCACATTCAAAGCTTCTTCTGATTACAAGAAAAACAACGTCAGGATTTGAATATGTAACACAAATCGGTACAGGCAACTACAATGAAAAAACCGCAACTCTGTATTCAGACCTCACGCTTATGACGGCTGATGCTGAAATTGCTGAGGACGCTGAAAACGTTTTTGATGCACTGCTTACAGGCACATTCGTTGAAAGCACAAAAAAACTCTTGGTTGCACCTCTTTGTCTGCAAAACAAGCTGCTTGAAATGGCTGACGAAGAAATTGAACATGCTAAAAACGGTGAACCTGCATATATTGCGGCAAAAGTAAATTCACTTACAGATAAAAAAATAATAAACAAATTAGTTGAAGCTTCTTGTTTCGGAGTAAAAATTGAACTTGTTGTAAGAGGAATATGCTGTATTATACCCGGTGTACCGGGCATAACAGAAAATATAACAGTCAGAAGTATTGTTGGACGCTTTCTTGAACACAGCCGTATCTACATTTTTGGTACTGATGAACGCCGTAAAATGTATATCAGTTCCGCAGACTATATGACTCGAAACACTGTGAAACGTGTTGAGGTTGCTGCTCCCGTACTCGATGAACGCCTGAAAAAACGTATTAACTGCATGTTTGACATTATGCTGAAAGACAATGTAAAAGCAAGAATTATGAAAAATGACGCTGTTTATGCCAAACAGCCAATACCTGAAAATGCTGCTGAAATCAATTCGCAGGAGTACTTTTATGATGAAGCATATAAAAATGCTGCGGCTAAAAAGGAACGTCAGGTTAGAGCGAAGCTGAAAAAAGCTGAAAAATCCAAAAAAACTCCTATTAAAAAGAAAAATTCAGGGAAATAAGATTAAGACATATTTTTACATGATTAAATAATGTAATTTTTGCTTGCATGATGTCATTTTTTATGGTATAATAAGAAAAATTACAATTATTTGAGGGATATAAATGATAGGATTTTATAATTACACTGTTATACTAACTTATTTAAGCCTTGTTTCTTCTGCTTTAGGAATATACTTTGCTTCAGGTATCGGAGAATCCGGTTCGCATCCGGAATATGCTATAGTTTGTCTTATGCTTTCAGGTCTTTTTGATATGTTTGACGGCAAGGTTGCCCGTACACGAAAAAGAACAGACGAAGAAAAAAAATTCGGAATACAAATTGACTCTCTTTGCGATTTGGTTTGTTTTGGCGTTCTGCCGTCAGTTATCGGATACTCTATCGGCATGAACAGCTGGGCTGATATGTTTGTACTTATTCTTTTTACCTTATGTGCCGTTATTCGCCTTGCATATTTCAATGTAATGGAGGAAGCAAGGCAAAAGGTTACAAAAGAAAACAGAAAGGAATATGAGGGGCTCCCTGTTACAAGTGTTGCACTCATACTTCCGCTTCTTTACAGCTTCAAAAAGGAAATCGGACATGATACCTTTCCAATCGTTTACGGAATTTTTCTATTTGTTATTGCAATCGCATTTATTACACGTTTCAAAATTAAAAAGCCTGATATGAAGGCTATGCTGGGATTTATCGGAATAGGTGCTGTTGAGCTTATATGGCTTCTTTACAAAACACATAAATAAAAAATAAAGGCTTACCAAATTAACGGTAAGCCTTTATTTTTGCTTAGAACTTATCAAAAGAATTTGATCTTGCAATGTTGTTAAGGTCATTCTGAATAAGACAGTAGTTTACAATACCAAAGCCTAAGATGCCTACGATAAGATAAATAATCGATCTGTCTTCAATAGAAACGCCCTTGCAATCTCCGGCAGTATTCATTATTTTTCCAATCTTGAAGAACCAATAATACTGGTATATTCCGCAGGTAACAATTGAAAGCAGAACTACAACACCGCCGCTGAAGCCTGAAGTATCATTTGCTGAATCCTTAGCCTCATCATTAAGCTTTGCGAGCCAGTACAAGCCATAAATTCCACAAGTAATAATAGAGAAAATAATGCAGAGAACTATATTTCTTTCCTTAGCCATTTTTACCCCTCCCATCAGTTTTATGTTTTAATATTATCACATTTTCTACATTTTGTCAACTGTTTCAGAAAAATAGTTTAAAAATTAGCAATTTATCCGGTTATACGACATTATGCTCCACATGATTGCTTTTGCAATAGCATGAATTATAATTCAGATACTATTTAAAATCAAATTTATGTAACAATCTGTAAATCCAGACAAAAGCAATAATAACTGCAAATATTACCAGAATGACCTTTTCATTTTTTTCGCTCTTAAAAAGAGGTCTTTTACCAAATAATATATATATAACCATTGGCAGAAGTATTGGAAAAAGCGGATGATAATAGAAAGCTGATTTGAAATCAAGCTTTAATAATGATAAGTATGCTCTGGTAGCTCCACATGCAGGACATGGATATCCCGTAAATCTTTTAAAAGGACATATGGTTATTCCCAATAACGCCATGGCAATAATATAGATTGCAGTCAAAGCCAGTATTATAAACTTCTTTTTCATTTAAAAATGACAAATTCAAAATGTGCCGCACAAAAATGTGCGGCATCTGACCTGCCTCTCTACTCCTCTTTTTTTATTTTAAAAATGACTCTGAATATTCCTGAAAGCATTTTCGGACTTCTGATAACCACAATTTTCATTATGTAAGCCTCCTTAGATATTGCTTATACTTCATTATATTCATTTCGTCTGATTGTGTGATTACGCTTTTGCAAAGATTACAAGTGCTGTTCCGTCTGTAAGATTCAGTACCGCCTTTTCAGAAATAATTTCATTACTTGCTCCAATAGGAAAGTTCTGATATATTGTATAATTCTCCAAAGGATACTTAACGCCTTTAAGGAAGGATATTTTTATACTTTCACTAAATGCAAAAATTGAAAAATAATCGTCCGTTTTTTCAAACTCGTATTCGCCGCTGTTCAACATAAAAATACGATTTCTTCCGTCCTTGATTTCTGCCTTAACATTATGCTCAATAGCATATTTCAATGTCTGGATATTAGCTATTGTATGATCAAATCTGCCTCCTAAAGCACCTAAAATAATTATATCATCATATCCCCTGCTTATTGCTAGTTTAACTGCCATTAATGTATCAGTATCGTCTTTCTGCGGACTGCATCTTATAATTTCAACATCATAATTAAGTTCACCCTTATAAGAATCAAAATCGCCTAAAATAACATCAGGAGCAATCTCAAGTTTTTGTGCATGGCAAAGTCCGCTGTCAGCACAAATTATATACGAACCCTCTTCAATATCACATTTTTTTATTTCACCAAGTTCTCCGCCTGCAAATATGAAACATTTGCTCATTAAAGCTCCCACTCCTTAATTTGTTTTGCCTCATCATACATCTCACAGTAACTATTATGACGGCTTGCAGATATAAGCCCGTCATTTACCGCCTGAATAACTCCGCATCCCTTTTCACAGGTATGAGAGCAATCTTTGAATTTACAATTATATGAATATTCCTCAAACTCCCTGAAACACCTGCAAAGCTCTTCTTTTCTGATTATATCATACTTATTCGTTTCAAACGTAGAAAATCCGGGAGTATCTGCAATATATCCTCCGCAAGTCTTATAAAGCTGTGCATGACGTGTTGTATGACGTCCCCTGCCTAATTTCTCGCTTATTTCAGCAGTGGGTATTTCAAGTCCGCTGTCTATTGCATTGAGCAATGTAGACTTGCCAACACCTGAATTTCCTGTAAATGCACTTATTTTATTTTGCAAAAGTGCTTTTACTTTATTAATCGTTTCAATGTCTGAATAATCAACAGCAATAATGTCTATTCCTATTGAACCATATATATTCATAATCTTATTATAATCTGATAAATCCGTTTTTGTTATGACTATAACAGGTACTATTTCTTTATACTCCGCAATTGCTATAAATTTATCAAGCAGCAGTAAATTAGGTGACGGCTTACAGGTTGATACAACAAATATAAGCTGATCAAGATTTGCAAGCGGCGGTCTGATTATACAATTCCTGCGTTCATGTATTTTTGTAATAACACCGTCTGAAAAGTCAGCAGTATCACCAACATAGGGGGTGATTCCCTTATTTCTGAATACACCTCTCGCCTTACATTCAAATATGCCGTCAGGGGACTCTATTGTATAGAGTCCCCCAAGACATTTTGTTATTATTCCATTTTGATTTTTAATATCAGATGTCATAATATCTCCCATTTATGCAGCCCAATTGTTTTGCTGATTCCAATTCTGCTGTTCCCAACTTTGCTGATTCTGGTCATTTCCATTAGGATCCTGAGGTTGCTGTGTAGGAGCTTCTGTTTGCGGAGGCTGTGTCTGCGGCGGCTCTGTTTGCGGAGGCGGTGCCTGTGTCGGTTCCGGTGTAGGTGCTTCCGTAGGCGGAATATAAATACCTTCAATCGCCTCAAATGAACCTCTTATATCTTCACTCACAGCTCTGAAGCTCTTATTTGCAAAGTCAAATGTATAAGTTCCTAATGTTACTGTTTTAGAATTATTTTTATTTGTAATTGTTACTATTACATTTACGGATTCTCCTGCACCCGGAACTTCAATTGTTACTGACGGCATTTGAGGAGCAACTATTGTTCCGCTTGACACTCCCGGTTTTCCGTCAATAATAAAGTCAAGTTCAAAACGTCCCTCAGCATCACTCGGAAGATTAAGTGTATAAGGAACAGAACCCTCAGGAATTACACCATTACTTACATGAATGACAATATCTGCACCGGTTTCTGTTACTTCTCCTGCAGGAATACTTTGTTCATATACGATTCCTTCCTTTTCATAAGAAGGACCTGTCTCAGTTACATAGTTAAGACCTCTGTAGACACAAAGTGAAACGGCGTCCTCCATTTTTTTGCCGACAAGGTCATCCATTTTAAACTGCGTTGTATCCTTACCCATGCTTACAAAAAGAATTACCTTTGTTCCCGGTTCTACTTCAGTACCTGCCTCAGGCTCAGTTCTTATTACCTGACCTGCTTCAAATTCATTGCTTGATTCTTCACGTTTTTCGGTTTCAAGTCCAAGCTCCTTAAAGCTTCTTTGTGCAAGAAGATAATTCTGGTCTTCTACATTAGGAACTTTTACGGTTTGCATGCCAAGACTAACTTTAACCTTAACTTCGGTACCCTTTTTAATTGCAGTACCCTCTTCAATGCTCTGTTCAAAAATACAGTCAGCCTGCATTTCGTTATATTCCGAACCCTCGTTTATAATCTTTAAACGCTGTCCGTACTTATTGACTGCTTCATTGTAATCCATACCGATAAGTAATGGCATTTTCTTTAACGAAGTGTCATTTGAATCGTTTGTAAGATAGTTATGAACAAGTGATGCTACGAAAAATACTGCTGCAATAATAACTACTATAGTTACTGCTGTCAGAACAGGAACAACAAGAGATGAACGGCGTTCTTCCTCCTCGTCCTCCTCATCTTCATAGTCATCATATTCACCATTGTCATAATCGTAATTGTTATTATCGGGTACAATCGGAACAGGCGGATTATTATTGTATCCGGTTTCTTCCTCGCCGTCATTTATAGGCCCGAAGAATTTAGTATTGTCAACAGTATCAACATCTTCTGTATAATAATTGAATGTTATTTCAGGATTATTTTTAAATGCTTCAATATCCTTTATCATTTCAGTCGTTGACTGATAACGGTCCTCAGGAGCTTTTTCCATAGCTTTAAGAATAATTTCTTCAAGCCCTGACGGAATATCGGGATTTATTGCTCTCGGACGTTCAGGAATGTCATGCATATGCATAACAGCTATTGAAACAGGGTTATCCGAATCAAAAGGCTTTTTTCCCGTAAGCATTTCATAAAGCATAACGCCCACAGAATAAATGTCACTTCTTTCGTCGGTAACATCACCCTTTGCCTGTTCAGGACTTATATAATGAACACTTCCTATTGCTTGGTCAGTTGCAGTTTTGCCCTCTTCTCTTGCAAATTTTGCAATGCCAAAATCCATGACCTTAATAGTACCGTCAGAAAGCATCATTATATTTTGTGGCTTAATATCACGATGTACAACGCCTTTGTCATGTGCATGCTGCAAGGCTCTTAAAATCTGAATTACAAAATGTACGGAATCCTTCCAGCTTAAAACCTTTTCTTCCTCAATATATTCTTTGAGGGTAATTCCGTCGATATACTCCATTATAATGTACTGGAGCTTTTCGGAAAATCCGACATCATAAATTCTGACAATATTAGGATGTGAAAATACTGCAATTGCCTTTGATTCATTTCTGAAACGTCTTAAAAATTCTTCGTTTTCCGCAAATTCCTTTTTCAGAATTTTGATTGCAACAGGCTTGTTATCAATTACATCAGTTCCCTTATAAACATCAGCCATTCCGCCAACGCCTATAAGCTCAGTAATTTCATACCTGCCGTCAAGCTTTTTACCAATGTTCTTGTCCATTTTGTTTCCTCCAGTATCAGTCGGTAATTAATGCAACCGTTATATTATCCCGGCCGCCTTTGCTGTATGCCAATTTTACCAATTCTTCTGCGACACATTCAAAAGGAGTGTCCACTATTACATCATATATTTCATCATCACTGCTGTATCCGGAAAGTCCGTCTGAACAAAGCAGCAAGCTTATGGTGTCCTCATAATCAAGAATAAAAGTATCAATAAGAACAGTCTTTTCAACTCCAACAGCTCTTATAAGCATATTTTTCTGCGGGTGATTTACAAGTTCTTCCTCAGTAATTTTGCCCTGCTCATACAACAGAGCAGCCATATTATGATCCTCTGTAATCTGGCACAGACCTGTATTTGTAATGGCATAAGCTCTGCTATCGCCAACATTTGCAATATATGCCGCCCTTTCATTAACAAAAGCTGCAACACACGTTGTACCCATTCCGAAGTTTTTATAGTCAAATCTTGCTTTTGTATATATAACAGAGTTTGCAGCAGAAATTGAGGCAATAAGCAATTTTCTTATTTCTTCATCGTCCAACAAAACATCGTATCCCTCTTTGAAACGCTGAAAGAACTCCTCTATAGCAATTGAACTGGCTTCTCTGCCTGCTCTTTCGCCTCCCATACCGTCGCACACAACAGCAAGAATACTCTCCCCAAAATATTCACATTTTACCATATCCTGATTTTCGTCACGTTTTAATCCGATATCTGTCAGCTCTGTATACCTCATGTTTCTGCACCTCCGTTCATATCATTTTTTGCTGCATCACGTCTTAACTGACCGCATGCTGCTTCTATGTCACTGCCTAAAGTACGTCTTACTGTGGCATTAATGCCCTTTTTCTGCAAATACTCAGCAAAATGTTCAACACCTGCTCTTGCAGTTCGGTAGCTTCTCTCCTTAACCTTATTAACAGGTATAAGATTTACATGACAGTTTATACCTCTAATAAGTGATGCAAGCTTATCAGCATCTGCTTTAGAGGAATTAACCCCGTCAATCACCGCATATTCAAACGTAACCCGCCGTCCTGTTTCATTGGCATAATATCTGCACGCCTCTATAAGCCTGTCAATATTATATGTATTATTTACAGGCATTATTTCACTTCTTCTGTCGTTATCTGCACTATGAAGTGATACGGACAGAGTTAATCCAAGTTTCAGCCTTGCAAGTTCATATATTTTCGGAACTATTCCGCAAGTCGAAACAGTTACATGACGCAAGCTCAGATTATTACCGTCCGATGCAGAAACAAGCTGAAAAAACTTTACCGCATTGTCAAAATTGTCGAAAGGCTCACCAATCCCCATGAGAACAATTCCTGAAACTCTTACCCCTGAATCTCTTTCGGTTTCATAAATCTGCATAAGTATTTCAGACGGAGTAAGACTTCTCACATACCCTGCAATTGCTGATGCACAAAACCTGCACCCCATTTTACAGCCCACTTGTGTTGATACGCAAATACTATGTCCGTAATGGTATTCCATCAGGACTGTTTCAACATAATTTCCGTCAGGAAGTCTATACAGATATTTTACAGTATTATCTATACAAGATTCAAGCCTTTTTGATACAAATAGTCTTTTTATACAAAAATGTTCATCTAATTTACTGCGTAATTGAACAGATAGATTAGTCATTTTTTCAAAATCAAAAACTCTTTTTACATGAAGCCATTGAAAAATTTGTTTTGCACGAAATTTTTTCTCATCAAGCTTGATAAGCTCATCTTCAAGCTCAGATAAACTGAGTGATAAAATATCAGTCTTTTCCAAGCGATCACCTTACTTTTCTGATTTTTGAAATAAAAAATCCATCACTGCCAAAATCCTTAGGGAAAATTGCAGCTTTATATTTACCGAATGGACTGCCATATTCCTCAAGAAAACTCACTCCCTCAATTTCAGGGTGATTCTCTATAAGCTTGTCTATAACCAAATCATTTTCCGCTTTTCTTAAAGTACAGGTGGAATAAACCATTTCGCCGCCTGACTCAAGATATTTTAAGGCATTTTCTGCTATTTTATACTGTATATCAGGCAGATTTTCAAAATCCGCCTCATTTTTATATTTTATCTCAGGTTTCCTGCGGATTACTCCCAACCCTGAGCATGGAACGTCACAAAGAATTTTGCTGAACTTCGGCAAACTTTCATTATACATCAAAGCATCGCCTGTCATAGCTTTAATATTAGTCAATCCAAGTCTTTCAGCACCCTTTTTTATAAGTCCGACACGCTTTTCATGCAGGTCAAAAGCATAAATCTCACCTTTTCCATGCATAAGTTCAGACATTGTAAAGGTTTTGCCGCCCGGAGCAGCACACAAATCGAGTACTCTGTCATTTCCACTCGGATTTAATGCCATACAGCAAAGTTGTGAGGATTTATCCTGAACGTGAAAAAGTCCGTTTTTAAATGCAGGCAAAGCTGTAACATCTCCACACTCCAAGCCGTAACAAGCTGATAAATGGATATCCTTTTCATATTTTAAATTGCCAAGCTGAGAAACAATTTCTGCTTCATCAGCTTTTACAGTATTAAGCCTTATTGTAACAGGCGGCTTTTTTAATGAATCTGAAAGCAGATCTGCCATGTTATTCAGGCCATAATCTGCTGACAAGCTTTCTATCAGCCATTCGGGTGCTGAATATTCGACTGACGATGAAATCAAAATATCCTTTGGCTTCGGATAAGTCTTTCCTGCCCTGATAAAATTTCTTAATACAGCATTGACCATTCCGGACGCACTTGTTTTCCTTAATTTCTTTGCAAGTGAAACACTTTCGTTTACTGCTGCATTATCAGGAACATTTTCCATATAAAGCAGCTGATATATTCCGCATCTCAGGATATTTAAAACCGTTAAATCCAGTTTTTCAAGCGGACGTGAACAATGCTGTTTCAAAATATAGTCAAGAGTAATTCTGCGTTCAATGACTCCGTAATAAATTACTGAACACAGACGCTTATCCCTGTCATTCATTTCGGATTTTTCAAGTCCGTAATTAAGCTGTATATTTGAATAGCCGTTATTTTTAAAAGTCTTATTCAGCAGTTCAACCGCCAAATATCTGGGTTCTTTCATATCTTGTTAATTCCTTCTGTTTGAAATGGCAATCAATCTTACAAGCTGTGCAATAGCAGTAAAGAGTGCAGCAACATATGTTAAAGCCGCTGCTGTAAGAACCTTTCTTGAACATTTTACTTCTTCTCTGTCAAGATATCCGCTGTCTTCCAAGGTTTTCAAAGCTCTGCCGCTTGCATCAAATTCAACAGGCAGCGTTACAAGCTGAAATGCCACAACTGCAACGAAAAGCCATATTCCTATATTTATAAGGACTGAATTTCCGCCCATAATAAGCCCAATAAGAACCAATGGATATGCAAGCTGTGAACCAAGCTGTGTAACCGGAATTATTGCTGACCTTATTTTTATCGGTGTATAACCCTGTGCATGCTGTACTGCATGACCACATTCATGAGCTGCAACACCTATCGCAGCAACAGATGTTTTACCATATACTGTATCAGAAAGTCTTACCACATTATCTCTAGGGTCATAATGGTCACTGAGATTTCCTCTTACACGCTCAATCTGAACATTATAAAGTCCGTTATCATCAAGAATTTTTCTTGCTATTTCATCAGCTGTATAGCCCCTGCTGTTATTTATCCTGCTGTACTTTTTAAATGTAGAGCTTACATTGAATGACGCCCACATTGCAATTAAAAATGAAATAATAACCAACAAAATATCCATATAAAGTTTCCTCCTGAATTAACCCAAAACAGTTCCCTTTATCAGCTTTTTACCCCTTAGAAAATCGGCTGTTTTCATTCTTTTGCTGCCCTCAAGCTGTATTTCATCAAAGCGAATCAGCTTTCCGTCACCACATTTAACTGTAAAATTATCAGCGTCAATTATTTCACCATTAAGAGAAGCAGAACTCTCTTTATCCAAAAGTGCAGAACGATATATCTTTAAACGCTTACCATTCAACATTGTAAAGCCGGTAATGCCTCTTATGGTATTATGAATCTTATGAGCGTCCCACGAAAAATCAAGATTGCTCATTTCTTTTTTTATCATTGGCGAATAGCAGGACTGTGAATCGTCCTGTTTTTCACGTTTAAGCTCACCTGCTTTAAGAGCTTTTATCGTATCTGAAAGAAGCTCTCCACCCATTACGGAAAGTCTGTCCCAAAGCTCCTGTGCTGTTTCATTCTCGCCGATTTCAGTTTCACACTTCATCAGCATATCACCTGTATCAAGACCGGCCTCCATCATCATTGAAGTAACACCTGTTTTTTTCTCTCCATTCAGTATACACCATTGAATCGGAGCTGCTCCTCTGTATTTCGGCAAAAGTGAAGCATGAATATTAATGCATCCGTATTTTGGCAAATCAAGTATTTCCTGAGGCAAAATCTGTCCGTATGCAGTAACTATAATAAGGTCAGGATTAAGCTCTCTGAGAATTGCCAATGCCTTTTCTGCGTCCTCGCCCTTTCGGAGTGACTGCGGCTGATAAACAGGCAGATTATACTCTGAAGCAGCCGTTTTAACAGGAGTCGGAATCATTTTATATCCCCTGCCCTTAGGCTTATCAGGCTGAGTAAAAACTGCGGAAACATTATCTTCACTTTCAGCCAGCACTTTAAGACATGGCACAGAAAAATCAGGCGTTCCCATGAAAACTATATTAAGACTACTCATTACTCATCATCTCCGGGAACAACAAATTCTTCAACGAGTTCAAGGAAAAGATGTCCGTCAAGGTGGTCAATTTCGTGACATGCGCACCTTGCACCAAGCTCTGAAAATGACCTTTCAACAAATTCACCTTTTCTGTTCTGAAATCTGACCTTGCACTTGTTTGGTCTTGTAACATATCCCCACTGGTCAGGACAAGACAAGCAGCCTTCAACATCACGCTGTTTACCGCTTTTTTTCAAAATTACAGGGTTAATAAGCTCAATAAGCCCGTCACCAACGTCAATAACTGCAATTCTTCTGCGAATACCTATCTGTGGTGCTGCAAGGCCAAGTCCCTGAGCTTTGTAAAGAGTATCAGCCATATCATCAAGAAGCTGAGCAAGCTTTTCATCAAAAACTTCTACAGGCTTGCAAACTGCATGAAGCACCTCGTCCTCTTTGGTTAAAATTTTTCTTAATGCCATGTTATCCTCCGTTATACACCGATTTCACCATTCATATCAGCATATATATTTATTCGTGAACACTCCCTTGCTTTTGATGACAAGATTATTATTTCTCTTATCATTTCTCTTATTTCAGGAGTATTTTTACACTTAATTATTATTCTATACCTATATTTCCCGTTTATTTTTCCGTAAGAGCATTTTACAGGTCCGAGAACTCTCATAGGCGTTGACGGCTTTTTCTTATTAAACCTTTCTGACATAAGTTCAATAACCTTATCTGCCGCAAGCTTTACGGCAAAATCATCTGAACCTGAAAGTCCGATAACACATAAATCGCATACAGGCGGAAACACCATTGCACGTCTTATGGCAATTTCCTCATTATAGAAGCCGACATAGTCCTGTTCAGCGGCAAGACTCATAATATAATGGTCGGGCATAAAGGTTTGCAGGTATGCTCTGCCCTGTTTTTCACCTCTGCCTCCTCTGCCTACAACCTGTGTTATAAGTGAGAATGTACGCTCATAGCTGCGGAAATCTCCGGAAAACAATGACTTATCAACAGATAGAACTCCGACAAGCGTTACATTTGGAAAATCAAGTCCCTTGCCAATCATTTGTGTGCCAATCATTATGTCATATTCACCCTTACCGAATGCACTGAAGCTTTTTTCATATGCATATCTGGAAAAAGTGGTATCTGCGTCCATTCTGAGTATTCTTGCTTTAGGGAAAAGCATTTCAAGTTCTTCTTCAAGACGCTGTGTTCCAAACCCCATTTTTTTAAGCCTTTGTGAACCGCATTTTGCACAAACCGTTACCATATCAGAAGTATATCCGCAATAATGACACATCAGCTTGTCATTTGCCTTGTGATATGTCATTGGAACAGTACAGTTCGAGCAATAAACCGGCTCATAACAGTCACAACAGCTGATAATTGTATGATATCCTCGTCTGTTGAGCAAAAGAATAGTTTGTTCCCCATTTTGAAGATTCAAATTAATCTGTTCAACAAGTTCACGGCTGAATTCAGTTGAATTTCCTGCCTCACGCTCCAAATTCATATCTACAATTTTAACAGTCGGAAGCGAACCTGCATGATAGCGGTTTTTCATTTCCAGCAGTTTATATATGCCTCGTTTGGCATTATAATAACTTTCTATAGTCGGGGTGGCAGATGCAAGCACAAGAACTCCGCCATAATAGCGGCATCTTTGCTTTGCAATGTCAGATGTATTATATCGAGGAGAACTGTCTGACTTATAGGAGCGTTCTCCCTCCTCGTCCATAATAATCAGTCCTATATTATCAAGGGGAGCAAAAATTGCACTTCGTGTTCCGATAACAATTTTTGCATCACCACGTTTTATCTTTTTATATTCATCAAGACGCTGTCCCAATGACAAACTGCTGTGAATTACAGCAACATTATCGCCGAAAAGTCCTTTAAACCTTCTTAAAATCTGAGGAGTCAAGGATATTTCAGGAATAAGGAGCAAAGCCTGTCTGCCCATTGTAATCGTCTTGTCTATCAGCTTTTCAAAAACCGATGTTTTCCCGCTTCCTGTAACTCCATGAAGAAGAAAACACATTGCCTGATGAGCATCAAGCTGTTCGGAAATTGCATCAAAGACTTTCTGCTGTTCTTCGGAAAGGACAACATCTGCAATTGAACGCTTATCAAGTCCGTTCACATCAACACTTCTTAGGACTTCACATTCAAATTCTTCGGCAGCTTTATTAGCTACAAGTCTTTTTATTACTGCAAGTGTTACTCCGCACATATATGCAAGCTCTTTTTCAGAAGCAGAACCATATTCAGTAAGAAGTTCAGCTGCTTTTTTCTGCTTAGGAGTCAGTTTAAAGCTTTGTGGTGACAATAAGTAGTCAGACGTAAGCTTTACCATCTTAACTGTATTGTCGCTTACAGCACTTTTTAATACACTGCTGCTTATCAATGCACCCTTTTCCTTTAAAGCTGCTATCATTTCAGATTGTTCAGAATTACTTAATTCAGCTTTAAGCTCCGACTTGCTGCATTTCAGCAGGTAACTAAAAAATTCTTTTTCGGTTTCGGAAAGAATTGAAAAATCATCAAACTCCTTGTTTATTTCTACATTTTCAAGAATTTTAATGTTCATTCCCGGTGGGAGCATTGCCTTAACAGCCTCATAGTAGGTACAAAAAGTAGTATCCCGCATATATTTTGCAAGGTTCAGCAATTCCTGAGAAAGTACAGGCTGACTGTCAATGAGCGAAATAACCTCCTTGAGTTTAGAGCATTCACCCCTTTTCAGTGACATAACCATAGCAGTACGACTCTTGTTTCCCTTACCAAAGGGAACAAGAATACGACATCCACTTTTGATTTTATCAGTCATTTTTTCAGGAACTCTGTAACTGAAAAGACAATCAAAGGAAAAAGCAGTATTGCTGACTGCTGCTTCTGCTATCAGAGCCTCGCTCATTTTTTGATGCAGTCAGGCTCGATAATTCTGTATTTACCGCTTGCAAATTCCTCTACAGCAGTCTTTACAGGCTTTTCAGGAAGTACCATGTTCTGCTCATAAAGCTCATCAGCAATTTGTCTTGCCCTTTTTGCTACTGCAATAACAAGAGAATAGACACTCTCATTTTTTGAAATAATTTGTGACACAGCAGGTCTAAGCATTATTAATCACCTCATCAATTAAATCTTGTGCATTGGAAACCTTTAGTTCCTCCGCTTTTATAACAGTCTTGAAGTCATTTATTGCGTCCTCAAGAGCAGCGTTAACAACAACATAATCATATTTGCGTGCAAGTTCAATTTCTGAACGTGCCTGTGAAACTCGCTGAGCTATGACATCATCTGTTTCAGTAGCTCTTTTCTTCAAGCGGCGTTCAAGCTCGGCAACAGACGGCGGAAGAACAAAAATAAATACAGCATCAGGACAAATTTCCCTTACCTTCATAGCCCCCTGAACCTCTATTTCAAGGATAACATTCTTGCCCTGCTCACGCATTTCGTCTATTTCCTTTTTAGGAGTACCATAATAGTTGCCGCAATATTCAGCATATTCAAGCATGGCATTGTTTTTTATGCGTTCTTCAAAATCCTGCTTAGTAATGAAATGATATGTTACACCATTCACCTCACCCAAACGTGGACTGCGTGTTGTAGCAGAAACCGAATAATAAAAACTATCATCTTTCAGCACTTCGCTGAGAATTGTTCCCTTTCCGCAGCCTGACGGTGCAGAAACAACGATAAGAAGACCTTTATTCATTATCGTCATCACCCTCACTTTCATTAATTCTTGATGCAACAGTATCTGTTATAAGTGACGAAAGTATAACATGACCGCTGTCCATAATAATAACAGCTCTGGTTTTTCTGCCATATGTAGCATCAATTACAGTTCCCTCGTCCCTTGCCTCCTGAACAAGTCTTTTTATTGGGGCAGATTCAGGACTTACAATGGAAATTATGCGATTTGAGGCAACCATATTTCCATAACCAATATTAATAAGCTTCATAAAAACCCCACTTACTCAATATTCTGGATTTGTTCTCTGATTTTTTCTATTTCAGATTTCATTTCAACCACAAGCTTTGTGATCTCAATATCCTGTGCTTTTGAACCAATAGTATTTACTTCCCTGTTCATTTCCTGAACGATGAAGTCCAGCTTTCTTCCGATAGCTCCGTCTGACTCCAGAAGTTCATCAAGCTGACTTATATGACTTTTTAAGCGTACCGTTTCTTCGTCTACAGCAACTTTATCAGCAAATATTGCAGCTTCAGTAACAATTCTCTGCTGATCTATTTCAGCAGATTCAAGTATCTCCTTTAATTTCTGATAAAGGCGATTTCTGTAATTTTCAACAGTTTTAGGCGAAAGCTTTTCAACCATTGAAACCATGTCAAGAATGGCATTGCTATGTAATTTCACATCAGTTTTAAGCCGTTCACCCTCGCTGATTCTCATTGCAACAAAATTTTCAGCAGCCTTTTCAGCAACAGCAGATACACATTCCCATATTTCTTCTTCATCGTCAACGGCTTTTTGAACATTAAATGTATCAGGAAGTCTTATGAGAGTAGATAATGAAAGGTCATCACGAAGCCCGAACTTCTCATTTGCCTGATGAAGTGCATCAAGATAGCCTTTTACCATTGAAGTATTAACCTGAATAAGAGCATCTTTGCCCTCGGTATTATTTATGGTAACAGAAACTTCAACCTTTCCCCTGTTGATTTTCCCCTGCAAGAAGCTTTTCAATTTTTCATCTAAATAGCTATACGCACGGGGAAGTCTTGAAGAAAATTCATAATATCTATGATTTACGGAACGAATTTCCACTAATATATCACGACCGTCTATAACCTGTTGAGCTCTGCCGTAACCAGTCATACTTTTAATCAAACTATTCCCTGCTTTCTCTTATGCAATATATTTTGATATCTGAACAGTATTTCCCTAATTATATTATTATACCACTTAAACGCATAAAATGCAAGCATTTTCCGTACTACTTATATAACAAAAGATGCCCTCATAAAGAGGACATCTTTTTATAATTTCAATAACTTCTAATTAAGCAACCGGAAGTTCTGAAACGAGTTTAAGAATGTACTTCTGAATTGCAACAGCATCCTGTGCATTGATTCCGTTTCCATTGCCCTGAACATCAGCATTTGCCTTGCCCTGAGCAGAAATCTTATAGTTTTCTGAATTGATAAGGTAACACTTGATAAGAACAGCGTCTGAAATATCAACCTTATCATCGCAGTTAGCGTCACCCCACAATGTAACATCAGGAGTATCAGGTGTTGTTGATGTTGATGGAGTTGATGAAGAATCAATCTTCATATCAGGATAGAGAAGTGCCATAGCACCGTATGCCATAAGAGCATCGCCCTCATGCCAGAATCTGTGATAATTAAGCTCTGTTGTATCAGTTGTACCTGTTGCTTCATACTCTTTCTTGAGTTCCTGGAATACAGGCTCATCTTCATATGCAGAACGAATATCAATAAATTTAATGCCCGGTTCAATCTTTTCACCATTTGGCATTGTGCCTGAATAATCATCAGGAACTACAACTTCCTGGTTGAAGATTCTAGCAAGGCTTCCGTTTGTATCAGGTCTTGAAAGACCAATATCATCACGACAAATCTTCCACTGTCTGTCAAGGAGTTCCTTAGCAAGATAAAGTGCCTTACCGCCAAGCTCTGTATTTGAAGAGCTGTATCCTGCATCAGTAGAAACTTCTTCAGCAGCAGCATAGTAAATAAGAGTATTAGCAAGTGAAGATACACAACCGATATCAGCGTTGCCTCTTGCTGTAATTGTACATGTAAGACCTGAGTTTGCACTTGAACTATAAGTACCGTTCCAATCAGCAGGCTGACCGCTCCAGTCAAGTGTAGCAGGGATTGTATAATCACCGTCAGCTGTAAGCTCAGTATTTTCAACAAACCAGTTAACCCATCTGTCAAGAATTGTCTTAAGAGCTTCTTCAAGTGAGAGTCCGCCAATCTTGCCTGAATAGTTTGAACCTTCTGTCTTTACATAGTAGTAAAGTTCAGCAAGACGCTGTACAGCCCACACCTGGTTACCGATCCAGTGGTTTGAACCTGGGTCAGCATAAACAGGGTGTTCAATATAAGCCATATCATAGAATGTAGAAACACCTGATGGATACTTTTCATAACGTCCGCTGTAAGAGTTTGTACAACCGCCGGCAATCGGACCATCTGCTGACTGAAGCCAGAGATATAATTCCATCTGTCTCTTGAATGACTCTTCATAGTCAGATGTAGCATTTGATGCCTTCATACCTGCATTGATATCCTTATCATAAAGGAGAGCATATGCAGCGAGAGGGTTCTGGTAGAATTCGTGCATGTGTGATGCACCGATCTGCCATGCCCATGTGCCGTCCATAGCTCCGCCCCATGATGTATACCAAGCCATGAGGAAGTGCTGACCCTTAAGTCCTGAACCGCCGTTTCTATCTGTTTCCTTGCTCTGACAGCCGATAGCCTTATAGTACTTATCGAACATATCGTTACGGCACTGGTCACCCATCTTACCAGCCTTAGCTGAAAGGTCACCTGTGTTTACGCCCCACTTATTAGCTGCATAGATTGCCTGAATAGCACGATCTTCAGCGTCAGGAGCGTTTGTATAAGCCCACTGCTTAGCAACCTGAGAATCTGTTGAGAATACACCCTTGATACCTCTTGTGCCAACCATACCATATTTAAGTTCTTCAATACATCCGTGTGGAACAGTTTCAAAGCATGATTCCTGTTCGCCTCTCTGGAATGTGTTGATAAATGTGAATGAACCAAGTTCACCCTTCTTGCTTCCGCCATAACCATACCAGTCATCTACGTCTGCGAGCCAGTGTAAAAGGTAAAGTCCGTCATCACTGCTGTAAGCTGACTTAAATGCGCTGAAAAGTGGGTTTTCACCTGTGTTGCTTGCGTCCTGTGCAGCAGGATACTGTTCAGGAGTTTCATACTCAGGAGCATACTGAGCTGAAAGCTTGCTCTGCTTCCAGAAACCTGTCTGTGTTTCAGGAATCATAACTTCAAGAGTTTTCCAAGCCTTTGTAAGATCGCTTGTCTTTGTAGCACCGCCGATGCCGTCAACACCGAACTTATCTCTGAGTGCAGCAACCCATACGAGGTATGACATAGCTTCTGATGTTGTTTCGTGACCATAGTCAGGAGCTTCTACGATAACTGTTTCAACAGCGTGGTAAGGAACGCCGAATGAACCTGAACCGCCATTATTGTTAGAACTGAGGTATCCGTTTTCTTCACCGTTTGTTACAACGTCATCGTAAAGTGACAAAAATCTTTCAGCATATGTAGAATCGCCAAAAGCTTCTGCCTTAGTTCTTGGACCCTTTGCTGATGCAAAACATGGTACCATAGAACTTGCAGTAACTGCTGCTGCAAGAGCTGCAGATACTAATGCCTTATTCTTCTTAGATATCATTTAGTTTTTACCCCTCTCGTAAAAAATTTGGTATAAAAATAATCTCAATCACAACATTTTTATACTGATACAACAGGAAAAGTGACTGAGAACGTGTGCGAAAATGGTTTCGTACACTGTGTGTTGCCTAATCGCATGACAATCACAGAACCCACAAACTATTTTCATGTTTATTATATTACACATTTTTTTCCTTGTCAACAGTTTCATGCTTTACTAAAGGCTTTAAGTCAATTTTTTGTCGTAATGCACACACATTGTTATTTGATTTTGTGCATTTTGTCATTTTAAAAATTCTTACGCTTCCTTAGAATTTTATATCCGTTTATAACAGTTAACATTCATTTTCTGCACAAAAAAATTTCACCTTTTAATCACAGTAAATATGTATAATTTTACAGGTATAAAAAGACATTTTGTGCGTTTTACCCTCTTTTAATATCGAGTTCACATTCTATTCATATTGCATTAATATAATTTTGAGATAATATATAAATGTATCATTTTACTATGAATTAAAGCTTCAGACCAGAGCTGTCGGCACTGCAGCTGTGTTTTCCTGAATCTTAAGGCAATACCGCACAAAGCTTGTGCGGCAGAAACGCAGATATATTTTTCGTCAGATTGCATAGAATTTTTGAAAGCATACTGTCGTATGGTAAAAAAATTATGTGTAATATGACGGAAAATTTGCAAGTTTAT